>Ga0180007_10006002_pt1 | contig 12033 bp, 14 predicted proteins | sample MM_PC_MetaG_FD_121122 | JGI IMG/M metagenome (GOLD analysis project Ga0180007, IMG submission 121122) | Groundwater microbial communities from the Aspo Hard Rock Laboratory (HRL) deep subsurface site, Sweden - MM_PC_MetaG | ecosystem: Environmental > Aquatic > Deep subsurface > Groundwater...
CAGATTTTATGAGTAGGATGACTGAATTTTTGAAAACAAACAATGAAGAATTTATTCAAGATGATGGCGTGAATGCTGAAGATATTCTCGAATGTCTTGTATATAATAAACTTCTTGAACCTGGGAATTATTTGATTGATATATCATGGTAAATGTGTCATATAAAATAATAAATAAGTTTGATCAGTATTATTTAGGAAATTATGTTATTATTCAAGGGAGAATAAATCATGCGAGAATTAGAAAAAATAACTATAATTAGATATAGTGATATTGATAGTATCGTGAAATATGATTTTGGAAACAGCCAATTTGAAATAACAGAATATACTGGTAGCGCATATAATGGTACTTATAAGTTATATGAAAATATTGGTGATGAATGTAAATCTAAAAAAGGTGATGTAAACTTTGAAAGATTCATGGAAAAAATGAAACATTTTTTACAAACTAATGATGAAAAAAGTCTTGAAGAAGAAACAGGATATTGCGGTGTTTGGGTTGAATGGATACTTGAATGTCTTGTATATAATAAATGTCTCATGCCTGGAAACTATCTAATTGATGTGTCTTGGTGATATATGTGTCTATATAAAATAATAAAGAAGTTTGATCCATATTATTCAGATGATGATACTTATGGTTATAAAATTTTTATATATAAAAAAATACTTTATTTACGCCATATACATTTGGAGAATATCGTTTTGGTTGTTGGTATCATGATGAAAAAAATACAGATCTTGATGTTTTAGAAAAATTATATTATAATCCTCTAACATATGGATATCAACCCGAAGATAATTATATGAGACACTATAATTCTGGATATCATTGTTATATAGATTTAAAAGATGCCAGTAAAAAATTAGAAGAAATTGGAAATAATCATAAAATAAAAAAATCAAGGAATGATAGATTATCTAATTTATTGAATTCAATGGGATATAATAAATTGGGAATTAAAGATTATCAATTTGTAATAGTCAAAGTTAAATTGAAAAATATTGTCACTATAGGATATGAAGAATTTAAAAGTTTTTTCAAAAGAAAATTAAAAGTGATTGTTGCTAAAGATATGTATATTTATTGTAATCCTGGCATTATAGAAGGCACTGATGACAAAAAGAAGAAAAAATTCATATTTTTCTAGGTATAGAGTAGATGAATTATATATATTAATATGTGATATTATAAACCGTTTCTTTTGCTATTTTATATGAAAAAAATGGAGAGTGAAAATGGCTGTCATCACAGAAGATGGAATAGAAGAAGATGGTTCTTACGGATTCACCCACTTAGCACCAATTGAATATCAACTTGCAGAAGAACGCCGTATAAAGGAAATTGAAGATTTTGACCACGAGATTCAGAAAGCATCAGAAGAACTAGATAAGGAACTCATGAAAAGAAAGGAGGTGAAATAATTTAGTATAAATTTATTTTAATATTAGTGTTTATATTAATGAATTTCAAAAAATTGAAAAGGAGAATTTCATGAAAAAGTATCCCGTTATTATTATCGCTTTATTTATCGTTTTGTTTGCATCCATCAATATTGCTACCGCTTTTAATTCCTATGAAGAAGGCACGACCGCCAGTCTCAGGACCGAGGATATTGCCCAGGCCGATACAGCCGAAGATGAATGGGAAATTTTTGAGGAGAAAAATCCCGGCGTTGTTGATGTTGGTAAACTGAGTGTTGATGGTGATGGTCGTTACAGAGCACGATACGATCATCAGGCTGATGAGTATTTTCAGGATTATCGTATTCGATTAGGATTTGGTGTTACCCTCGATGATCAAGCAGATCTCTATTTACGACTGAACACTGGAACCCATCAGGTTGGCGATCAACAACAGGATAATACACTCTTTGATATCGCCCAGTTGACGGTTGCTCCGAATATTCTTCCAGGCACAACCTTTAATTTTGGTAAAGTCGAATTGCCATTTCAAACGACCAGTACATTATTATTTGATACTGATGAATATACTGCTGAAGGCATGAGCACGTCATACTTTACGGTTAATGATTCCCGCACAATCTCAGGATTTGCTAGTGCTGGTTATTTCAATGATGTCATGAATGGCGGACAAGTCGGATTCCAATTTGGCGACAAGACATATGTTGTTGGTGCTATCGGATATTATGACTTCCAGGATGCCAGTACATACCGCGAAGCAATGGCCGAGATCGGGTACAACGAATCGTCCATATATGGGGATTATGTCGTGACTGTTGGTGATAATGTTGTGTCCTGGTTAGCCGGTGTCAAACTCGGAATCGGTGATGTAACAATTGACTATAATTATCGGGAAATCGATCAAAAGTCTCCAATGGCCGACGTTGATTTTCCATTTGATAATGGTCATGCCGTATCAGTAACCGTACCGACTGGTGTACAGAATCTTGACATTGTTTTAACACACTACGCCGATTGGCAGGTCAGTCAGAACCAGAGTATCGGTGGAATTATATATACATTCTAATATGATTTGATCCCGCATTAGTATTAGGTTAAAGTTAACCAGAGGGAGGATGATATTTAAATCTCTCCCTCTGGTTAACTAATTTATTTTTTTGTGAGGAAACATGATTAATAAAGTTAAAGTTTTAACTTGGTTTTTGAATCGTAGATGTAATCTAAATTGTCAGTATTGTAAAATCACAAAAGATTATCAAAACTCACCATATCCAACTATAGATTATTTTAATAACAATCAAATTAAATATATTAATATACGAGATACATTGGACTTGATGAAAAATCATAATCCAAATTGTTTCAATATCTTTATGGGTGGCGAACCACTGTTAAATGAAGACTTGATAGATATTATAAAATACTGTAATCAAAACAGTATTTTATATACGATCATTTCGAACGGAAGTTGTAATAATTTATTAGATAGATTTTTTTCCAACATCGATGAAGTTATGGGGTTCACAGTCTCGATTGATCCAATTATCTTTGATAGTCAATATGATAGTGATCGATATTTTAAAAGCCTCAATGGTTTAAATTGTCTCCTAAAATATAAAAATAAAATAAAAGATCCGGTTGCAGAAGTAACTTGTGATAGTAGAAATTATAAATATCTACTTAAAACATTGGATCTTCTTACATCGAATGGAATTAATAGCGTTATATCATTTATTGATGTCTATAAGAATAAATATTATGATTTTTCTGGTATAGAAAAAGACAGCGATTTATTGGTTTATAAAACACCAGAATTAAAAAAAATATTAGAGGATGCAAAAAATTATAATATTCACATGCCTCAAAGTTTAAATATTTTATATGATTGTTTACCGTATAATTTTAAGTGTAAGATTCAATCACTAGACAATATTGTTATCGATTCAGATGGTGCGGTCAGATTATGTTTGCGTATCAGAGGGGAGAAAACACCAAGTAAAAAAATATATAAATATTTAAATGGTTCATTAGTTGATTTAAAAAATAATCTACAGGAAGATCAAAATAAATTATGTGAAGGATGTAATTGGACAAGTTGTATTATGACATCTGAATATGATCTTGATGGAATGATTCATTCAGACAAACGAAAATAGAATTAAAATTATATTGACGAAAGGAATGTTATGGATACATCATTAATTATCGGAAAAGATAACGTTTCCGTGGTTGAAAGTGTCACCGATGAAAATGGTAATGTTACACCAGTGTATCGTAAAAGAATAATTCAAACAACCGATTATATTCAACGATTGATAGGACAATTTGGTATTGATAATCAAGTATTACCCAGAAATTGTCGAAGGACACAATGTGTTGCAAACAATGGGCGTATTATAGTCATAGAGGAACCACCAAGATCAAGATATGTGAAGTTTGACTGGGGCTTTGTTGAGGAAATTCGCCAAAGTCGAAAGACTGGCCAATCATCATTGCCATTAGAAAAATTACTCGAAGATCAGAAAATACCATATACTCTCAAACTTCAATTGCCATATATTGTTTTTATGATATATGTACAAGAAAAGACGGACTCATATGAGATGCCAGCCTGTCGAATCTTTTTTAGAAACCACCCACTAATGGCACCGGGTGATTATTTAGGATACGCCAACTTCTTTAACGTATCTTCGGGAAATGAGGTCTGTTTTGGAAATAATAAGAAAACATATTCCAAGACGACTCATAGTTTGGCAACTGCTGTCGAAGAATTGATTGCGTTGTATTGGGCAACACCATTTGCAGCCGAATATCGATGTCGGCATGACAAATATAAAGCCACACCTCCAGTGAATTCATTTCTTGCATGGGCAATTGCCAGTCAAAAACCAACATTTGGTTTTAATATGCCATTGATTTTGCATGATAAAACATTACAACAAGAAATGACATCGATGGGATCGAGTCGATCAACCTCAACATTTGACCGTGTATTCATTCTTCCTATGGAAGAACAACATAGTGAAGATTCTGGTATAATCGCGTATCAAAATCTAAAACTAGTACAAAACGTAGTATCGATGGGCGATCTGTTGCGATATCAAGATATTGATTATTATATCGATAGTATTGTTGGAACATATCAAGTACCAAAAATGATTAACTTGGTTACAATTGATGGTAATCAAATTACCGTCGAATTGACTCCAGAATTATTATCACAATGGGATAGTGATGTCACAGCCAAAAGAACGAATTATGTAGAAGAACTAGTTGTTGACGACAAGATTGTAAAAACAGGCACTATTATTAAAATCAACATAACGGGAACATATGAAATTGTTGATAAAATCCGTATTGCTAGAGATAATCACTTCGAATTTATAATGGGTTCTAAGTTTTTTCTGGCGATTCCTGGAACATATGAGGTAATTGACTCAATTAAAGCAGGAGATACAGAATTAATAACTGGAACCGAATATATAATTCTCAATAACCAATTTCGCGTTCATTTTAAAGGTCGAATGACGAGAATCCAAAATAATTCGTATAACATTCTACATGTATTTTTTGATTGTGATGGTGACGAAAGAGGATTTTCAGTTGATGCAATATATAATAATGACTTCACAATTATTCCAAGTGATGACACAAGAGTGTCATCGCCGAGAACATTCAGATTTCTTGATCAAATCATCACTGATAATAGTTTTCGTATTATTAGTGATGTTGGAATTTTTGCTGAGACTGATTCGGCCAGTATTTGGTCGAATCATTTCAATCGAAGTACAATAATCGAGGATGTATTAACAGACAATGCAACAAGATTAAAAATTCCATCTTTTGATTATAATATTGATTTTACTGTTGGTGATGAAATCATCATCCCAGATTGGATACACGTTGATCTGAAAAAGATATGGACTATCGAATCTTTTTCCACGACGGCTTCATATTTGATGATTAACGTCAAATCTGGTGAAGATAGACTGTCACTTAATTATATTTCTTTTGAAAATGGACATGTTCACGTTGGTGCCATCAGAAAAATTTCGAGAAATTTTAATGATCTCAGTGCTGGAACTTTAATTCAAGCTAAACACTCCGGTATACTGGGATTTCCAAAGAAAGCCATTAATAGAGTGGTATCAATCATTATTGACTCGACTCCGCCACTTATTTTATGTGAGAATGGATTGACAATATCCAGTGATACATTTGCCGAGAATTTTAACATCATAACATCAACAACACGACGGATTGAGACTATAAACTTGAACAAGATTTTATGGCATAGTGGGGATCTCTGCGTATATCGTGATAATTTATATGTTTTTAATGACGATAACACACATCTAGGAAAATTATATATGTTGGTCGATCCATTATTTGTCAAAACTGGATCATTCAGATCAAAGGCGATTATTTCGGCTAAAAACCATCCTGATTTTATCAGATATGGTATTCTTAATCCCAGATTATCAAAAAGTCGTTCACATGTTATATATGAACAACTCCCAAATTTCGTAAATGGGACAACACATACTTTATCGGATGGATATTATCCATCAACAATTTCAAATGTTAGTGAGGAAGAATCAGAATGAAATTTGGCGAAATTGGAATTTCAATTTACAAGGATGGGTTTCAAATCCCAGAAGATACAGATATTTTATATATTGTTGGCAAAGATTTATATATGTATAAAAGATTTGGTATTTTAGAATCATTAGTCAAAGTTGATCATATTGATCATTTACCAGAATTGAAACCATTTGCAAAATTAAATATGGCTAAGATATCCAAAGAATCATTAGCATCAATTATTGTATTTTTTAAGAAAGTTTATGAAACATATCGAGCAGAAGCTGGTGTGCGGATTTTCTATAATCCGCGCACCAAACACTATATTCTAGATGTCCCAAAACAAAAAATATCTGGGGCACAAGTAGAGTGGGACAATTCTCATCCACCGACTGGTTATTTATATGCCGGAACACTTCACTCGCACGTTGCGATGTCTGCATTCCACTCAGGCGTTGATAAAGGAAGCGAAAGCAAGTTAGACGGGATTCATATCGTCATTGGCAATGTAGATACAAACACACCATCAGTAATGGCGACAATTGTAGTAAATGGAAATCGATTTAAATTGGACGAAGAAGATGTTCTTCGTTATATGGAAATCAATATTACAGAAAGAGAGGAGGTAAAATATTCTTCTTCTGCTGTATATGAGGACTATGTTTCATCAAAAGTAAGTTCTCATAATAGTACTGATGTGACCGCACAAACTCAATCATTCAAATTTAGGTGTAATGTGGATGTTGATCTAGAGACTGTTGAGATTCCTGAAGGATGGTATGAAAATATCGTCTACGAACCGGAAATTATTTACAAATATGTCGATGGAAAACTGGTCAAATGTTCTAAATATTCCAATTCAAGTGTGTATGTTCCGTCAGAAACCAAGTATCTTCCAAAACCAGCTAAGAATTATGATTATAATCCAAAATCGCCTATAGTGAGTCCGTCATGTTATTCTGGTGATGATACGGATTATTTTCCGCTCATCGATTATACAATTTGTCCAAAATGTCGATATAGAGAAGTGGCAATCGCCGCAATGAATAGTGGATTCAATGATGATTTAATGTTATCACACTGCGGATATTATGGAGAACATGCACCCACAAACGACAATTCGATGTATGATTTACAATATGACACATTAGGGAATATGGTAGACGCGGATGGTAATATTATAATATCCAGAAAGGAATTGGAACCATATGAAGCAGATTAAAGTTATTGGTGCTGGCGGGATTGGGACGTTATTATTGGATCGGTTGTGTCAATTTCTAAATTATTATATCCCACAACCTACCCAAACAAATGGTGATGAAGAATCCACAGTCCAAGATAATCGTTTTGTTGTCACTATTGTTGACGGTGACACCTTTGAACAAAGAAATCGTGAAAGACAAGAGTTTACCAGTCTTGGGAACAAAGCTGAAATTAAAGCTAGAGACTTGATAAGAAAATATGAAAATATTGAGATTAATGCTATACCTCAATATCTTAATGCCGGGAACATCGACGACATTATCCAAGAGGACGATATAATTCTCTCATGCGTTGATAATCATGATACCCGAAGATTAATCTCGCATAGAACATCCGTGTTGGAAAACGTGACACTGATTTCTGGTGGGAATGGGTATGACTCTGGAGATGTTTTAACAAACGTTCGAAGAAATGGTATTAATTTGACCGCAGCTATTACACAGTATCACCAAGAGATTGAAGAAGGTGATGGCCAACATCCTGAATCATTGGGATGTGAAGCTCTTCATGCAGTGGAACCACAATTGATATTCGCAAACTGGGGAGCTGCTTGGTTGATGGCTTGTCGATTTTACAAGATATGTATTCTTGAAGAAATTGATAATATCTGTGAAAGCGATTTTGACACGAGAACAGCAGTTGCTGTAGCGAAAAGATTTCCAGCAACACCATAATCTGTTTCTAAGTGATGTCTCGATATTCCTAAATTTTGGGATATCGAGACATCACTATATATAATTAATAGTGAAAGAATAAAATCTTTTAAATTTTTAAAGGTAGAAAGGAGTCCTTATGGACTGGTTATACTTTTTATTATCTCATTTTGGAATTAATCTTGCTCCTACGGTTATGGGAAATGCACTTAAGATGTTTGCGATTGCGGAGAAAAAGCTTGAACAAGCATCTAGGATGGAACAACAACGAATCAATGATTTAACCAGAAGGGTTAATAAATTGAATCATGCAATCTCTGCCGCGAAAGCCGGGCAAACTGATGCGAAAGGACGCATTGATTGGATTGATAGTAAAGTCAAGAAGTTGAGGGAATTTACTCAATAACAGAGTCCACGAAGAGAGAGCGGTTAATACCACTCTCTAACTTTATGGATAAATCCAAAGGGAGGTGTTATAGACTACGAGATAAAATAGAAATTAGTTATGTTTGTCGCACGTTGGATTTTATCTCAAAAGGATTCGCCTAGCGATCCTAATCTATTTTCTGAAAAAGGGGAATTATTATTATGGGTAATACCGAACTGAATGGAAAAAGCAAAACCGAATTGCTCGAAATCGCTGCTGGTCGTGGAATCACTGGGTTGGACAATCAGAGTGCTACGCTGATCATCCAGGTAATCGAAAATGATATGGTCGAGAAGGACCAAATGCCGTCAAGAGACCAACTCAATGCGATGTCGGTCGATCAGCTTCTGGAACTTGCTGATGAAAACGGCATGACCGGCCTGGGCAAACAGCCCAAAGCTGTTCTTGTAGAATTGCTCGTTGCCAATTTTACCCGTGTCGCACTCAGCACTGTATCTGGTACTTTCGTTGTCGAAACCGATGCCAATGGCTGCAAGAAGGTGAAGTTTACCGCAACCTGTGGAACCAATGGTACGCCAGTTGAGGATGTTGTCGGTCGGACTGTGAAGGAATTGTTTGACTTTTTGAAGCAACCGCTCAACATCGCAGATGGCGCGAATGCTTTGATCAACGGGACAAAACAGGTCTCCTATGACTATGTGATTGCCGCTGCCGATACCACCCTGGAATTCACGAAGCCTGCCGATCGCAAGGGATACAACGGATAATCCAAATATCCGGGCTTGATTATTAGATTGTAAATGATATTTACGGCGAACGGAAAATTGTTTCCGTTCGCCGTTATCATTTATATTAAATATCCCCAATTTATTTTTTTTATCTTTTTTATTGGGATTAAAATTATTATATAAATAACAAAATTAAAATCAATTTACAACAATCAATATTAAAATCTATTTTAGACGTTAAATTAAAATAAAATCTTCGGAGGAATTTTTAATAGAAAATATAGCAGTCATTGGTCTTGGAACTATAGGTGGTTTTTTATCTCAAACATTATCTGAACTAAATAATTTAAAAAAATTAATTTTGGTTGACTATGATAAAATCGAAATGAAAAATATATATAATTCGATTTATAGAAAAAGTGATATTGGAAAATTTAAAACAACAGCATTACATGATATTATAAAAGATCAAAGTAATATAGAAATAGAAATATTAACAACTAGATATGAAGAAGAAAAAACAAAACTTCCACCTTCAGATTTGATAATTGATTGTAGAGATTTTGTTTATAATCGTAAAAATGAAATCGATATTCGATTATATATTACATCAAGATATCTTGTTGTGGATTGTAGAAAAAATATAATTTATGACAAGAATTATGAAGGTCGATATACAACAATATTATCTAAAAATGATTTAAGAAAAGCCACAATGATTGTTGCATCATTTTTACAAAATGGCTTTATTAATTATATGATGAATAATCAAATAGTCAAAGAAATATCACTAGATTATTTGGATGAAATTTCAAATGATATAAAAAAGAAATATAATGATAGAAATGCGGTGATTGATTATGAATCATCCAAAAAACTATTAAATTTAGAAGAAAATATAACAGACATAATTCAAGAAAATCGAAAAAAAGATGTTTTAATAACAATAGGAGACAATAATAAATATCCCATCAAAAAAATCCCCAAAAATTCAATCAATTCTGCTAATGATATCATTTCCACAATGTCAAAGGTTATTAATAAATCTGATGATCCAGAACTTTATTATATAATTTCAATCACTCAAACTCAAAATAATTATATAATCAATTTATTACCAGAGATGGGAGCTGCTTAATTTATTATTTTAATTGGAGATTTATAAAATGAAAATATACGAAAATTTAGATATTAATGATCTTAATGGAGAAATATGGGAAGTTATAAAAGATTTTCCAGATTATCAAGTTAGTAATTTGGGAAGAGTTAAATCATTGAAGTTTGAAAAAGAAATGATATTAAAACAAAGTAAAAATAGTAATTTCTACTTTTGTGTTGGTTTATCAGTAAATAGAAAACAAAAAACAAAACAAGTTCATAATTTGATTTATGAAACTTTTAATAATTATAAATTAAAACCTAGCGAATGTATTCATCACAGAGATGAGAATAAAGAGAATAATTATTATGAAAATTTAAAATTAATGTCAAAGCTTAATCATAATAGTTTTCATAAAAAAGGAAAATCTCATACAAAAGAAACAAAAATCAAAATAAGTGAAAATCATTTATATCAAAAGGGAGAAAAAAATAATAATTCAATCTTAATAACACAGGATGTGATTCAGATAAAATTATTATTAAAAAATAGAAAACTACTTCATAGAGAAATATCTGATATATTTAATGTTAGCCGACGAACTATTACAGATATAAAAAATAATAGAAGATGGTCTCATATAAAAATATGAAACAATATTCTATAACAAAAAAAATTATTCCAGAAAGAATGATTTATAAAAATAAAATTTACAGAATTGCAAAAATAGATCCTAATTATATCATTGATAAGTATTCAATCAGAGTAACTGATGGTAAAGAAAAATTAATCAGTATCAAACTAGATGCCGACCACTGTAACGCAGATCCGCATACCGATTTGTTTTGTCTATCAAATAATATAAAATTTAAAAAATTATCTAGTGATTTAATCAAAATAATTGAAGGTTTAATAAGAACATATAATCTAAATAACTGTTATTTCACTCCTTTTAATTTTATTGAATATGAACCATATGATCATCAGGAATATAAAGAAAAAATAGAGAAAAAGGAAAATTCAATATTCGGTAAAATGTCGAATTTTTTTAATTTACATAAATTGGGGATAAATTAATGTCAAAACTTTTAGACATACATGAATTCTGTGAAAATTTAAAAGAAGTTAAAACTTCAAAAATAATTAATAATCGTGGTAGATTTGTAGAGGAAGGTTTATTTTCAGAGCAAATTTTCGGTCCAGTTAAAAGTTATATATGTCAATGTGGAACTTTTTTTGGTGCGTCAAAAGAAGGCGAAGTGTGTAAAATATGTGGAGTCGAAATAACTAATTGTGGTGAAAGAAGAAAAAGATTTGCCAAAATAAAACTTCCACTTCCAGTTATGAATCCCATATTTTATGATTTAATTTCAAATTTATGTGGTTCTAAAATTAAATCATTAGTTGATCTATTAATCTCAAATGAAAGAAGTATTTTATATAAAAAAGGTGATAAATTTTATGTCACCGATAATCAAGATATTATTCCAGATAATGCTGAAAAATGGGAAAAGATGCCCGCCGTACTTAAATTACTATATGATTCATCATTAAAAAAAATTGATGATATTAAATGGAAATATATTCATGATAATATTCATAATGTACTAATTAAGGAAGTTATTGTTTTGCCTGCCGATTTACGTCCAGCATCTAAAATAATGGAAAAGAATAATCGTAATCAAATAGTTGATAAAATAAATAGATTCTATGTTCAATTATTGACTAAAAAAGAAATTATGGCAAATACTAATTATGATATTATGAACGATAAAAAAATATATTATCAGTACTATAGACAGATTCAAAAAGATGTGAATGAATTATATAGTCATATTTTAACATCAATGTCTGAAAAAGATGGTTTGATAAGAGGTCATATTCTTGGTAA
>Ga0180007_10006003_pt1 | contig 12031 bp, 14 predicted proteins | sample MM_PC_MetaG_FD_121122 | JGI IMG/M metagenome (GOLD analysis project Ga0180007, IMG submission 121122) | Groundwater microbial communities from the Aspo Hard Rock Laboratory (HRL) deep subsurface site, Sweden - MM_PC_MetaG | ecosystem: Environmental > Aquatic > Deep subsurface > Groundwater...
ATTCCTTTAATGAGAATTTACAAAAGAATGAATCATACCTCTACAATGAAGAAGAGCTTAAATACCTCAAAGGAAGTAAATATGTTAAATGGGTTGAACAAGGTGAAATCATTGGATATACAGGCTCCTCCTCAATCATATGGGGAGATTTAACCTACAAAGAGAATTGTGAGAGGCCAAGTATAAAGGAATTTGAGACATGGGATGAGGTACACTTACATTTTGAAGAAGCTAGTAGGAATATTGAAACAAGAGCTAAGGAATTACAAAGAGATCCATACGGAATATATCTGAGTAAAGAACACTATCAAACTCCTACAATGGGAAATACCCTATTTACTGAAGACTACCAGGGTAGAATTTGGTAATTATTCCCCTTTTAGTATCTCTCTTATTCTTTCAAGCAAGTCTTTGAAACTTAACAACATGCCCTCTGCTGTTTTCTTTTCCGTAGTTGAGGCGTCATCACTCTTTGATTCCACTTTCGGTTCTTCCTTTTCTTTTGCAAACATTTGAACTACCAATGTAACATCCTGACCTTCCAATGTACCATCCATAACTGCTACGCCAATTGCTTCATATTCTGGTTTTAATATATTGTCTCTATGAGTTTGGCTATCCAACCAAGCTTGATTCATTCTATTCACATCTGTAAAACCCTTCGCCAAATTCTCTCCCGCTATTTTGTATTCATACCCCTCTCCCTTTATGAATTGCCACGGGGTCTCACCATTGGGTCCATAGTGATCCCAATATCCTTTTTCGAACATATCCTTAGCCTTATCCATTGCAGCCTGCATTAGCTTTTCATCGGCATTTAATGGTTCCAATCCTAATGTTGCTCTGTCTTCATTGGCTAAAGCTATGACTTCTTGGGATGTATAGTTAGCTGCATGTAGTTTTGAAGTTGATACCATGCCCATGATCATCGTGAAGACTAGGCTCATGAGAGTAGTACTCGATGCTTTTCCCCAAAACTTTGGGATTTTTTCTTCTGTTTGTTCTCTAAGTAATTCAAAACCTTCTATAAGGGATATATATCTGTCCTTACTGTAGTTTCTTTGTAATTGGTCAATACTACTAAATGAGACTGCACTCAAACTGTCTGCAAACCATAGCACTGTGTCTAATTGGGATATTTCTTTGTCTGAATCTGGATATCCCTCCTTAAATAGATTACTGTAAATTGAATGATAGTTAGCTGCTGCATCAACGATATATCCATTAAGTTTGGTATTCTTTTCTAAATATTCTCTAGTCTTAGATGGATATTTTTTTAATGCTTTGGCTATTTCCTCAAATCCTTTTTCTCCCTTCTTTAATGGTGAGGTTATATATTCATATGCCAATGCCTTATTCCCATCACACATATATATCTTACCAATGTCTTGTACGAGTCCTGCAATGTATACATTGGAGAGTTCTTTCTTATCTAATCCCGTTAGTTCTCCAAATTTGTATGCCAAATATCCTACTAGAATAGAATTGTTCTTTAGCTTGGAAAACTTTTTATTTCCATATCCTATTTCCCATATTTCTATTTCATTAAGGATATCTTTTGCTATCTTGAATGTTTTTTTGTCTATTTCTTTTGGTATATGCAAGAAGAATCTAAGTGCTCCTTGAAATATGAGCTCTTTAGAGTACAGATCTGTTTGGGCTGTTTGAGATTTAATATCGTTACTTTCGAACCCTACCTTAGATATCATTGGTATATGGGTTAGCTTAATACAATATTATATGGTAAGGATGTGGATAAGTCTATGGGGAGAGGAAATGATATAATGTTGTTATGGAAATAGAACAAATAAGTCCTGAAAAACCAATTAGCCCCGAAAATATCAAAACTGCTTGGAACCAAGCCAATCTTGTAAACAACGCTATTGATAACAATGAATTTACCATAAATAAGGCAGAAGGTTTTGATAATTTTGAAGAAATTTTGCCACAAATAATAAATACCAAAATGTTTATAGAACTTCCACCAGAAAGATTAAAAGATTCCTTTGATGGTAAAACACAAGGAGAAGCTTTACTTGGGATTCTTTCTGAGAAATATGTTGAAAATAATGAACAAACAACAGTGTTAGATACACTCTTGAAAAACAATGTCTCGTTAGTTATTGCTGTACAAGAAGGTTTTATAAATGATCCTAAAATTGAAGAAGCGTTAAAGATGTTAAATGAAAAAGGAATGTCTCCAACCCTTTGGATTGTTCTTAATGATGATCTTGGATATTGGACAAACAAATCGAATACTGAAGAAACCTTGGCTAAAATGAAATCCGTTTTAGAATTTGTTAAATCAAAAGATATTAAAATCGAGAAGATCGGATTGGATTATGAACCACCCCTAGAGATGACAAAGGGGCTTGCCACTGGAAATATTACAAAGGTTTTGGAAGAATTTAAAATATATGTAAATCAGACAAAAGAAAAACGAAAACATCTTTTCTTACAATCTCATTTAGACAGAGAGTTGACTCAGATGATGGATACTTACAATGTAAAGATTGAAACTTATGTTACAACCAAAGAGTTACGACTGCTAGGGAATTTACTTACCTTCTTTCCGCATAGGAAATCTGATATCGTCCCTATGGCATACACTTCTGTTCGTACCGACGGGAGTGAAAAAGTAATGACAAAGATGCTTGATGGTATTAACAAAAATGAATTTCCAGCTATTGGGATAGTAGGTAATAGTGAAAAGACTCCTGGAAGAGACCTTCGGGGCCCTGGAACACCTGAAAAACATTTATCATATGATCAATTAGTCTTTAACTTCCGGAGATTACTTGGAAGAAAAAATCCTTTTAGATCTCATTATGTTTTTGCTCTAGACGGTGCAGAAACCTTGAATAAAGTCTTGGATGCTAGATTAGAAAGTATCAGGGAAAACTAAGAAAAATGAGCCGCCTGGGACTCGGACCCAGCACCTACTGCTTAAAAGGCAGTTGCTCTAACCGGATGAGCTAGCGGCCCATGTATAAATACATGAATGAGAAGAATTATATATTGCTTATACGATATTTACAAGCTTTTTACTGGTGCCCAATACTTAAGAAGTGAATCAACAAATTGAGCAGTCTCTACATTTGCTGCCCCAATTGGAATGCTTAATGGCTCACAAAGGTGATTCCCATAGGACATACAAATTTCAATGCTACTATCCTTGTGTACCAAAATACCCCAATATGGCCTATCATTTGCACCATATCCTCCACAACCAGGTAAACCCACCATTATATTCTTTTCAACCGCTCTATTTGTAAAAAATAGCCCTGTTTCTAAATCACTTTCCTTAGGATAGGTATAACCAACAAGCGCAGTTGCATCTACTGGCATCATCCCAGACTCTGGGAACACACCCATCTGCCAAAGGTTCTTTTGAAGATACTTACTCTTTAGTTCCCAATCAGGAGTGCTCCTAGAATCAAGTATAATTACTTGATCATATTCATAGGTAAACGGAACATTTTCAAACACTTCATTTTTGATTTCTTGTAATTCTTTGGAAAGTTGGAGTTCTGAAATGACGGTATCCATATGTTAGTAATATTTTAATATTAAGATATCAAAATATTACTTTACCCCATAACCTTAGTCAATGGGTTTGCTATTAAATGGCGCAAAACTTAATCTATGTATCTCACAGGCACCATATTTCTTAATCATATCCATATGTAATTTAGTACCATACCCCATATGCTTCTCAAACCCATATTTAGGGAATTGATTAGCATACTGATTCATAATCCTGTCTCTAGTAACCTTAGCTAATACAGATCCTGCAGCTATGGAATAGTGATTTAAATCCCCCTTTTCTATGCTCTCCATTTCGTACCCTTCAATCAGTATAATTCCACCGTCAGCAATAATATATTCTACCTTCTCCTTAAGCATCTTTTCCGTCTCTTTCACTGCTTCGGTCATAGCCTCTAACACCGCTTGCCTAATACCAACCTTGTCTATCCTCTTAGCTTCAACAATTCCTACACCATATCCTTCAGATTTTTCTTTAATTAACTCAAACGCGATATTTCTCTGCCTCTCTGTCATCTTCTTACTATCCCTTACACTATCTACTACCTGTTTCTTTGAAGTAATACATACACATCCAGCAACCACAGGACCTGCTAAAGGACCTCGTCCTGCTTCATCAATACCTACTACTATTTTAAAACCCTTTTTCCAAAGTTTCTTTTCTAAATCAATTGTTGGATATACCATATCCATTATGTTACCATATATCTATGAACACTATTTCTTTTGGGACAATCTTAGTAGCAGTAGTAACCCCGCTATTACTTTTAGTCATTGCATATCTCATTGTTAAGATGACTAAACAGAAGAAGTAGATATTTCTTTCCACTTAGTCTAATATGTATATATACATAATTTTTTTATTGTAATTACTATGGACGGAGACAAAGCATTTTCATTTTTGAAAGGACTATTTCTTGGAGCTATAGCTGGCGCTGCGGCAGGTATTCTTTTAGCACCTAAATCTGGTAAAGAAACACAAGAAGATTTAAAGAAATTAGCGAAGGAATATACAGAGAAGGCAGTAGATATGTATGAAGCCACAAAGAAGATCTTAGAAAAGAAGTTAGATGCATTAAAGAAAGCAGGTTCTAAGATTGATGAATCTAAGTATATGGGATTGGTAACAGAGGTTGTGGAAGAGATTAAGAAGGATGGATCTGTTACTGCAGAAGCTGCTAAGAAATTAGGTAATCAATTAAGAGGAGATTGGGATATTGTTAAGACTGAGTGGTCTAAATAACTTTTCATATTATTTCTATATGAATTCCGCAATAGACGAAGGGTAGTAAACGAAAGGGACTAGAAATAGTCCCTTTTTATTTGTAGAATAACAATAATATGCGAGAGTAATTCAGTTGGTAGAATGTCTCCTTCCCAAGGAGAATGTCGCGAGTTCGAATCTCGTCTCTCGCTCCATATTAAGAATTTCTCAAGGAGTGTATAAAAGAAAAAACGACCTCTTGGTTTATGTATTACATATTTAACCAATTGGTCGTTTTGTTCTTTAAAGATCATGACCCAACATTTTTGAGAACCCATCTCTTAAATTCTGGAATTGCTCCACTATTTTAAGATTCTGATCATTTAAACTTTTTAAATAATCTTCCTGTGATACATCTTCCGGCTTTTCAGCCATAACCCAAATCTTGAAATATACAGTGGTCTCATTAATGAAAACATTCTTTGCAGCATGACCAGTCGCAACGATCAATTGAATATTCTTGCCGAAATCTGGATACCAAGTTCCAATTTTTGAATCTTTTTCAAAATATTTTCCTGGTGCAACCAGTTTCTGGAATGTACTTTTCAATCGACGACCTAGAACAGGTTTTTTTATTGCGACCTCAAGTCTCAAACTTTCTAATTGTCGTGTCATTTCCCAATCCTTTCTTTAAAGAACAATATTATGAAAACATCGTTTTCATTTCTAGCACATTATATCAACCCCATAGTACATACACAACCCATATTCTCCTTGTGATATCCAACCCTCTTTGTTACAATATCGTTACATTAAGCTGATGTAGCTCAGTTGGTAGAGCAATCCCTTCGTAAGGGAAAGGTCGGTGGTTCGAGGCCACCCATTAGCTTGTTAAATATATATAAACAAATGAAAACACCACAATACACAATAACAAGCCTCATACTCAATTACCTCATTAAATATGAGCTCGCAGTAGCAGACATAAACCACTACCCACTACCAGAAAAATACAAATCAATATTACATGAGAAATACGATGCAGAAGACACAGAAAAGTTGGGAGAACTAGTAGGATATCCATTAGGCTACAACAAATCACTACAAATACAACGAGGACAAGAACCACCATCACAAAGAAAAACCTTAAAAATATTCACAAACTTTAGAAATGTGAGGGATTTCATAAACTCATACGGACCAACCAACGCATTAAAACCATCCATAGAATTAAGTACACACATCAACAAACTCCTGATGAAGAACATAGCAGACGATTGGGATTTAGCCAAATTAAGAGGATTTAGTGAAAAACCAAACGAAATATATGACACATGGTACAAATTTAGAGACTTTTACCCACACGTAGACCCAAGTAGCTACTTCAATGACGTATTCGAATGGGTAAAGAATGGCAAAGACCACAACCACTTCCTCATCAAGTTAGGAATACTTCTTTACGAATTTATGGACAAGGCACCATTCCTCGCAGGTAATCAGATGACCGCAATCCTGACATTAGAAATCTTGGCAAAGAACTATGGATATAACCCAGACAACATATTCCCATACTTCAAAGCATTAGAATATCTAGGCGATGACCTAACCTCTGCATTCAAACTCTCAAAGGGCAAACACGATCTAACCATGTTCCTTGAAGCCTTCCTGTATACCATTTCGTACACAGTCATCGGTGTAGCCAAGGAATACAAGGATGTACATATTAAAAAGGTTAAAAATCAAGGAGCAATTGAGGTATTACTCAATCCAAGACAGATAAAGTTGTTGGATTACATAGCTGTTAACTTTAAGGTAACAAGACATCAATATACCAAAATGATGGGAACATCATTCATGACCTCATACAGAGATTTACAAGATATGGTAGAAAAGGGATATATAAAACCAAAAGGAAAAGGAAGAGGAACATATTACATATATGCGAAAGAATCTCCAGACGGAGGAATACTCCTCGAGGAAATTGCATAAATAGGTCAAAATTGATAACATTACTAACTATGGAATACGACACAATCATAGGTCTAGAAATACATGTCCAGACCAAAACTAAGTCAAAAATGTTCTGCACATGCCCTACTGGATACTTTCAGAAAGAACCAAACTCCCATGTATGCCCAGTATGTATGGCATTACCAGGAGCATTACCAGTACCAAACAAACGAGCCATAGAATTATGCATGCTAATGGGATTAGCTACTAACTGTACCATTGCAAATGAAATATACTTTGACAGAAAACATTACTTCTACCCTGATTTACCCAAGGGATATCAGATTAGCCAGTACAAAAATCCAATCTGCTCAAATGGATCTGTAACATTACCAAATGGATTTGAAGTAAAAATTGAAAGAATCCATCAAGAAGAGGATGTTGCTAAATCTACACACCATTCTTCAACCTCAGAAACTGACTATTCCTTAATTGATTACAACAAATCAGGGGTTCCACTAATTGAAATTGTTACAAAACCATGTCTTAGAACAGCTAAGGATGCAAAAGATTTTGCAACACAGATAAGGCAAATTGCAAGATATCTAAATATCTCTGACGCAGATATGGAGAAAGGACAGATGAGATGTGAACCAAATATCTCCATACAGGAGAAAGGAAGATGGGAAGAAAAGGATGGAATGATATTACCTCTTGGTGATTACAAATTAAATCCTAAGGTAGAAGTTAAGAACATTGGATCCATTACAGCAGTAGAAAAAGCCATTGAATTTGAAGTAGCTAGATTAACTAAAGATTTAGAAGAAGGAAAACCACTCATACAGCAAACAAGAGGTTGGAACGCAAACAAGAATGTTACAGAATTCCAACGATCAAAGGAAACTGCAGATGACTATCGATATATGCCAGAACCAGATATTCCAGTTATTGGGGTCTCTAATGAAGATATTGAAAGAGTTAAATCCGAATTAATTGAATTACCACACGAGAAGATAACTAGATATATGAATGATTGGGATATTTCTCAATATGCTGCAGAAGTAATATCTGCTTCAAGAAAGGATGCTTCCTATTTTGAAAATTTACAAGCCCTACTCTCTGAGAAATTAGAACATAAAATAGCTGCACAAGAAGCTGCTAACTGGTTAATGGGAACTGTATTTGCATTAGAAGGAGACAAAGAGATCGATATGAACGATCTTTCATTACTAATTATGAAATTTAAAGAAGGAAAAATAACCAAAGGTAAAGCTGAGGAGATGTTAAAAGATTGTATTTCTAACAACAAAGATATATCAGATGAATTAGATATGTTTGAGAAGAGTGCATCAGATAACGCTGGAAATATACAAGATATTGTAAAGCAGGTATTAGATAACAATCCCAAGGCTGTTGCTGATTACAAAGGTGGAAAGGAAGCTACAATGGGTTTCTTAGTTGGTCAGGTTATGCAAAAGACTAAAGGTGCATCTAATCCTAATGATGTTAAGAATATATTAATAGAATTACTGAAATGAAAATAGACGTTAAACATACAGCTGAATTGTCTAGAATTACTCTTACTCCTGAAGAGTTAGAGAAGTTTACTCCACAGATGGAAACTATATTAGAATCTGTTAGTGTACTTAAGGATGTAAATACTGATGGTGTTCAACCTATGAAAGCTCATGTTAAGTTCAATGAATTGAGAGAGGATGTTCCTCAGGAATCATTAACACAAGAAGAGGTATTAAGAAATGCTAAACACAAGGAATCTGGATTTGTAAAAGTTTATGGCAAGGTATTTGGAGCCATAGAAGAAAGTTAATCATACAAAAAATATGATAGTAGAAAAAATTTCAAAACAAGATTTAAATGAGGCAATAAATATTGCAAAATCTCTTCCTGAGTGGTTCACTCCTGAAGGCCAAAAGAATATGGCTATTGATTTTGATAACAACAATTTAATTGTAGAAAAAGATGGAGATACTGTAAAAGGCTTTTTATGTTATACAACATACGATGGGAAAATATTACTAATCTGGATGGGTGTAAAACCAGAATTTATGGGAAAAGGAATAGGTACTAATTTGTTGAATTGGTTGACAAACAAAGCAAAAGATTTGGGTATGTACGCGATAGAAGTTGAAACACTTCCTGAGGAAGTAGATTATGAACCATATGCAAAAACACGTGCTTTCTATTACAAAAGCGGATTTAAACAAATTGCCTACAAGAAAGCAACCATTGATGGGTGGGATGATCAGATTGTTTTAGAGAAAAATATTAAATAGTTTTCTTTTTCAATAAACCAGCAGCTATTACTGTAGTAACAGGAACCGCTAGTATCAATCCAATACTTCCTACCAAAGTCCTAACAACCTCTGTAGCCATCATTTCCATATTCAATATCTCTAACGCATCTCGGTTATCACTCACAAACAACAAAAGCAATGGTAATGCAGCACCAGCATAGACCAAAACTAATGTGTTAATCATAGAAGCAATATGATCTTTCCCTACTCTCATTGACCTTAAAAATAGTTCTAAAAATCCCATATCCTTGTTAACATCTGCCAATTCAAAAACAATAGCCGATTGAGAAATGGTAATATCATCTAACACACCCAAAGCACCAATAATGAAACCTGCTAAAAGAATCCCCTTAATATTGAAACTCTCACCTCCCAAGAACATAACCTCTTCAGAAGCATATCCATTTAAATTCGCAAACTCAATAAAGAGATATGACAGCAGTCCCGTTACAACTAGCGCAACAACAGTACCCAATACCGCTACAGTAGTTTTTTTGTTAAATCCGTGTGAAAGGTAAAAGGTAATTGGAATGATTAACAGAGAACCAAGAATAGCTATCAACACTGGATCTTGGCCTTTTAAAATACCTGGGAGAATTAGGGAGAATATTACTACAAAGGAAAGCAACATACCTGCAAATGAATAGATTGCTTTTTTACCTGCAATTATGATTGCTAATACAAGAAAAAGTATGAGTAAAAAATTAAGAGAACTAACTCTCCAATAGTCAGTAATCATAAATACTGGGCCCTCACCCTCAATCTCGTTGTAAGAAACAACTACCTTGTCTCCCTTCTCGTATTCAATATCCTTGTCACTTAGCTCAGAGTTATGAATATATTCAATTGTCTGGTCCTTCAAAGAACCTTCAAATATTTCAATACTGTATTTAGTTGAGCCATCATCAGTCCCAACGTCAACAATCTTACCTTTTAAATATTCTTCTTGGGGCAATGTTTGCGCCAATACCGATGTAAATGAGAAGAGCAAAAGGAAGATTCCAATTATTAATTTTTTCATACGCCATTATACCAAACACAACCTTTTGTAAAAATTACCTATATTTAGTAGAATATCCCTTGTAAGTATATATGCCGAGGTGGCGAAATTGGCAGACGCGCCTGCCTTAGGAGCAGGTGGGAGTAATATCCCTTGCAGGTTCAAGTCCTGTTCTCGGCACTTATTTATAACTAACTAAACATGTTTAAGTCCATCATCAGACCCTTCCAAACCGTGTTGCTTGAAAGAAAGCTATGTGTAGGCTGTACAGATTCATTAGATAATGCGAAAAAATTAGACAATCTATCTAACAATAGATTCATAGTTGAATGTAAATGTAAAAGACGATATGTATTTGATAAAGAACTAAATCAATATCAAAGAGCTACATTTGCAGAAGAACAACAGCTCCTAAGACAGTTAGAAAAGGAAAGACAACATTCTAAGTAAGTGCCTTTCTTGCTTCACAAATACCGATTATTTTGTTAGAATCCATATTGGTTAATTATGCCGCTATCGTCTAGTGGTCTAGGACAACAGGTTTTCATCCTGTAAACCGGGGTTCGATCCCCCGTAGCGGTACTTCCTCATTACAAGATTTTAATATTTTCAATTAGAATCTTTGTCAAACACTCCTAAAAATTGTACAATTTCAAAGTCATAAACAATCTAAATTGTATATCTGCCATAAATGTACGAAGTCGAAGAACAAAAAGTAACAGGAACTGAAAAAGTAGCAACAGCATTTGCATCCATCGGGCAATTCTTACTCTCATTTCTAGAAACAATAGTCGTTGCATTAGTAATCTCCATTGTCCTCTACCTCTTCATAATGACTCCACACGAAGTCATAGGAAGCTCAATGTATCCTACATACAAGGATGGAGAATATCTCATGGCCAATAAAATCACATACAAGTTGTCAGAACCAAAACGAGGAGATGTCATCATCTTTAAATATTCAGATACACAAGACTTCATAAAAAGAGTCATAGGGTTACCAGGGGATCAGGTAATGCTCAAGGATGGGAATATATACATCAATGGAACCAAATTAGATGAATCTGGATATCTCGATGCCTCAGTATATACTAATGGAGGGGAGTATTTGCACGAAGGAGAAACGATTACTGTCCCTGAAGGCCAATATTTTGCATGTGGAGATAATCGTCAACATAGCTCCGATTCAAGATCATTTGGGCCAATTGAAAAAGCTAATATAAAAGGAAAAGCTTGGATTGTATACTTCCCTTTCAGCAATTTTAGAATTGCTCAGCATCAAACATACACAAACCTCTAGACCGCGAGTGTGAAACATGATAAATTAGAAGAAGCATATGAAAACATTCGTTATAGCTAATCAAAAAGGAGGAGTTGGTAAAACAACAACAGCCATGAATCTTGGTGCAAGTCTTGCTCTCAAGAAGAAGAAAGTCCTTCTCATAGACCTCGATCCACAAGCAAACCTTTCATCTGGTTTGGGATTTACACAGCAATTTGATAAAACAAATTGGACCTCTACGGATGAACCACCATACAAGAATATATATGATGTATTAGTAAATAAGACTCCAATATCCACTGTATTTGTTTCAACCTCTACCCCTAACCTCTTCCTAATTCCTTCACACCTAAGCCTTGCTGGTGCAGAGATAGAAATGGTAAACATGCTATCAAGAGAAACATTGCTTAAGAAAGCGCTCTCAACACTAGTCGATGATTTCGATTACGTTATCATTGACTGTCCTCCTTCACTCGGATTACTCACAATTAATGCATTAAGTGCATGTGACAAGCTTCTCATCCCCATACAGTGTGAATACTTCGCTCTAGAGGGCCTAGGATTGCTCTTAGAGACAACAAAGCTCATAAAAGGTATAAACCCTAATCTCACAATTGGAGGCGTCATATTGACCATGTACGACAGTAGAACCAAACTCTCCGAGAGTGTAGTTAACGATGTATTAAGTTTCTTTAAAGATACAGCCTTTAAATCCATAGTACCTCGAAATGTTA
>Ga0180007_10006004_pt1 | contig 12028 bp, 7 predicted proteins | sample MM_PC_MetaG_FD_121122 | JGI IMG/M metagenome (GOLD analysis project Ga0180007, IMG submission 121122) | Groundwater microbial communities from the Aspo Hard Rock Laboratory (HRL) deep subsurface site, Sweden - MM_PC_MetaG | ecosystem: Environmental > Aquatic > Deep subsurface > Groundwater...
CCACTTCCCACCCACCACCGTGCCCGCAGGGAGCCCGGCCAGCGCGGCAGCGACCGCCGCCTCGTCGCGTCCGTCGACGATCCACGAGGTGACGCCCTCGGCTGCTACGTCGAGGAGTTTTTTCACCTTGCCGGCCATCTCACCGGTGACGTCGAAGTCGGTTGTGGTGGTGGCTGTGGCCGCGTCGGAGCGGTGGGAAGTGACCATGAGGGTGAGTCCGTCGGAAGGCCGAGGGGGGGCGTCGGTGGGGGCCCCCCGGCTGCTTGCGTCAGCAAACGACGGGGGTGTCCAGCCGACCGTCGGACCGGTCGGACGACAGGACCCCGAGGACGGCGGCAGGTCTGTGGAGTCGTCTGCTGCCGTGATCCACGGGATCACGGGGGCGGCGGGGTTTTTCCGCGGATCCTCGGCGTGCACGCCGGCGACGTCGGTCAGGTGCACGATGCGCGAGTAACCCATCGCCAAAGCCAGGGCTGGCGCCAGGTCGTCGCCCGAAGCGATGCCGGGGCGGGTGGGATCACCGGAGAAGCACGGCGTGCCGTAGAGCACCGGGATGAAGCCGGCCAAAAGCGCGCGGCGCAGGGCGTCGATGTCGGTGATGACGAAGCGGCCGCCTTCGAGGTGTCCCATGGCCGAGGCCTGGAACGGGAACACCGGCAGACCTGCGTCGGCCAGGGCCTCGCAGACGATGGCCGAAAGTTGGTACTGCAGGGAAGAGATGCGGCCCCAGTCGCGCCGCGCGTCGTCGTCGAGGGCTCTTGCCAGCACACCCGCGCGGGCCACCGGGCCGTGCCCGAAGGAGCCCGCGCCGTGCAGGATCACCGCCGGCGCCTTCAGGTTGGCGGCCAGGAGCCGCGCCAGCTTCCCGAGCTGGTCGAAGTCCACCCGGGGCACCGGGCTTTGCTTGAAGGTGATCAGCGAACCCCCGAGCTTGACAATCACAGGCGACCGGGGACGGTCGGGCGACCGGGGACGATCGCTTGCGGAATCGTTGACGATTCCGCCGGCTTTCGGGGACCCGGGAGCAGGTTGTGCCGTTTCAGGCGCAGGACTCATGCCCGGCGTGCGGACTCGGTGCGAGTCCGGCCGGCCACCTGAGGCGCCCGCCAAAGGGGGCCGGTTCATCACGTCGCCGCAGTCCGTCACTTCCAACCACGCACCTTCCTCCGGGATCACCGCGTCGCAGCCGTCCAGCGCGGCGTTCACGGTGATGCCGTCCAGATGCACGATGCCGCCGGCGATGGTGCCCGTGACCAGGACCGCGTCGGCGGTGGCCGAGACGATGGCCGCGGGGGCGGTGCCGACCCTGGCCATGCGCAGTAGCGTCCAGGAGCCGACGGTGGAACCCGACGTGTGGGGCAGCGCCAGGATGCGTCCGCTCAGGCACGTGCCATGCTGCGGGTGACCGGCCTGCACCAGGACGCCGGTCTCCGGATCCACGCCGCCGTAGAACGACAGCGGAGCGGTCAGGACCAGCAGGCGGCCGGAGGCGGCGCCCTCGGTGAGGCGGAGCCCTTCAAGTCGCATGGGGCCACCTCCCCGTGGAGCCCAGCTCCACACAGCGCTGCGTGGGAGCGAGCCCGACCCGGTAGCCGCGTGAGCGCAGGTAGAAGGCGGCCTTGGCCGAGTCGGTGACGATGGTCTTCACCTCCGGGGGCAGCGGGGACACGGCAGGACAGCCTCCCGGGAGGGTCAGGATGCGGCCGGCTTGAACCGACGTTCCAGCGTCGGCATGAACCGACGTTCCAGCGTCGGCAGGGGCCGCCAGCAGGGTCCAGGGAGCGTTTCCGGCAACCTCGGCGACGGGAACGTCGCGATGGAAGAAGCAGGCCTGCGTGCCGGCCACCGGATGCGGACAGCCGGAGAAGACCAGGTCGACGCCCTCGCCGGGCTGCAGATCGGTCAGGCGTGCGGCCTCGTCGTCGAGGTCGGCGTCGGAGACGGTGACCTGCGCGGGCAGGGTGGGGAAGGCGGCGGCCTCGGGGGTGCGCTCGACCACATGGAACAGCGCGGGTCCGCCGTAGGTGATGATCGCCGCGCACAGCGCCTGCCAGCCGGTGCGGGTGGGCTCGCAAGGACCGTCGAAGAGAAACTGCGGGACGGCGTTTCCCAGCACGCGGCCATACCAGGCGCCCAGCAGGCCCATGCGAACCGGCTCGTCGAGCCGGGCCGTGACGCGCACGCCGACGCGGGGCCGGCGGTTGGCGTCGAGGTGCAGCCCGGTGTACGGCGTGAAGCCGCACAGGGCCGCGGCCAGGGCGCCGGGGCCGCCCTCCCGTTCGGTGCGGGCGCCCAGCAGGGAGTTGGCGACCGTGACCGCCGAGCTCTCGGCCCAGGCCAGGTGCGTGCCGAACAGCGGCGCCGGCTGCGTCAGGTACGGCGCGCAGGTGCAGGACATGGTGACGCCCATGGCCTCGTAGGCCGCCAGCACGCGGGCCTGCAGCCGCGCGTCGTCTTCGGTCACCCAGGGGGGCGGCGCCGACGGCATGAACGCGCAGGGGTTGAGCGTGGACGGCACCCGCACGCGGCCGGTGGCGGCGAGCTCGTCGAGGTATTCGAGGCCCGCCGGTCCTAGGTTCCAGTACGAGACGCCGCTGATGTGGGCCGACGCCACGGGCACGACGCGGTCGGTGCGCCGGACCCGGCACAGGGCCGTGATCAGATGCAGCGCCCGGGTGTGCGCCGGGGTGTCGCCGATCACGGGCAGCGCAAAGAGCGGGAGGGTGCGGTCCATTCAGAGATCCAGCAGCCGCGTGAACAGGGCGCGGTCGCGGTCGGGCGGGCAGCGGGCGTCGAGGACCCAGCGGGCGGTGACGCCGGCGTCGGAGGAGGGATCGAGGGTGGAGCCGTGCTCGCCGGGGCGCACGATCAGGTCGTGATCGGCCTGGAAACGGGTCGCCAGCGCCCACTCGACGGCCACGGGGTCGTCCGGGTCGAGGTCGGCGTCGATGAGCGTCAGGCGCTTGCACGAGGCGTGTGCGGTGAAGGCGGCGTCGGCGATCCGCGCGGCGGGGGCCTTCGAGGTGCCCGACACGACGCAGTGCAGCCAGCCGGACCCGCCGGCGCTCAGGCGCACCCGGGGCTCGTCGTCGTAAAGCGGGCGCAGGGCACGGCCCACGCCGGCCTCGCGGGCCAGGCCCATGAGTAATGCGTGCTCGGAGGAGGACGGCAGGATCATCGGGATCACGGCGTGCTCCCGCACCAGCATGAGGTCGGTGCGGAACACGGGCTGCTCGCGGACGGGATCGACCGTGCCGGTCAGGTCGATGAACGGACCCTCGGGCGCGGTCTGACCGGTGAACTCCCCGATCAGGAGGCACTCGAAGGAGGCAGGCAGGATCAGTCCGTGGGTTGAAAAGACGGTCACCGGTGCGCGGCCCAGCCCGCCGGCCACGGCCAGCTCCCCACCGGGCGCGGGCAGCGACACCGAGGCCGCAAACGAGACGGCCGGATCGACGCCGAAGGCGATGGCCGCGCGCAGGCGTCCGCCGGCTGCGGTCAGCAGCCGGTGCAGGTGCCGCGGCACGACGCGCAGCACCAGGTGGGTGGCGTCCAGGACGCGGGCGCGGTGGATCGAGAGGTTCACGTCGCCGTCGCCCGCGGGGGCGAACACCACCGCCGAGGTCAGGTAGTCCGAGAGCGGCAGGCCGGGAAGCGAAAAGGCGCCCAGCTCGCGCAGGTCGAAGGTGGTGCGCTCCTGATGGGTGGCGGGGTCGCCCGGCTGTGGCGGCACGGGCCGGTCCATGGCGTCGGCCAGCGCGCGACCGAGGTCGTCGACGCCCAGGAAGCGCTCGAGCCGGGTGCGGTCGCCCAGGAGGTGGGCCGCGGCGCGAAAGCCCGACGGCCCGGGCGCGGTCAAAAAGGCCCCGGAGCGGTCGCACAGGGCCAGGCCCCGGCTCTCGGCCGTGGGAAGCGGGAAAAGCTGAGGGCAGGCGAGGAAGTCCAGATACGAACGGAAATCAAGTCTCGGGCTTGTCATCCCCCTGCATCACTTTCTTCATCTTGAACTGGACGCGCTGGTATTCCTGCAGGAAGTCGTAGTGTTGCGCCTTGAAGGTCTTGAGGTGTTCCTTCTTCTTGTACGAGGTGTCCATCATCCGGCGCAGGTCGCGCAGCCGGCCGAGCAGGTCATCGGCGTCCTGCACCTGCAGCGGCAGCTCCTGGGATACGGAGTTTTCAAACAGCAGAAGGCTGCCGGCCTGCTTCTGGTCGTGATCGAAGAGGAAGACGTTGGCATCGGACTCGTCGGACTTGAGCGTCTGAAAGACCATGGTGCCGGGCAGATCCGGCAGGCTCCGGCAGATCAGCGCGATGTGGAAGGCCCCTTCGGTGCCGAAGTCCAGCGCCTCGCCACCCCACGTCAAATGGGTGATCTGCCAGCCGCCGGTCTCGGTGATCCGCTCGCGCAGTTGTTCGGCCACGGTGGCGTCGGGATCGACGATGAGCACCTTGCACGGCGGCAGCTCCTCGTCGGGCACGCCATCGCGGTAGCGTGCGGACTCCTCGGACTCCATCAACTTGATGTGCAGGGATATCATCTGCTTGAGGAACTTGCCGTGCAGGTTGGCCATGTCCTTGAGCAGGCGGTCCCGTTCGCCGGAGTGCTCCAGCTCCTCGGCGGCCTTGCGCACGCTGCCGACGAGGTACGGCAGGAACTCCCCCTCGAGCTGGACGAAGTCCTTGAGACCCATGCGATGGGCTTGCAGCAGCGCCGGAAAGTCGGGATTGGGCGACACGAGGTAGGTGGCCGTCAGCGGGGAGACCTCGATGATCTTCTGGGCCAGCTTCAAACCGTACCCCGGCTTGGGCGTGTCCTGCTCCAGAATGGCGCCGACGAAGAACTTGTTGTCGAGCAGATCCAGTATGGACTTGAGATCCGATGAGACCGTGATCCAGAAGCCCAGGTTCATGAAGGCGGACTGGATGTTCTTGGCCGTTGCATTGTCCTGCATGACCAGAAGTATTTCGCGACCCACGTAGTTGCTCATGACACCAATCCCGGGGAAGGACGTATGATAATCATCAAAGAATCCACCCCACAAACACTTTCAGGATTTTTCACGCCCTGTCAACCGTTTTTCTGCATTCCGGTCCATTGAAACAATCCAGGTGATTTCCGGTTTTGCGGTGAGTATAATTGCCCGCGTCGCGAAACCGCCGCAGGAGTTGTTCATGAAACCGACCGAACCAAGCCCCAACTTTCGGGATCCCATCCTCGACAGAATCGAAGCCGTGCAGAAACGACTGGCGGACGGGAGGCCCGGTGTGGGCCTTCCGGTGTGGGTGAAGGCCGCGCTGCTGGGCGCCGGACTTACCCTAGCTGCCGGGTGTGCGAAGGACCCCGCCGGGAAGGCAGCCTCGCAGGATGCGCCGGCAACCCTCCCCGGGACGATGGACGCACCGCCCGAGGCCATGGACGCACCGCCGCCGGAAGTCAAAGTCGAGGTCCCGACCGGGGACGCGACGGGCACGATGGCGGCCGATCCCCCCGTGACCCCCTTGACGCCAAAGGAGCCTGTGCCCTCCGATCTCGTCGGAAGCACCCAGACCAACGGAATGGTTCCGCAGGGGCTTGGGGCCTACGGAGCACCACCGATGCAAGGTGACATCGGCGTCGGACAGATCGGTCCGATATCCATCACCAGCCAGGCCCCCGCCTACGGGGCGCCGCCGATGACCGGCCCCACGACGGGCACGCTGCGGATGACGGCCTCGCCGTCGGTGCCGGCCGATGCCCCCGAGGCGATTAGGCGGACGGCCATGATCTTACACCGCATCCTGCGCGCCTGTCTGGTCGCGGCGGATCGCTCCAGTCCCCTGGAACCGGGCGACATCAACCTGCGGATGACGTTCTCGGAGGGCCGGCTCAAGTCGATGCAGGTGACCGGCTCCCGGGCGCAGGATGTGGCGGTGAAGCGGTGCCTGGCCGAGACCAACCGCAAGGTGCAGACCCTGGTCCCTGCGAGCCCCTCGCCCGAGGCGAAGGCGTACGCCAAGCCCATTGACCTGAAGTTCAGTTGGACCCGCTGATAATCCGTCTGTCCCTCCTGCCTGCATGGAAACCACCCCAGGGTTCCGCCGGTGCGACGAAAATGTCACCCTGTCGCATGGGGGATCTACTGCAAAAAATGTTCAAACACCTGCTGTCAAGTCAGGAACCCCGAAAAAAAACGCTTCATTGCGAAAAAACGTGACTTCTGGCACACCAATTGCCAAGGGATGCCGGGTCCGGTGATGGATGCCGGACCTTTTAGGAGGATGCCAACATGAAAAATTATTGGATGATCCTGATGTGCGGCTGTTCATTTCTGGGTGTGTCCGGCTGCGCCGAGGACAAGATCGGCGACGGTGACGCGGGATACAACAGCCTGATCAAGATGATGGAGGTGACCGAGGAGACCTCCTCGTGCGAATTCGGCGGGGTGCAGATCGACACCGGCCTGGACCTGAACCGCAACAGCATCCTCGAGGAGTTCGAAATCGAGCAGACCCAGGTGCTGTGCACGGCCGACCCATCGGGCGACCCGGGCAAGGATGGCCAGGACGGCGCTCCGACGCTGTTCTCGTCGGCCCCCGAGGAGCCCGGCGAGAACTGCAGATACGGCGGCATCGCGCTGCACTGGGGTGTGGACCTCAACCTCGACGGCGAGTTGACCGTGCAGGAGGTCACCAACACGGATTATGTCTGCCACGGCGAACCAGGCAAGACCCCGCTGGTGGAGGTGCACACCGAAGACCTCGGCGTCAATTGCCCGGCCGGCGGCATTTCCGTGTCCGCAGGTTTTGACTCCAACGGTGACGACATGCTCCAGCCCGGAGAGGTCATATCCCAGGCGTACGTTTGCAACGCCGTCGCCGGGCAGACCTCCCTGATCCGTCTGATCGAGGAGCCAGCCGGCGCCAATTGCGTGCGCGGCGGAACCAAGGTACAGTCGGGCCTGGACTCCAACGGTTCGGGCGTCCTCGACGACCCTGAAGTGCAGTACACGCAGTACGTGTGCAATCCATGAAGCGGTTTCGTGACCCTGCCTGCGAAGGTCATACGAGGTGATGTCATGAAAAAGTGGTTCCTCTTTTTGATGTTTCCATGGTTCGGCTGCCAGGTCGAGCAGGGCGTCGTAGAAGGCTGGCACGAGCCCGTGGTGCCGGTGTCCCTGTACTACACGATGCACGGCAAGGTCTGGGCGCCCGGCGGCGACCTGATGAGTGTGCTCGACGCGAACCGCATGCCGGTGCCTGATGCGCTGGTGGCCCTGTTCAGGGAGGAGCCCCAGCCGCCTCCGGGGCGTTACTACTGCAACCGTTGTGTGGAGCTGCCCCCGGGCACCCAGCACACTCGCACCGATGTCGACGGTTCCTTCGAACTCCAACTGCGGCCCAACACCGAATACTGGATGGTTGTGCAGAAGGGCGAGTTCCGACGTGTGACGAAGTTCGTCTCCGGCAGATCCGGCGAGGTGTGGGACTCCGAGGAGGATAAGTCCGGTCCTCGCCCGTCGATCGTGACGCTGCCCTCGGTGCACGAGCCGGTCCGGGGCAAGTGGATTCCGCGCATCCTGATCCTCAAGGGGCGTGGCGAGCCCGACATGGGTGTCTTCTGGAAATCCCTGGGCTTTCTGCCGGGCGTCGATGTCGAGGAGATCACGGACCGCGAGGCGGAGTGGGTCGTCTCCAGCCCCGAGATGCTGCGCAACTACAGCATCCTGCTGGCCACCTGCGGGGACGAGGCGACCTACCTGACCAAGCCGCAGATCCAGGAGAACCTGCGCAACTGGGTCAAGAACGGTGGCAAGTTGTTCGTCGACGACTTCGCCTACGACTGGGCCGAGCAGTTGTTCCCGGGCTTTTTGTCCTTCAAGGTCGACTACACCCTGGACTTCGAAACCGGCGTCTGCGGCGGCACCGAGCGGGCACCCAACGAGGTCGGCCGGTGTGTGAACTACGAATGCTACGACGCCTCGGGCTACCCCGGTGACGACCAGCTCGCAGAGTGGATCGACGTGGTGAACCGCTACAGCCCGGTGAGCATGAAGTACGGCTGCAACGTGATCCACGAGCTCGGCACCGGCGAGCAGGGCATTTGCAAGACGGAGCTGGATCCTCGCTGCCGCGACGGCCTGTTCTATGACGTGCCCAAGGTGTGGATGTTCGGCACCTCCTTCCGCTATCCGGACAAACCGCTGACGGTGTCCTGGAACTACCACTGCGGCAAGGTCATGTACACCGTGCTACACACCCACGCCGAGGGTAGCTCTTCGGTCGGATACGAGCTGCTGTTGCAGGAGAAGGTCATGATGTACCTGTTCATGGAACTGCAGACCTGCACCTCCCCCAACCTGGTGGAGTAGCGCGTCGGTTCCCCATTTTGAATCAACGAAGCAGGGTTGCAGGGGTCCGCCGATGCCCCGGCCTGCTTGCAGAAGACTCCCTGACCGGCATCCGGACCGTTTCATGTGCGAAAGCATCTTGACTTCCCCGGTGCAGTCGGGATGATGCGGCAGCGGGGCCATGTCTGCGATGACTCATACGATCCGAACCGACTCCAATCTACATCCTGGCGGGTTGCCACGGTGTCTTGCCGGGCTGTGGCATGAAAGAGGGGATCCGTGACCGACGGCGCCGACAGGACCGAATCCGACAGCGCCCGTTTCGTGGAGGCACCGACGGTGTCCTGCGGGGTGAACGCCACCGCGCCCACTCTTGCCCTGAGCGTGTCTCCCGGGGTCCCGGGCGAGGCCGACCTCCCCGTCAGCGACGAGATTCCCGGCCGCTATGTCCTCGAGCGGGAGCATGCACGCGGCGGACAGGCCAGGGTGCTGCTCGCCCTCGACTCCCACACCGGCCGCCGTGTGGCGTGGAAGGAGCTGCTTCCAGAGTGGCTCCCTGCCAGCGTGGGTTCGGTCATGGCCGAGGGTTTCACCCGTCGCTTCCTGAGGGAGGCGCGCATCACCGCCCATCTCGAGCATCCCAACATCTGTCCGGTCCACGAGATTGGCCGACGTCCGGACGGACGACTCTATTACACGATGCGCCTGGTTCGTGGAGAAACGCTGGCCCACAAGCTCGCCAAATGCGGGACCCTGACCGAACGCCAGAAGCTTCTGGGTGCGTTCTGGGACGTGTGCAACGCCATGGCCTACGCACACGATCAGGGGGTCATCCATCGCGATCTCAAGCCAGGCAACATCATGGTCGGCGAGTTCGGCGAGACGGTGGTCCTCGACTGGGGACTGGCCAAGTCCAGGGGGGCAGAGGAACTGCGCGGCGCAGAGGAACTGCGCGGCGCAGAGGAACTGCGCGGTTCCGAAGGGCTTTCTGCAGGTATCAAGAAGGAATCTCTCGATCCAGAGCCTCCCGTCGCCGGTTCCGCGCTTCCATTGGCAGGGCTCTCCGGAGCCGGCGATGCGACCCTCGACGGATCGGCCATGGGTACTCCCTGGTACATGAGCCCCGAGCAGGCCCGCGGCGCTGTCTCTGAGATGGACGAGCGCTCCGACGTGTGGGGGCTGGGGGCGGTGCTGTACGAACTGCTGACCGGCCGCCCGCCTTTCGACGGAGAGAACGTCGCGGTGGTGCTTGGTCAGGTTCTCACCGAGCCGGTGCGTCCCGTGAGCGAACTCTGCAGGGAGGCGCCGCCGGAGCTGGCAGGCATTGCCATGAAGTGCCTCGAGCGCGATCGGTCGTTGCGTTACGGTTCTGCGCGGGAGCTGGCCGTGGACATCACGGCCTATATGACCGGTGGGCGGGTGCAGGCCCATTCCTACAGTTCATGGGAGCTCTTCAAGCGCTTTGCGGCCCGGAACAAGGCTGTGCTGACGGCCGCTGCCGCGATCCTGGCTGTGATCGTCACCGCGCTGGTGGTGGTGTCGCTGGCCTGGCGCAAGGAAGCCGATTCCCGCGCACGGGAACGGGTTGCGCACCTCGACTCGGAGTACAACCTGGCGCGTGCCCACGTCCAGCAGGCGGTGCGGCTGGTCGACGAGCGGCAGATGCTCGCGGCGCGGATCCACGCGCTGGCCTCGCTGCTGCATAATCCGGCTCACCCGGGAAGCCTTAGCGCGGACAGCACCTTTCACGGAGGCGACCAGGACGCCGACCGTCCCCGGATGGAAGCAATCTCGGTGCTCTATCGCACCCAGTTCCGTCATATCCGGAGCCTGGAACGCTCCGTCGTCGTCTCGGGACCGGTGCTCGGCGCAGCGCTCTCGCGGGAAGGCCGGCAGGTTGCGCTCTGTGACCAGGGTGGATATCTCTCGGTCTGGAACCTCGACACCGGTGCGGAGTTGTTCCGGGAGCGCGTCATGCTCCAGCGTGCATCTGCCGTAGCCTGGTCTCCTGACGGCACCCGCATCGCCGTGGGCGGCGCGGCCGACAAGATCCTGATCCGCGAGGCCCGCACCGGTCGGGCGGTGGCAGGGATCCCCTCTGTCGGTGATGTCAAATCCCTGGCCTGGTCGCCCGACGGTCGGACCATCGTCTCGGGCCATGACTCCGGCGCCGTGAGGGTATGGGACGCGGTCACGGGGGCGGCCGGGATCGTCCTGCCGGGGCACACCGACGAGGTTCGGACCCTGTCGTTTACGCCGGACGGCCGCTTCCTGGCCACGGGCAGCTGGGACAAGACCGCGCGAATCATCGAGGTGGCCGGCGGAAAGGTTCGCCTGAGCCTGGCCGTGCCCGGCCAAGGCGTCTATGCCGTGGCTTTCTCGCCTGACGGAAAGAAGCTTGCCACCGGCGCCTATGATGGCGTCATCCGGCTGTGGGACACGGGGACCGGCGCGCCGATCTCCGAGATGTCCCGAGGGCGAGACGGGGTGATAACCCTTGCGTTCTCCTCAGACGGCCAGCTGCTCGTCAGTGGCGGATTCGACCGCAGCGTCAGGCTGTGGGACGCGAGCACCGGCGAGCTCGTCTCATCGGTGGAGGGGCATACCGACGCGGTCCATGCACTTGGGTTCACGCCCGACGGGCGTCGCGTCTTCTCCGCCTCCCAGGACGGCACCCTCCAGATCTGGCGGACCAGCTCCGGAGACGGGATCATCCGCATCCCGCATCCCAACGGTGTCTACCACCTGGACTTTTCTCCGGACGGCACGCGCATCGTCACCGCCGGATGGGACCACACCGTGCGGATCTCGGATCGCAGCACCGGGGCGCTGCTGCGCGTGCTCGAGGGCCACACCGACGGCGTGATCGGTGTGTCGTATTCACCCGACGGCGCGCGGATCGCCTCCTGTGGCTACGACCGCACGATCCGGATCTGGGACGCGGCCACCGGAGGGATTCTCCAAGTTCTCGAGGGCCACAAGGCGCCGCTGACAAGCGTCAGTTTTTCGCCCGACGGCACGCTGCTGGCCAGCGTTTCCCACGATCGCCATGCGCGTCTGTGGGATGCCAGGACCGGCAGGATGATCCACGTGTTCGAGGATCATGGAGGGTTCGTTCATGGCGTGGCGTTCTCGCCGGACGGACGGTGGCTCGCCACAGCGAGCTTTGATCGCCGGGTGCGCGTGTTCGAGGTTGCGTCGAAAAAGCTTGTCCGCGTGCTGGAAGGTCACACCGACTGGGTCTCGGACGTGACGTTCTCGTCTGATGGTCATCATCTGCTCAGCGTGAGCAAGGACCATACCGGGATTCTGTGGAACACGGACAAATGGCTTCCGGTGCGGCGCTTTTTGGGACACAGGCAGTGGGTCAACCGCGTGGCCTTCTCGCCCGACGGGAAACGGGTCGTCACGGGGAGCGATGACGGATCGGCCATCGTCTGGGAGGTGGACAGCGGCCACCCGTTGCTGCGCATCAACCCGGGCAGTGCAGTCAGTGATGTGGCCTTTGACCCCCGTGGCCGGGCGGTGATCCTTGGCTACTCCGGTGCCGCGGCGCTATATCCGCTGGCGTCTCCGGAATTGGGCAAGGACGTGGCTGCCCGCCTGCACGAGGCCGAAGCCGAAGCTGGCGTCCAGCTCGACGGGTTCGAACTCAGGATCAAGGCACCTTGATTCACGGCGGAATACCGGCACGGTCCTGG
>Ga0180007_10006006_pt1 | contig 12026 bp, 8 predicted proteins | sample MM_PC_MetaG_FD_121122 | JGI IMG/M metagenome (GOLD analysis project Ga0180007, IMG submission 121122) | Groundwater microbial communities from the Aspo Hard Rock Laboratory (HRL) deep subsurface site, Sweden - MM_PC_MetaG | ecosystem: Environmental > Aquatic > Deep subsurface > Groundwater...
ACAGCCGGATCATGCGCCATTGTAAGAGCGCATTACTCCACGGCCGACGGTGTTGCCATGGCATATGAGGGATTTAAATACTGGCTGAACTGGGAAAACTATCTGGACAATGTGACAGATGAAAAAGGGCTTGCCAGATACATGAACACAGGATCTCTCCTGCTCAAGTCCCAGGGTCATGACTGGAAAAAAGTTCAGAAAAATTATGATGAAGTGGGTGTGAAGTATGAAGAATGGGAAAACGATAAAATAAGAAAGATGGTTCCTGTGGCTGATCTCCACGAGTTCTGGCCCGTGAAACGTCCTGAAGACCCGGCGTTTTATGATGAACCGACCAAAGAGCTTGAAGGCGGGATTTTCTGCCCTGAAGGGGGGTATGTAAATGACCCGGCCCTGTCTGCCCATAATATCATGAGAGCTGCCGAAGCAAAAGGCGCTGAATTTATATTCAATGCCGAAGTTGTTGATATCAGAAGTGAAAATAAACGGGTAACGGGGATTACATTGAAAGACGGCACCCAGATTGATGCACCCATTGTTGTCAATGTTGGCGGACCCCATTCATTCAAGATCAACCAGATGGCCGAAGGCGTATGGGAAGGCTGCAACATCAAAACAAAGGCACTTCGTCATGAGGTGATGTATTGCCCCTCACCTGACGAATATGATTATCTGAACAAAGGATATCACATGTCTGATGGAGATATCGGCTGCTATGTCCGTCCGGAAGTCGGTAATACATTTCTGATCGGCAGTGAAGATCCAGACTGCGATCCCCAGGAATGGGTTGATCCGGATGATTTTTATGCGGGCAAAGGCGGACACGGAAAGGATAATGTCCTGACTGAAGAACAGTGGAAAGCACAATGCTACAGGCTTGGCAAACGGATCCCAACGCTTTCCGTACCCAATCAGCCAAAAGGGGTTGTTGATCTGTATGACTGCTCTGATGACTGGATTCCGGTTTATGATAAGTCAGATCTGCCGGGATATTACATGGCAATCGGGACCAGTGGCAACCAATACAAGAATGCCCCCGTTGTCGGACACATGATGGCCCAGTTGATTGAAGCGTGCGAAAAGGGTCTGGATCATGATAAAGAACCTTTGCAGTACAAGTTCAAGTATACTGACAGGTCAATCAATGTGGGTTTTTTCTCAAGGAAAAGAGAAATCAACTACAATAGTTCCTTTTCTGTAAACGGGTAAAACGGCGTTATAAAACCATATTTGCCATCAAGGACATGAAAGGCACGAAGAAAGGGTAAATTTTCTCTTCGTGCTTTTTAATGTTCCCCATGGCAGATTCGGGTGTGCCTGACTATTTTTTTAGATTATGTTTTTATGGTGAACAACAAATGCAAGTCTATGTCTGTGTTAAACATGTTCCTGATTCTGCTGCCCATATTGCTATTCTTGATCAACATCGTATTGATGAAAACATCTCCTTTCTTTTAAACCCCTATGATGAACATGCCGTTACCGAGGCCGTCAAGATAAAAAAAAAATATCCGGATTCTGAAGTGATCGCAGTCTGCCTGGGTAAAGCAGATGCTGAACGAACGCTTCGGTCTGCCCTGGCCATGGGGGCTGACAGAGGAATTTTGATTGTCAGAGATAAAAATTGTGACATCAGGATAACGGCCCTTGCCCTTAAAACAACCATTGAGCAGGACGGAAAACCAGGATTGATTTTTACGGGAAAAGAATCCATTGATGAAGGCGGCATGCAGACCATGTTCCGGATCGGGGCATTATTTGATTTTCCCGTTTCCACAAATGTGGTTAAACTGGATATTGAGGCAGACAAGGCCGTTGTTGTGTGTGAACTATCCGGCGGTATTACGGATACCTATGAAATGTCCCTGCCCTGTGTGGTCGGGGCTGGAAAAGGGTTGAACATCCCAAGATATCCGACGTTTCCGGATGTGGTCAAATCCAAAAAAAAGCCGGTCGTGAAAATCGATTTTCGCGACTTGAATATAGACGATTCTTTGACTGGAATGCGCGTTGTTGAACTCAAACCCTTGCACCAGGCCAGGCAGCCCCGACAGATAAAAGGGGATGCCGCCGCTGTTGCCAAAGAACTGATCAGAATTCTGAAACAAGAGGCAAAGGTTCTATCATGAAACATATCGGAGTTATCATAGAACTGGATAAGGGAAGGGTTAAAGAAGCCAATTTTGGCATGATCACCCTGGCAAGAGCAAAAAATGTGAAGCTTTTTGCGTTTGTAATGGATGGGCAGGCAGAACGTGTAAAAACGGATCTGGAATCCTTTGGCATCACAACAATTGTTCAGGTCTGCCTGGCCCCGGACCAGCAGAACAATCCCGTAACACGGGCGAAAGCCATGATAGAGGCCATTCAAGAATTTAATATTTCCATGGTTTTCGGTCTTTCCACGGCAATGGGAAAAGATCTTTTACCGCGGATTGCAGCAACGCTTGATGCTCCCCTGGTCATGGATTGTTTTTTTGTTGACCTTGAGCAGAAAAAAGCCATGACATACCAGTATTCCGGTAAAACCATTGCCACAATACAATTAACCGGACAGATCCTGTTGTTTGGTGTCAGACCCAATGCCATTGAACCTGTCAAGGCTCAGGAAAACGCCCGGATCTTGAAATCTGATTCACGTCATCTGGTTGCCCGGGACTTAAGGGTGATTAAATCCGGCGGAACTGAAAAGGGCGCAGCCATTAATCTTGCCGAGGCAGATGTGATTATTGCCGGAGGAAGGGGGATGAAAAACAGTGAAAATTTCAAACTCCTTTACCACTGCGCTTCAAAGATCAATGCCGCTGTCGGCGCCTCCAGGGTGGCGGTGGATGCAGGCTGGGTTCCCTATTCCATGCAGGTGGGGCAGACGGGAGAAAAAGTAAGCCCAAAGGTGTATATTGCCTGTGGCATTTCCGGGTCTATCCAGCATTTTGCCGGTATGAAAACCTCTGGAATGATTATTGCGATAAACACGGATGAGAATGCCGCCATTCTGTCAAACTGTGATTATTATGTAAAGGCAGATGCGTTAGAGATCATACCTGCGCTTACAAGAATTCTGGACAATGGCTGAGATAAAAAAAATATGCTGGCAAGGCCATTCTATAATAAAATAGAGGCGGGCATAAATTTTTATCTGGCAATGAGGTGAGAAAAAAACATGAACCTGGCAAAACAATTTGGTCAACTGCTTCATATAGATCTTAATTCAGGTCTCTGCAATCTTGGCGCTTTCCCTGAAACGGCAGCTGAATTTATCGGGGGCCGTGGATTTAATATCTGGTATCTGTATCATCACCTCCCGTCAGGAACCGATCCATTGGCCCCTGAGAACATCCTGATGATGTCCTGCGGCCTTCTTACAGGGTCATCTGCGCCGACCTCGTCACGACTGCACCTGAATGCGCTTTCCCCGTTAACCGGCATTTTGGGAAGCTCAAATATAGGCGGGTATGCCGGCGCTTTTCTCAGATCCTGTAACATTGCTTCGGTGATTATCACAGGGAAATCGAAAACGCCTGTTTTTCTTTATATTGATGCCAATGGTGCCCACCTTGAGGATGCATCCCATCTATGGGGACGCGATACCATTGAAACCCAGGAGATGATTAAACAATCCCATAAGGATAAAAAATTAAAGATCCTCGCCATCGGGCCTGGCGGTGAAAACAATGTCAGGTTTGCCGCAATCATCAGCGAACGCGATCATGCTGCCGGCAGAACGGGAATGGGATCGGTCATGGGATCAAAAAATCTTAAGGCCATTGTGATTTCCAAAGGAAGCCACAAACATTTTTCAGCCGTAACCCCTGCACAGAAAAAAGCGGTTAAAGCCTATGTGTCCCTGATAAAAAACTCAACGGAGTTTGACTTTTTTTCAAAATATGGCAGTTCAGGATATGTCAAATGGGTAAATGACATGGGGATCATGGGCCGGAAAAATTATGGTAAAATCGGAACGGCACAGATTGAAAAAATAGACGCGAGAACGCTTGATAAAAATATTGTCCGGTCCAGTGGCTGTTTTCGGTGTCCTGTACAGTGCAAGGCAGATCTCAAGCTGGAAGGATCAGACAAAGAGACGCTTTTCACGCGGCCGGAATTTGAACCTGTTCTTAATCTTGGACCCAAATGCGGTCTTGACGATCTGACCCAGATCATTAAGCTGGATAATCTGTGCAGCCGACTGGGAATAGACAGTACCTCTACTGCATCCGTTATAGCCTTTGCCATGGATCTTTTTGAGAAAAAAATATTGCCTGAAAATTTGATAGGAGGTCTTGATCTTTCCTGGGGCAATGCAGCCACCATGGAAACATTAATTTATCAGATGGTTGAGGGCACAGGCCTTGGCAAGATATTAGGCCTTGGGGTCAGAAAGGCGGCCCAACTCATTGGCAATGGTGCATCCACCTGGGCAGTCCACATCAAGGGGCTGGAACTGACGGCCTATCATCCTGCCGCCATTATGGGCACAGCCCTTGGATATGCCGTATCCAGCCGGGGAGGAGATTATAACAATGTGTATGCATCCCTTGAATACAGCTGGTCTGAACAAGAAGCAACAAAAGAATTCGGAACCAAAGACGCGGTCAATATTAAATCCATCTGCGCAAAAGGGCTGGTGATCAAAAAAGCCGTTGTCACCAATATCATTGTTGACAGTCTGGGGCTTTGCAAGGTACCGGTTTTATCTCTTTTAAAATCCTTTAATCTTGAAAGTGAAGTCAGACTTATCAATGGATTGACTGATCTGAACGTTTCACAAACAGATCTTTTTGATGCAGGCCAGAAAATTGCCAGCCTTGAAAAGCGTTTTAATATCCGGCATTCAAGACAGGATATAGAAGACAAGCTTCCGGAAATGTTTATGAACACAGAAAGCGACCAGGGATTAACCGTGCAAAATTTTGAAACCATGTTACAGGAATACTACATGGCCATGGGATGGGATGAGAAGGGAATCCCGCCTGAATCGGTTGATAAAATGAATTTTACAAAATTGGAGGAAAAAAAATGATTCAGTCTTCAAACATTCAAACAAGATCTGTTGGTATGAAGATCTTTACCGATGATCAGATCTGGGAAATAAAACAGGCTGCTTTTGATATTATCGAAAGGGTCGGTTTTAAATGCATGCACAAAGAAGTTCACAAAATGATGAAACAGGCGGGTGCATGGGTGAAGGACAGCAATATCAAAATTCCCAGGCATATTGTCAAGCAATGCCTGGTCACAACCCCAACAGGCTGGACCATATACGACAGAAACGGTAAGCGGGCAATGGAAGTGGAAGGGGAGAAAAGCCACTATGGCACCTCCACTGCCAGTCCTTTTACACGGGATGCATTTACGGGTGAAATCCGGAATACCAGTATCAAGGATATCGAGCTGGGCGGAAAAGTCGCGGATTATCTGGATGGTATTGATTTTGTCATGCCCATGGGAACAGCCCAGGATGTGCCTGGTGATGCTGCCGAAGTCCATGAATTTCCCGCGCTTGTTTCCAACACGACCAAACCGGCTGTTTTTATCGGTTATACAGCGCTCGGGTGTGAATATGTGTATGAAATGGCAGCCGTGATTGCCGGAGGACAGGATAACTTAAGTCAGAAACCGTTTATTATTGCCTATCCCGAAGCCATTGCACCTCTTTTTTTCCCGAATGAGGTGATAGAACGCATTTTCGTGGCAGCAGACCGGTTTATGCCCCAGCTGCCGGGGTCAACCGTTCAGGCTGGTGCCACCGGGCCCGTTACCCTGGCAGGACTGATTACCCTGATCACTGCGGAATCGCTCATCCATATCACCATTGCCCAGTTGCGAAAAACAGGATGCCCTGTTGCCATGAGCGGCAATGTCGGTATCCTTGATATGAAAACAGCGCTCATGGCCATGGGTGCACCGGAAAACAACCTGGCCCTTGCTGCCCAGGCTGAGGTAGCACGATCTTTTAATCTGCCCACCTGGGGCCTGGCCGGTGCCACGGACTCCAAAATGCTGGATGCCCAGGCCGGCATTGAAAGTGCTTTTTCAATATTGAGTCAGGGGCTTTCCGGGCTGAACCTGATCCATGATGTCGGGTACATGGCTGCGGGCATGGCCTGCTCCCTTGAACAGCTGGTCATGGGCAACGAAGTGGTGGGGATGACAAAGCGGTTTGTAGAAGGGATTACCGTAAACAGAGAAACCATTGCACGGCAGATCATAGAAGATGTCGGACCTGGCGGTCATTTTCTGGTTCAGCAGCATACCATGGATCATTTTAAAAAAGAGTTGTGGTCAGCCAAACTGATGAACCGCCAGACCATTGATGCCTGGAAAGCGTCTGGCAAACCCTCCATGGAAGACAGGGTGAAACAGGAAGTCAGGAAGATTTCCGAAACCCATAAGCCTGAGCCCTTAAGCGACAAGATCCTTGCAGAGCTGGACCGGTTGAAGAAAGAAGGCGAAAAGGAAATTCTGGCTAAATTAAAAAAAGGATAGGGGTTGTATTATCCTGGAATATCAAATCATATAAATACACGTATTGCCCTTGGAGAAAAAAAGAAATGACTCGAAAAAAATATGATGCCATCATCATTGGTGCTGGTATCATCGGTAACAGCATCGCCTATGAACTGGCTTTGAAAGGCTATAAAACACTGAGCATCGACCGGCTGGGCGGTTCCGGATTCGGTTCCACGGCCGGTTCCTGTGCCATTATAAGGCTTTACTATTCCTCCCCGGAAGGGGTGGCACTGGCCCGGGAAGGGTATTATTACTGGCTGGACTGGCCAAGATACCTGAAGGTTAATGATCCTGCCGGCATGGCCTATTACAAGAATACCGGCGCCATGGTCTATAAATCTGAACACAACAAGAATCTGGTCCCCGTAATGGAATCCCTGAAAGCGCTTGGCGTGGGATATCTGGAACTGACTCCGGAAGAGATGAAGCAATATATCCCCAACCCGGATCTTCGATCCTTCCACCCCCAGAAGCGGATGGATGATCCTGATTTTGGGAAACCCACGGGAACGAGCATTAATGGGGCTGTTTATGTGCCTGAATCCGGATATGTGAGCGATCCCAAGCTGTCCACCCATAATGTGGAGATGGCTGCCCGGAATGTGGGATCAGACTTCATGTTCAATACCAGGGTCGTGGATATCCTGAAAAAGGACGGCAGGACAGCCGGTGTGGCCCTGAAAGATGGCACCATCATTGACGCACCCGTGGTGGTCAATGTGGCAGGGCCCCATTCATACCTGATTAACCGCATGGCAGGGGTTGAGGATAAGATGAATATCAAAACCCGGGCCCTGCGGGTGGAAGTGGCCCATGTGCCAAGTCCTGAAGGCGTGGACTGGGAAAACACGGGAGTCATTACCTCAGATTCAGATACTGGTGTCTATACACGGCCTGAAGTCGGTAACCACGTTCTCATCGGCAGTGAAGAACCGGATTGTGATCCGTTAGACTATGTGGACCCGGATAATTATAATGAAAATTTTACTGACCAGATCAAGACCCAGGCCATGCGGGTGGCCATGAGGATTCCGGATCTGCCCATCCCCAGCAAAGATCAGGGACTGGTGGATCTTTATGATGTATCAGATGACTGGTATCCGATTTATGACAAGTCAGATCTGCCCGGGTTCTACATGGCCATCGGCACCAGCGGCAACCAGTACAAGAATGCACCGCCCGTGGGTTCTTTCATGAGTGAATTGATCCAGTATTGTGAACGCGGCAATGACCATGACAAAAAACCACTTCAATACCGGATGAAATATATCAACCGCACATTGAACATTGGGTTTTTCAGCCGGAACCGGGAAATCAACAAGAATTCCAGCTTTTCCGTTATCGGATAAAAACAGCGCTATAGAGCCTTAATACGATCTGCAGTTTCCGGCATTTGTATGACAGGCTCTATTTTACTCAATTCTTTTATGGGTATATGGCACTTGATGACATGCCGGTCTTTTACCAGTTGCTCGGGCGGCAGCAAATTATCACAAACAGGCCCGATTCTTCGATGGCATCGGGTGCAGAACGGACATCCTTTTGGGGGGTCCATTGCACTTGGCAGATTTCCTTCCAGAAATATTTTACGTTTTTTTATTGCCGGATCAGCAATGGGAACTGCTGATAATAATGCTTCCGTATAGGGATGATAGGGGGGGTTGAATATTTCTGCTGTTGTTCCCCTCTCAAGGATATGTCCAAGATACATGACAACAATACGATCCGACAGATAGCGGACAACGCTCAGATCATGGCTGATAAACAGCAGGGTGGTTTTATGCTCGCGCTGGATTTCCATTAAAAGCTCTGTCACGGCTGCTGCCACGGATACATCCAGGGCTGATACGGGCTCATCAGCAATGACAATGCTCGGATTCCCGGCAAATGCCCTGGCAATACCGATACGCTGCTTCTGTCCGCCGGATAACTGCCTGGGTTTTCTGAAATAAAAATCCCTGGGTAGTTTAACCGTATCCAGCAGGGTCATCACACGATCAAAAATCTTCTGTTTATCGGTTTCAATGCCAAATTGCCGGATAACCCTTGATATCTGTGCACCTATGCTATGGCTCGGGTTCAATGTGTCAAATGGATTCTGGAAAACCATCTGAAGAGAACGGATTTGTTTGGTGCTGCGGTCCCGGACCTCTATATCTGAAATATTTTTGCCATTATGACGGATTTCTCCATCTGTTCCCGTTTCCAGACCCATGAGAACTTTGGCAAAGGTTGATTTCCCACAGCCTGATTCGCCAACAATAGAGACAGTTTCACTTTCATGGGCCGTAAAGTTCAGCTTTTCATTTGCTTTTACGAACCGGGCAGCCTTACCCGTAATCAACGCCATGAATGAAGAATCCTTTACCTCGTAATATTTCTTCATGCTGTCAACATTCAGGACCCGTTTACCAATCTTGAGCGCTTTTTTGGCTGTTTCAGCTGATCCCCCTTTTGAATGATCAATCTCTTTATATCGCAGGCAGCGGACACGATGATCCATGGCCCCGCCCTCTACGATTTCCATTTTAAAATGGTCCTGATCACAAAGCCCAGGCTCGAAATGATCGCAACGGGGACCGAAAAAGCAGCCCGTCGGCCGTTCAAACGGCAGGGGTAATTGTCCCCGGATCGGCTTTAAGGGGGCTGCATTTTTGTCAGTCGTGGGCAGGGGGATACATGAAAAGAGCCCGTGGGTATAAGGGTGCTTTGGCGATTTAAAAAGAGACTTTACGGTCCCCTCTTCCACAACTTCACCGGAATACATCACAAATACCCGGTCGCAGGTTTCTAAAATCAACCCTAGATTGTGGGAGATATAGATCTGGGAAGTGCCGAATTTTTTACTGATATCGCCGATCAATTTAACGATTCCGGCTTCCACTGTAACATCCAGGGCAGTGGTGGGCTCGTCTAACAATAACAGGGATGGTTTGGACAAAAGCCCCATGGCAATGACGGCCCGCTGCTGCTGACCACCGGATAGCTGATGGGGGTAAGACGACATAACCCGTTCAGGGTCGGGCAGGTTGACATTCATCAGCATTTGTACGGATCTTTCCCGGGCTTCTTTCTTGGAAATTTTTTCATGTGCCAGGGGCACTTCCATGAGCTGGGTGCTGATTTTAAGGCTTGGATTTAAAGAGGCAAACGGTTCCTGGTATATCATTGATATTTCTGAACCTCGAATGCTGCGCAATTCATTTTCCGTCAGCCGGGTCAGATCGCGACCTTTGAACAGGATGCGGCCGCTTTTGATACCGCCGTTGGCACCCATGTACTGCATGATTGCCATGGCCACCGTTGACTTGCCACAACCAGACTCTCCAACAATACCGATGGTCTCTCCCGGCTTTACCGTCAGGGAAAAATCAACTACGGCAGGGATCTCTCCGGCCCGCGTATAATATGAGATGCACAGATCTTTACAAATCAGTACAGGATCTTGAATGTCATTCATTATGGTAACCTTTTAATCACGTAATGATATTTCACGCAACCCGTCCGCTAATAGATTAAACCCCAGAATCAGAGAAGATATTGCAATGCAGGGGAAAAGGGTCATATAGGGAAAAGCCATGGCCATCTGGCGGGTTTCATTTACCATTCCTCCCCAGTCAGGATCTGGCGGTGGCAGACCCAGTCCCAGAAAACCAAGAACGCCAATGGTAATAATGACATAACCCAGACGCAGGCAGGCATCGACGATCAGCGGTCCCCTGGCATTGGGTAAAATCTCAAACAACATGATTCTCCAGGCGGATTCGCCCCGGGTCTGGGCAGCTGCAACATAATCCCGGTTGCGGAGATCCAGGGTGAGTCCCCTTACAATACGCATGATTCCCGGAGAAGAAGCAAAGGTAATGGCAATAACAATATTTATTCCGGAAGCACCAATGGTGGCAATAACGATGATATAGAGTACCAGCACGGGGAATGATAAAATAATATCTGAAATTCGGGACAGGATGTCATCTACCAGGCCTCCGCGGTATCCGGCCTGCAGCCCCATCAAAATACCAACCGTGTAGGCACACAGGGTTGCGAGGGGAGCATAGGTCAGCACGGTGCGGGACCCCCAGACAATACGGGATAAAAGGTCGCGGCCCATATGATCAGTGCCCAGCCAGAAGGTATGGCCGGAAGCTGCCATCGTCCCTGGTTTGGCAAAGGGCAGAATATTTGCATTGGGATCAAACTGTGCGATCAAAGGGGCAAAGAGTGCAACGAGCACCCAGAACAGAACCAGAAAAGCCCCGATCATTCCGACCCAGCTTTCCCGCAGGAGACCAAACGATTTTATGACACGTAAAATTACTGCAACATAGCTTGCAGAAGGCATTTCAGTCGTTGATTGAGTTGTCATGCAAGTCTCCTTAACTGAACCGGATGCGCGGGTTAAGAAAGGTATAGCCGATATCAGCGAGAGTTTGGGAACCTACCGCCACAACCACGGCAACCATTGCACAGGCTTCTAAAAGTGCAATATCATTATTCAGTGAAGCTTCTAAAAGCAGTGCACCAAACCCTTTGTAGGCAAAGAAAAATTCAACCACAATAACCCCGGACAAAAGCCAGTTGATTTGCAGCATAATGACAGTGAAAGGCGCTATTAATGCATTGCGCAAGGCATGCCTGATAATCACCTGTCTGTAGGGAAGACCTTTTAATACGGCCGATCTGATGTACTGGGAGGTCATCACTTCTGCCATTGATGCCCGGGTCATCCGGGCCACATATCCAAAATCATAAACCACCAATACCATGGCGGGAAGAATCAGTTGTTTGAACTCAAATCCGCCTGACATGGCGCTTGTTCCGGGCAGCCACTTTAAACCAAATACAAAAAGGGCTGAAAAAAATACAGAGCTGGCAAATTCAGGTACAGATGTGGTCAAAATGCCAAAGACGGATATGCTTCGATCCAGAAGGGAACCCTCCTTCATTCCGGATAAGACACCCAATATTAATGATAAAGGGATCATGATGGCAAAGGTCCAGAAGCCTAAGATGGCTGTATTCCATAGCCTTGGTAAGAGTACTTCTTTGACCGGACCTTTGTAACGGATGGAGTTACCAAGGTTGCCTGTGGCAAAATTGCCCAGCCATTTTGCATAGCGCACCACAACGGGCTGGTTATACCCCTGCTGATTCCGCCACAGTTCTTTTTGTGCATCAGAGGCAAAATTGCCTAGAACCCGGGTGGCCGGATCTCCTGTAAGGCCTGTTTCCAGAAGCATGAAAAGAATTATGGATACGGCAATCATGGTAAACAGCATGAACCCGATTCGCTTTAATAGCAGCAATACCATTCTGACTCCTTGATTTTAGAACAAGACGGTAGTGTCTGATAAGGGGGAAATACCCCCTTATCAGATATCTCTATGGTATCAATTAAGCCAGAGAAACCTTGTGAAAGCGATAGTATCTGACCGGATCCATCTCAAAGCCAACCACATTATCGGCAACTGCCGTGAAAACAGATCTAAAGAAAGGTTGCACCATGACAGCAT
>Ga0180007_10006007_pt1 | contig 12024 bp, 11 predicted proteins | sample MM_PC_MetaG_FD_121122 | JGI IMG/M metagenome (GOLD analysis project Ga0180007, IMG submission 121122) | Groundwater microbial communities from the Aspo Hard Rock Laboratory (HRL) deep subsurface site, Sweden - MM_PC_MetaG | ecosystem: Environmental > Aquatic > Deep subsurface > Groundwater...
ACGTTATGTGAAATAAAATTCTTTCTTTTTTCTTTTTTTAAATTTGCTTTTTTAATAATAAGGAAAAATAAGTTTTTTTATTTATTTATATAGGGGTATAAGGTGTTTTTTCTGCTTTTGGAGGCGCAGAAAAAACGATTTTATCTAATCTTAGTTTTGTGGTAGAATCATTATATGAAAGCTGAATCAACAATTAAATTACTGCAAAAAACTAAGGTTGATAAATCTTGGTCATTTTCTGATAAAACTAGAAAGGATACGGCTTACATTACTCACGGTTATCATCGTTATCCGGCAAAATTCATTCCACAAATAGTTTCTCGTTTAGCTGAAAAATACACAAAAGAAGGCGATTTAATTGTTGATCCTTTTGGTGGTTGTGGGACAACGCTTGTTGAATCAAAGGTTATGGGACGACCATCAATTGCTGTTGATATTAACCCGGTTGCTGTTTTAATTACCAAAGCAAAAATTACACCAATTGATCCTGTTAAAATTGAAAAGGAATTTACAACTTTTCAAAAAAGACTGGAAACTTACAGCGAAAAAACAGAAGTAAAAGCCCCCCAACACGAAAGAATTGATTATTGGTTTAAGCCTGAAGAAAAAAGGAAACTTGCTTTTATTTTTACCGAAATTTCAAAAATAAAAGATCAGGATGTCCAAGACTTCTTCTTTTGTGGATTTTCAAACATTCTTAAAAATTGCTCAATCTGGCTACAAAAAAGCAATAAACCGACGAGGGATTTTGAAAAAAAACCGTCAGAGCCAATCAAAACATTTTTGAAACAAATAAAAATGATGTTGCGAGGCAACGCGCGATTATTTGAATTACTATCAGAGAAAGGTTATTTAAAAGTCCCGAGCAAAGTAATTTGCACGGACGCAAGAACTGTTCCCGCAAAAGATAAGAGCGTCAGCTTGATTGTTACTTCACCGCCTTATGTAACATCTTATGAGTATGCTGATTTGCACCAACTCACCGCTTTATGGCTGGAATATACGAAAGATTTAAGCGACTTCCGCAAAAGATTTATCGGTACTTCTTACCATAATAAAAAAGATTTGGTTTTGAATAGCGAACTTGCCGAAAAAATAAGGAATGAATTATTGAATAAAGATAAAAAAACTGCCGAGGAAGTTTCAACCTATTTTAGCGAAATGAATCAGGTTTTTACTGAAATGAAAAGAATGTTAAAAAAGGGCGGAAAAACCTGCATTGTTATCGGCAATACGAGCTTGAAAGGTGTTGAGATACTTAATGCGGAAGTTTTTGCCGAGCAATTACAAAACTTAGGATTTAAGATCGCCGATATTATCAAAAGAGAAATACCGTCAAAAAATTTGCCGTCTGTCAGAGATGAAACGACGGGTAGGTTTGCCGGTATAAATGATAAAAATAAAGTTTCTGTTTATCCAACAGAATACATTTTAATAATGGAAAAATAAAACTATGACAATACAAGACCTTATCAAAATTTATGACACAAAAAAGAAAAAACATGGTGCGGAAGCATACAGACATATTTCAAATGTTCTAAAAGAAGCAAAAGAACAACACGAAAAAGATTTTGAGGGGGATGATCACGAGCAATCTTGGCGAGCGTTCAAAGGTAAAAACTTAGAAAAATTGATTGAATACATCATCACGGACGAAGTTAATGCTCTTGGTTTGCAAGTGGTAAATGGAAATAGTCTTGAAAGAACGAACGGATCAAACCTTTCAAAAGAATTGAGTTTAGTTAAAAGAAATTTGATTGTTGATTATGGCGAGTTTGGTTCGCATTTGCCGGATGTTGATTTGATTATTTACCATCCAAAAACAAGCAAGGTTGTCGCTGTGTTATCCAGCAAGGTTACACTGCGAGAGAGGATCGCCCAAACGGGTTATTGGAAAATAAAACTTGCCTCTGACGAAGCGACAAAGCATATCAAAGTTTATTTCGTAACGCCGGATGAGGACGGAACGCTAACAGTCAAAAAACCAGCAAAGAAAGGCAGGGCAATTGTTGAAGTGGACACCGACGGCAGTTATGTTTTGAGCGAAACAGACATTGAGGAAAGCGACAAAGTAAAAATGTTTGACAAGTTCATCGATGACTTGAAAAAATTACTAAAATGATTTTAATTTATGGCTACTCAACAAACAATCAATAGAATGAAGAAGAACGAACTCTTAAATTTACTAAGAGAAACTATAGACAATATTAACAAGATCAATTCTTCGATTGAAATTTTTACTGAAAAAGAAACTAATATTAAAGACGCTTACTCAAAGGTAGATGGAGATGATGGTTTATTTTCAAAGATAGAATCTGCGACCAATGAAGCTGAGGAAAAAATCAAAACAATTAGAGAAATTTATAATGAGATTTACGAAGATGATGACGATGGAAAATCTATAAAAACACAGTTAGACGAGCTTGTTAAGATATTTAATGATGATAAGGGAGAAATAGATGATTTTAAGAAAAAAATTTGGGGATACAAGAAAACAAATGAATCTGGCGAAAAAGAAGATGTGCCAGGCTTATTTGACAACATAAATTCTTTTCACGATAAACAAAAAGAAAAATATGACATACTTTATAAACAGATAGAGGAAGAACTTTTATCTGGCGCAACGACAGTAAACTTATCAAAATCATTTGCGGACAAAGTAAAGGAATATCGTATGAATAGTTGGCTATGGTCATGTTTATTTATAGTTTTAGTAGCCAGTATGGTTGTATATTATGGAATCGTTACATTTTCTACCACGGAAATAAAAACTCTGCAAGATGTATTTCTACATCTATCTTTCAGATCGCCATTCTTGGCTTTTGCCGTATGGCTTGGTGTTTTCTTCGGGAACAGAAGAGCTGAAAGTAAAAAACTAGAAGAATCATATAAGCATAAAGAAGTAATGGCTCGTTCTTTTGTGGGATACAAAAGAACGCTTGAGGAAATTGATGATAAGGATGACGCTTTATTAAAAGAACACATGAAAAATTTATTAAAAGCAATTGGTGAAGATTCAAGCACGTTTTTAGATTCAAAGGGTGAAAAATATCCCCTCTGGGATTTTTCAAGAAAAGAAAAATCAAAATCAGTTTCAAAACAACAAGAAGAATAAACTATGGAAATTGAATCAACAACCCTTTGGGATTTTCCGAGGCAAAATTATGGCGATAAGCCACACGGAAATAATAAATACAACGGTGTAACACCAGCTTTTGTCATTTGGAATTTACTCCAAAGATACACCAAAGAGGGCGATCTAGTTGTTGATCCGATGTGCGGAAGCGGGACAACGATAGATGTTGCCAAAGAATTAAATAGAAAAGTAGTTGGTTACGATTTAAACATTGTTCACCCCGATGTTCTCAAAAATGATTCTCGAAAAATCCCGCTTGCGGACGATTCTGTTGATTTTGTTTTTATTGATTCGCCATATTCAGACAACATCAAGTATTCTGATGATGAAAAATGTATTGGAAAAATTTCCTGCGAGAAGATAGAATTTTATGATGAGTTAGAAAAAACCGCTTCGGAAATTGCGAGAATTTTAAAACCCGGAAAAGTTATGGGTTGGGTTATTGCCGATCAATGGATTAAAAAGAAATTTACTGCCGTAGGATTTTTGATGTGGCAAAGATTGGAAAAATACTTTGAACCAATTGACTTGGTTTGCTTGACAAGACACAATCAAACATCAAACACAGGAATTTGGCATCAGCGAGCCAGACAATATAATTTCTACCTACGAGGATTCAAATATTTATTTATAATGAAGAAACAAAATCGACAATAAGGAGTTTTGGATTTTGGGCATTCACCCCTAACCCCTCTGCCCAAAATCCAAAACGAAAAAGAAATTTGAAAATTTTTTAAAACAAGTTTTCTTTCAGAAAACAAAGAAAAGAAATACATCAGCTAACACCCCATATGCGATTCGGGCTTTGCTAAAGCCCTCTCCCAAATTTTTATTCCGCTATCGCTACATAAAAACTTCGCATATGGAGGTCTGTTATATGAAATAATAAAAATTTTATGAATAAATTTACACAATTCTTTAAACAAAAAATGACAGTTAAAAAGTTTACAATTTGTTTTGTTATCGCCTTTGTTCTATGTTTAATGTATGTTCGGGATTTTTTCAGTGCATTAATGTTAATCTTTGGATTAGGTGTCTTTTGCTTAATAATCTTTATTAAATATACATTTTGGAAAACAGTCTTTGGTATAAGGATTGTTCCTAAAGAAAAAAATATTGAATTGAATAAAAATGAATTGCACATATTTAATGACTTAATTACTAAACCAACAATAAAAGAATATTTAACCAAGGGTGATATAGACAAAATTATTGAATCAGAATTAAAGAAACTTAATGATTATAAAGAAGGTTGGCAAATACATTACGCAAAAGACAGGATAAAAGAGGCGATAACAAAACATTTTAAAAATTAACTAAATTTTTATTACATCACATAACACAGTGTATCTGGTTCACTCGCTAAATTTAACAATATTAAAATATTACAATTATGACACTATTTAGTTCTTGTCCATATCAATTAAAAAATCAAAATTGGATACCTGCTGGAGTCCTTATTAATACATCTGGCGAAAATGAAAATAATCAACCTTCTGAATTTAATTTAGAATTCTCAACTAAAAAAGAAGCGGATAAATATTTTAAAGATTATTATTTAAAAAAAGGTTATATTGATAAAAACAATATTTAGCTCGCTCTCCCAAATTTCAGCCACTATTTTGCGGTAGCTCGTTCCTCGCGATTTTACCACAAAATAGTGTCTAAAACTTCAGATACACACGCAAGCACTAGCGTTGCGTTTAAATATCCCATAAACATTGCTGTTTATGAGGTTGGTCTATAAAGATTTGTAGCTCAACCTCAGAAAGTAGTGTATTTATAGGGGTTTTATCAAATTGCGAGACACTTAAAATTTGTAGAATTTCGTATAAATCCAATTTGACTTTCAGTCGCTTCTTGGCAATGGCAATGGTTAGAAAAGCGCACATGGCAATGCAGATTTGGGTCTTAACGGCATTAAACGAGCGCCCCCAGAACACTTCAATTCTCAAATGCTGTTTAATCCATTTGAAAAATAACTCAATCTGCCAGCGGCGCTTGTATAAATCAGCGATTACTTTTGCGTCCAGATCAAAGTTATTGGTTAAATAAACATAATATTTGTTCGTTTCAATATCATAATATTTTATCCGTCTCAGTTCCTTGGGATAATGCTTTCTGGAATAAAAATGTTTCAATTTAATGATTTGATCGCAGCGCAAACCGCTTGCCTTGCCGATTTTTCCAGAGCAGAGATTTTGAAACGATAAACCGCTTTTAGCCCGAATAATGAAAAAAGCGTCTTGCGAATTGATAACGTAAAGCCGTTCAAAATCAAAATATCCTCTGTCCATTATATAGAACGCGCCTTTTTCAATCTCCAGCTGATCCAAAAAATTAACATCATGCGTTTTTGCCTCTGTTATCAGGAAAAACGAAGGGATATTGCCTTTTAAATCAAGTTGCGTGTGAATTTTGACAGCGGATTTTCCCAGTTCAAAATAGGCCCATCTGAATGTGCCGAGACATAACTCAATTATAGTTGAATCGAGAACATAGACAGAGTTGTTAAGCTCAAGTTTAAAATCGTTGTCTTGAACGTAGAGTTTTCCAGCTTTCTCAATTAATAGTTGAGCCAGGTCTCGGTAAATTCGCCAGTCGCGGTTTTCATTGGCGCGGGTCAAAGTTGATAAAACAAATTTGTTGATCTTAAATCCCAAATGATATAATTTTTTAGAATGGGCGTTGAGACAAGAAACAATCCCGCTTAAACTTTTAAGATTAGTTAGTTGGCCGAACATCATCGCCAGCAGCTGATCGCGGCAAGTTAATTGGCGGATTTTACTGTTTCCGTTGTAACGTTTGACGCATCTGTCAAAATCATGCCGATAAATTAATTCAACGATTTGCGCAAAGATAAATTTTCCTTGATGCATAGATAATTATCACAAATTAATGATTAACTGTGGATAATTATCTATTTCCAATTCAAATCGTGCAAACTGAAAAAGGGCAAATTTTCGCTAATTTAAGTAATTATTAAGGAGCAAAATATTTTTAAACGCAACGCTAGTGACGCAAACGTTATGTGAAATGCCGAAAAGATATAAGGCGTTCGGCACATCATCTAACACGGGATATGAGGCGGAAAGAAATATTTTTTTTGTTATTTTTTGGCAATAAAAAACGGATGCCTCAACCTCGTAGGTTGTGACATCCGACAGACCTCCTGCAATTAGGAAGGAATTTTGCTCCTCAGCTTCATAAGCCTTGAACAGAATTCATCCTCAGTCAGGATTGTTTCGAACGGATCCGATTTGCCGATTGAGTGAGTCAACACCTCCTGCCCAGTTGCCAACAGTGCTTTTCTGAATTCCTCGTTTTTGGCTAATTCATCGTATGCCCTGTCGATAAGCTTCTGGTACTCAACACCTTGGCGGTCATATTCACGACCCTGCCAGTACAACATTTGTGTTTCTTTCCAAGCGATGTTGTGCTCATTACCCCAGTTCTTGGCTTCGATGCCGACCAATTGGCAAATCTCTTTTTGAACGAGCGGGTCGTCAGCCTTGAGTGATTGGAGGAAACCCTCCATTGAAGCGCATTTTACACCGTCTATCTCGAAAGAATACGGAGCAAAATTTGTGAGCGCCCCAGCCGGATAATCCAACTTTGACCTTATGTCCATCTGCAATCCTCCTTTTGTTGTATATTGATAGATCCTACAGTTAAGCACATTTAGCCAAAAAAATCAATAGGTATTGCCAAAAATAAAAAATAACAAAAAAATTATTAAATCACATTCGATAACAAGGTCGTCTAAATCCCTCTTTCGCTTCAGTGATGCGCTTCACGCTATTTTACCGCCTTCCGTTAGTTTGAGGGCTTTAGATACGCACGCAAGTCCACTAACTCAATATATTAAACTTATATTTAACAAAACTAAACATGGCCATCTACCTAAAAGCAAAAAAATTAGACTTCTCAACCGGCAAGCAGCTGATTGTTTTGATGAACGAAGAGGAAGCCAATAATTTTGGCATTCAGGCAGGCGATAAGATTGCTTTGCAGTGGCGCGGCGATAAGCTGGTGAACGTGGAAGTCAATTTAAGCGATAAAAAAATAAGGCCCGGCTTTATCGGGCTGTACGAAGACATCTGGAAAAAATATCCTTTGGAAATCAATGAGATTATAGAATTACACCTTTTAAGCCGCCCTGATTCTATTTTAGCCGTTAAAAAAAGGTTGCTGGGAAAAAAGCTGGATTACGAAGATATTTATTCCATAATGAAAGATATCACTGAAAATAAATTATCCAATATCGGCGTAACCTATTTTGTGGCGGCCAGCTTTTTTTATCCCTACACTAACGATGAGCTGTTTTACATGTCTAAAGCCATGGCCGAAACCGGCGAGATTATACATTTTGGCAAGGGCATTGTGGCTGACAAACACTCCATTGGCGGCGTGGCCGGCAACAGAACCACTATGATAGCCGTGCCTATTATTGTTTCTTTAGGCATTACCATACCTAAAACTTCGTCAAGGGCTATAACTTCGCCTTCGGGCACAGCCGATACTATGGAAGTATTGGCTCCGGTTAGTTTTTCTGCCGAAGAGATGAGGGAGATTGTTAAAAAAGCGGGCGGCTGTTTAATCTGGGGCGGGGGATTCAATCTGGCTCCGGCTGATGACAGAATTTTAAAGGTAACTAACCCTTTATCATTAGAACCATACGATAAAATGATTGTCAGCATTATGGCTAAAAAAATCGCTACGTCAGTCACTCATCTGGTTATTGATATGCCGATAGGCAAAACCACCAAGGTTTCGGATGCTAAAACAGCTGCAGAGATTAAGAAAAAATTTGAATACATCGCCAAAAAATACGGCATAAAAATTAAGGTTGAAATAACTAAAAGTTCTGACCCGGTGGGCAAGGGCGTTGGTCCAGCTCTGGAAGCCAGGGATGTTTTAAGGGTTCTGCAGCAAAAAGAAAACCGGCCGCTGGATCTGGAAGAAAAAAGCTTGAAGCTTGCCGGTGTTTTGCTGGAATTATGCAAAAAAGCCACGGCCGGCGAGGGTAAAAAACTGGCCCAAAAACAGCTGCAGTCAGGCGCTGCCTGGAACAGCATGGCTAAAATAATCAAAGCCCAGGGCGGAGATCCTGATATTGATTCCGAAAAGGTGACCATCGGCGCCATTAAACATTATGTCAACAGCCAAAAATCAGGTAAAATAAAAATGGCTAATAATAAAAAAATAAACGATGTCTGCAGGATTTTAGGAGCGCCGGGCGATAAACTGGCAGGCATTTATTTAAATAAAGAAATAGGCGATATAGTAAAGAAAGGCGAAAGGTTATTCACTCTTTATGCCCGCAACGATGCCAGGATGTCGCTGGCAAAAGAAGCTATAAAAAAATTAAAAATCTTTGAGTTTTAACTCATATATACTCCTTCGCTTTAATAATTCCGATTTTCTAATTTTTATGAGTTTACTTTCTTAGTTTCTTTCCAGAATCTAACGCAACAATATTGGCTCTCGCGGCCAAAAATGTTAAGTTGGATTCCTATGATAAATTATCAAAGATTAAGTTTGGATGAGCGGGAAGAAATCAGCCGGATGCTCGCCCAAGGTTGTTCATTAAATTACATCGCTAAGTCATTAGGCCGATACGCCAGCACAATCAGCCGTGAGGTTGCCGGAGGCAGCTGCAACAAGTATACCTATCGGGCAGGCAAGGCTCAACGTCGGGCGGACAGAAATGCCAGTAAACGCAAGCAGGATAAGCGGCTGCTTGATCACTCATTTCGGCTTAAAAGATATGTCCGCAAGAAACTCCGTAAAAAATGGTCGCCTGTCCAGATTGCCGAAGAGTTGAAAATAGATTATCCTTTTGATATGACTATGCGCATTGCCCCGGAAACAATCTATTCTTACCTATATGTCTTGCCTCGAGGCGCCCTGAAGAAGGAGTTATTATCTTGTCTCAGGCAGAACCGCAAGAGAAGGCATAAACAGGGCAGAGGGGCTGAAAACGAGCGGAAAATCGAAGATATGCTCTCTATCGAGGAACGCCCTAAGGAAGTGGCAGACAGAATTATCCCCGGACATTGGGAAGGCGATCTGATTATTGGAAAGAACAATCGTTCGGCTCTCGGCACTTTAGTGGAGCGCACGACCCGCACGACTATCCTTATCCCGGTTAAAAGCAGAGAGGCGGAAACAGTTGCTAAAGCCTTTGCTAAGGAAGTGAAGAAACTGCCTATTCAAATGAAACTGTCAATGACCTATGATCAGGGGCGAGAAATGGCCAGACACAGACTATTCACTAATATCACCGGAGTTAAAGTCTATTTCGCCCATCCCAGAAGCCCTTGGGAGCGAGGCACTAATGAAAATACCAATGGCTTAATCAGGCAGCTCTTTCCTAAAGGAACTGATTTTAACAAAGTATCAAGGTATGAGGTAAAGAAAGCGCAGCATCTGCTTAACGGACGGCCCAGACAAACCCTTGGCTTTCAAAAACCTTATGAAGTTTTTAATCAACTAATTAATTAACACTGTTGCGTTAAATGCTGGAAAGCAAGTTAACTAACTTTAGCTAATTTATTAAAGTTAAGTTTCGGAGCATATACGGAATTAATTTAACAATGTGGTATAGGCGCAAATCAATCACAAATGACATAAATATTCATCAATCGGGCACGAATTAATTTGTGAATAATTAGTGCCCCCGCTTTCGCGAGGATTAGTGTCGTTAGTGTTTATTCGTGATTAATTCGTAGATATTTAAGATGAAGATATTAAAAAAAATCCAAGAACGATTTTTCGAAATTTTGCCGGGCTTTTTAGTCTGGCTGACTTTTATTTTAGCCATTTTAATCTCCTTTATCAAGCCCCTGTGGGCTATTTATTTTATTATTATTTTTGATATTTTTTGGCTGATAAGAGTTTATTATTTAACCATTCACATGCTGTCTTCCTGGATAAATTTTAAAAAAGCTTTAAAGATAGATTGGTGGAAAAAAGTCCAGGGGATTACAGATAAAAATTGGCAGGATTATCTGCATATAGTTTTTCTGCCTACTTTTAAAGAACCGCTTGAGTTGATAGATAAAACATTTAATGCTTTGGCAAAAATAGACTATCCCGCTAAGCAGTTGATGATAGTTTTAGCCGGAGAGGAAATGGACAGAGCTAATTTTTTGCAGATTGCCGAAGAAATCGCTAAAAAATACCATAATGTCTTCCTTAAAATTTTAATAACTCTTCATCCTGAAAATTTACCCGATGAAATGCCGGGCAAGGGCTCTAATTTGAATTATGCCGGTTATCAGGCAAAAAAAATAATAGATGAAATGAGGATTCCTTACGAAAAAGTGATTGTTTCTTCGTTTGATATTGATACTCAAGTTTATCCACAGTATTTTTCTTATCTTACTTATAAATACCTTTCTCACCCTAAACCAACCCGCGCCAGCTTTCAGCCATTGGCTTTGTATCATAATAATATCTGGGAATCTGACCCTATAACCAGGGTAGTGGCCAATTCCACCACTTTTTGGTTATTAACCGATTTAGCCAGAAGCGAACGTTTATTTACCTTTTCTTCGCACAGCATGAGCTTTAAGGCCTTAGTGGATGTTGGCTTCTGGCAAAAGGATATAGTTACAGAAGACTCTAGAATTTTTCTTCAATGCTTATTCAAATACGACGGCGATTACAGAGTAGAGCCGATGTTTATCCCGGTATCTATGAATACTGTTTATATGGGAAATTTGTGGAAAAGCTTGGCTAACCAGTATAAACAGATGAGGCGCTGGGCCTGGGGCGTTGAGCATTTGCCTTACATAATTAAACAATCTAAAAAACACCCTAAAATGCCGTTTAAAAAGAAGATGTATTACTTTTGGAACCAAGGAGAGGGTATGTACTCCTGGGCCACAGCGCCGATGCTCATCTTAATTTTAGGAAGATTGCCTTTGCTTTTGGCCAATAAGTCAGTTCAGGCCAATATTGTGGCTCAAAATGCTCCTTTAGTCCTTGAATGGCTGATGAATCTTGCCCTGGTCGGCTTAATTTTATGCGCTATTTTAAGCACTATCATTCTGCCGCAAAAACCAAAGCATAAAAGCTGGCTTTATTACCCCATTATGGTTTTACAATGGCTGATTTTCCCCATAACTATGATAATTTTCGGTTCTTTCCCGGCAACCGACTCTCAAACCAGGATGATGCTGGGCGGCAGGTTTAAATTGGGCTTCTGGGTTACAGAAAAAAAATAAGTGTGGATAACTTCCTTAATATCAGCTATCTAAAAGAGTTATTTTATAGTATAATATAAAGTAATTGAGCAGTGGACCAGCAACACTTTTCCACAATTTTTTAGCATAGGTTTAACTTTGATACTCAATCGTAAATAATTCCGTATATGCTCCGAAGCTTAACTTTAATAAATTAGCTAAAGTTAGTTAAGAAAGCAAGCTCATAAAAATTATAAAATCGGAATTATTAAAGCGAAGGAGCATAACTTTAAATTTAAAAAGATTCATATATTTATTTAAAGGTCGAATATAAGATTCAAGTTTTAAATTAACTTGCATCTATCTAAAAATAATAATTAATTATGGTAAATAACTATGAAAAAAAATATTTATCTCTTTACCATTATAACGTTAAGTCTTTTTTTGATGGCCGGAACTGCTTATGCGGCTTCAACTATTGGAACTAGTATTACTACAGGCGGAACCTTAACCGTCGGCGGAAATATCATCTTACAAAACGCTGAAACCATCTCTAATTCTTCTAACGGCACCATTGCCATAACCGCTGCCAGCACCACTGTTTCTCAAGATTTCCAAGTCTTAAACGGCGGTAACTTAAGAGTTGGCGCAGGTTCTACGCCAAATCTTACCTTTAACGATGATGATGTCTTTGTA
>Ga0180007_10006008_pt1 | contig 12024 bp, 12 predicted proteins | sample MM_PC_MetaG_FD_121122 | JGI IMG/M metagenome (GOLD analysis project Ga0180007, IMG submission 121122) | Groundwater microbial communities from the Aspo Hard Rock Laboratory (HRL) deep subsurface site, Sweden - MM_PC_MetaG | ecosystem: Environmental > Aquatic > Deep subsurface > Groundwater...
ATTCTAGCGAAGATCAAATTAAAGACATCTTGAAAACATTTACAATTTTCGAAAAATCAAAAGTTAAACACCAATACTATGAACTAAATATCAGTTGCCCAAATACTTTTGGTGGACAACCATTCACTACTCTAGATAAATTAAAACTGCTTTTGAATTCACTTGAAAAACTAAATATATCAAAACCAATTTATGTAAAAATGCCAATTGATCAAAGCAATAAAGAAACTTTACTAATGCTGCAAATCATTAATAAATATAATATTGCAGGCGTTATTTTTGGTAATCTAACAAAAGATAAATCAAATCCTGACGTTGATCCAGCTGACTTGAAAGCATGGAAATTAGCCAAAGGAAACTTGAGTGGTAAACCAACTTGGAAAAGATCAAATAAATTAGTTAAATTAACCAGAAAAAATTTTAAAAAACGATTCACAATTATTGGATCTGGGGGAATATTCACTGGTGAAAATGCTGTAAAAAAGATAAATGACGGCGCGGATCTAGTTCAACTAATAACTGGAATGATCTTTGAAGGGCCACAAGTCATTGGCCAAATAAATTTAAGGTTATCTCTCTGCAGACTTTCCACAAAAACTCCTAAATGGTAGGGGCTCTACTACAAAAACTACTGCCTTGTTTATCTCTCTCCGAGACTTTAATATACTATATTTTATGATCAGTTGATATACTTCAAACAAGATGAATAATAAAATAACTAATAAAAAAAAGCGAGTCATAAAAAGAATACTTTGGCCAGATGCGATTAGAGTAATCTCAGTTTTTTTAGTAATCCTAATTCACACTTCTGCTAAGGTTGTTTTATCATGGGGACAAGTAAACACTTCGGAGTGGATAATTGGAAATATTTTTGATTCATTTGCAAGAATAGCCGTACCATTATTTGTATTGCTGAGTGGTTCATTGCTGCTTCACAAGAAAGACAATCTTAAAACGTTTTTAAAAAAAAGAACTAGCAGAATTTTGTTTCCATGGCTTTTTTGGGGAACAATTTTATTATTTTTGAATAATTTTTCTGTATTTGGAAATAAAAGCCTCAAATTACTACTAATCGAAAATTTCCTTAGCGGATTCTGGTTCATGCCAATGATAACTGGAATCTATATAATTACACCAATAATTAAAAAGTTTGTAGTCAATGCAACAAAAAAAGAATTAAAATACTTTTTTGGAATTTGGTTTGTACTAGCATCACTAGTCCCAACTCTAAATAATATTTTTGACCTTGATATCAGTTTTATTAACCCCAGTTGGTTTGCCTATTTGGGGTATTTTGTTGGAGGCTATTACATTGTTCATAAATCAAAAATTTCTAAACAACATCTGCGCCAATCAAAACTGATTTTTATTATATGTTTAATGCTTACTATTTTTGGGACTTATTTGCTATCAAATAAAAATAATCAATTTTCTGGATACCTTTATGAGTATCTTTCTGTAAATGTTTTATTAATGAGTTTTTCATCATTTATATTATTATTTAATTATTTTAAAAAAGTAAAAATAAATTATAAATTAACAAAATATATTAATTTTATTTCTAAAAATAGTTTTGGTATTTTGCTAAGCCACATAATTATCATAAAGATTTTTTCACTACAACCTTATCCATTAATCACGATTCCATTATCAACTATTGTAATTTTTTCTTTCACACTATTTTTGATTAGTGGATTAAAAAAGGTTAGTTTTTTAAAAAACGTTGTGGGATAGATTTGTTCAGAACTTTTTATCAAACAATCTATTTTTAATTGACTTGTATATCTTATAAGCATGTGGTAATGCCAAGATTTTTTCCAATCAGCTTTTCTTTCCAATTTTTTTGATCAGAAAAAATAGTTGTTAAAGCTAAGGGACAAAATTAAGTTCTTAATAATGCCATATGATCCGCTATACTTAAACCATGCAAAATAAAAAAATTTCTATAACCTCAGAAAAAGTCGTAAAAGTATCCTTCTTCGTGGATATCAGTGATGTTTTAATAAATTTACTGGTAGCAATAATTTCTGGAAGCGTTGTCATGTTTTCTCAAGCTTTACAAGGAGGTGCTGATCTTTTAGCTTCTGGACTTTTAGTATTCGGTATTAAAAAGTCAAAAAGACTACCAGATCACAAACACCCTTTTGGTTACGGTAGGGAGATATATTTTTGGACTTTTCTTTCAGCCCTGACAACTTTTCTAATGACTGCAGGTGTGTCATTTTATTTAGGATTAAAAAGATTTCTAAATCCCCAACCGATTAATAACGTTAATTTAGTAATCGTAGTTCTATTAGTGTCAATATTGACAAACGGATACGCCATGTCATTAGGTTTCAGAAGACTTTTGGGTAAAAACGTTTATAAGAATATTTTACAAATTTTTCTTCACTCGGCATTTATTGCAACTAAAACCGCTTTTGTTTTGGATTTAATGGGTACACTAGCCTCAATACTAGGATTAATTTCTATTTTGCTTTATAAATTCAGCAACAACCAAAAATTAGATGGACTAGGCGCAATGCTTATTGGTACAACTTTGGCGATATTGGCAATTTATATCTTAAAAAGTGCGAAAGATCTTTTGGTTGGGCAAAGTGCGTCGCCCGACACTGAAGATAAAATTATATCTACTGTCGAAGCTTTATCAGAAGTTCAAAAGGTAATAGATTTAAGAACTCTACATATTGGTACAGATACCTTACTGGTAGATATAGAAGTAAATTTACAAGACGGCTTGACTACGGACCAAATAGAAATTTTGATCGACAAAATTCAAGCAGATATTGTAAAACAAGTTCCCGAAGCAAAAGAGGTTAGAGTAGTATTAGAAACTCCCAAAGTCAAGCCTTTATTGAGATAGTTACATATTACTTTTCTACTAGTAAGTTATGTTATAGCTACACTCTCTTAAGTTTTAGGTAAAGAGAAAGCAAGATCTTCTTCATCTGTAAAATATTTCGAAAATAATTGAGCAAAGTAGTCATCTACTAAAGTTATTAGACACAAAAATACCATTGCTTGGTCTATAAAAACTTGAGTTAAAGTAGTTTTTCCAGTTTTCACATCAACTGCATCTTTATAGCCATGCTCATCATAAAACCCAGGAATTAATTCTAAAGTAGAAATAGCTTTTAGAGCTATTTCTGGTCTAGCTAAAAAAGCTAACACAACACCATGAGCGGAGATGACCGAACCGCTGGAATATATTCCCCCAACACCCATTTCTGTATAACGATCATCGTCATTTGGATTATCAGCTACTGAAATACCAACCATACCACCTAAATTTTGATTGCCATATTCTAAATGCCCGTCAAAAATTTGTTGCAAAACTACATCTAAATATTTTTCCCTGATAAATAAACGAGGCATAAGTAGCTCAAATAAAGCTCCTCCAGCTAATTTGTCAGGGATTGCTCCCTGCTTGTTTAATAAGCGTTGCAATATTTTGACTCTCTGTTCTTTGTCTTCTGTCAAAGCAGCATTTACCCAATGAACAATTCTTGTTTCGGAAAGTAAGTCTCGACTATAATGATGTTTAGTGTATTCGGATTGAGAAACACTATATCCTCCAAAATTCTCGTTTGATTCTTCATCGAAAAAAAAATCAAAATTCATCTTACTTAAAAATTCTTCTTGAATTAATTCTGCCAAATCAGGTTTTGCTTGAGCAACAATGAGTAAAGCTAATGCTAACCAAGCGTTATCAACAGATGATAAGAATAAATCCAGCTCATGTCCATCTTCAGGCCACTGGTTAAGTTTTTTCTTTGATTTTGAGTCATACCAATCATAAAAGAAACCATTGAATGTTTCAATTTTCTGAAGTGATTCCAGCATCAATCCAAGTCGACGGTTTGCTTCGTTTGAATCTAAAGTTTGAAGCTTTTCAGCCCCTAAAATTGAGAGGATTCCCAAACCAATATTAGTTGGTTTTGTTTGAGGAAAAATATTAGTTTCTGTCAGAGAAAAGCGTAGACGATCTACAGGAAAAAAATTAGATTCCTCTCTTTGAAAAAAAAGATCCAATGAAGCCCAAGTTCTTAAAGCTCTTTGTCTAAGAAAAGGTGTCAAGTTTTCTGCCAATAATATTGCAGAATCGAAATTTTCAGATGGATTGCTTAAATCTCTAGTAGCTTGTTCAGTTTCTTGTAATATGATTAATCAGTATAACCTGAAAAATTAAATTAGCTATAACCAACTAATTCACAATTACTGCTCTTTGAGTTTATGCATTAGTAATGAAAATAAATTGTAAAAATTTCATAAACAAAATTTTAGAATCCAACCGTAGGTATGGATTGTTACAATGAAAAAAGCTAATATGCAAAATCAAGTGTGATTTATCCTGTTCTGGATGGGTTGCCGTGAACAATCTTATGTGCTTGAAGTAGTAATTTTTTTTGTAGCGCACTATGAGGATCAAATGGACCACTTACCAAGCCATCTTTAAGTGGATCAAAATCAAGATCAGTTGTCAGGTGAGGGTTACTATCAGCCAAAGCTTCCTCAGAGAATGGACCCTGCTTAATAACATGGGTTGCTAACAGTTTTTTTGATAGTGAGTCAAGACGGACGGGTTCTTTGCCTCCCACAAAAATAATATTTGCACTCGGACTTGACGCAACCCCCAAACCCAACTCAAAAGGAGTCGGTCCCGCCATAGATGGTGAGATTAACATTAATTTTCCATTGATAACAGCCCATTGCTCCTTATGGAAGTGGCCAGTTATACAAATGTTTGTGTCAGCGAACATCTGACCAAGACCCTGCATCATTTTCTTTGCTTTGAGAACCTGTGGACTCCCACCTTTACCAGCAAATTGATGGCTGAGCCAAACTCCATAACCACCAACATCCATAAATCCAGAAGGATGTTGTAGGAAGTTACCATCGGGGGTAACCAGAGATTGAAGATTTCTTACTACTTCTGGCTTATCTTTTCTTTCTAATAACAACCTCATCATAATTTGGAGTGCGTTTGTATAATCATACCCCGTAAACTTTGTCATACTATTTAATTCGTGATTTCCAGGAACTATTCCTACATTAGTAATGTGGTCTAAATATGTAGGAAGATCTGCAATATCTCTGCCTTGAGTTAAAGACATCTCTAGTAACCATAATAAATACTGTTCTTGATGTATCATTCTCACGAGACCTAAGAGAGCATGTTCGTTTGGCATGCTTGGATAGTTCCTACTTTCTAGGTGGTCACCTCCGAACAGAAGAACGGTGGGGTGATTGGGGATTATTTGTGTTACAAGAATATCAAGTAAGTTAACGAGATAATCTACTCTGCTTGCAATTGAACCGATATGAGTATCAACCAAAGGTACGATGGCCATTCTTTCTGGGGAGATTGATGCACGCTCCATTAATTCTGGAGTGAATAACCATGTTCTATTGAGCCCGCTAGAACTCATCCCTGTCATTATGCCTCCGGGGGTTGGCAATGTGCCCCTGGTAAACATTTGTCTTGCACTTCTATCTCTTGCTTCCTGGAGGGAAGTTCTTCCCTCCATCCCTGTTTTCACAAAGCCTGGAGTAGAGACCATTCTGGTTGAACCACCCATTCCTAAAGCAACATCATTATGAAAATTCACCAATTCGTCAGGAACAGGAATGCCCGAAGCTTTCATTTGACCCAGTAGTTCACCAGAACGTCTGAAAGGGTTAGCTTGTACTGTTGTGGCGGTTAAAGCAAAATTGTGGTGAAGTAAGGTGGTTCTCTCTTCTCCATCACCAAGTTCTGTAGTTATTTTTAAACCGTCAAAAATGCCAAAATCTTCAAACTTTTTTCCAGGAAGGGGAATATTATCTAGGTCAAGAATGTCAGTATAATGAGCTGGCAAAGGTTCATTATTTATAAGACGTTGATAAGCATCAAAAAGCAGTAAGTATTCTTCTTGGCGAACAAAAACACCGGGAGTATTTTCGATTTCTTCCGGTGTTAGGTGGCGATAGTCTTCGTGTATTATATCCATAGTTCTTACTTCATCGGCTGACCTAAGTCTCCTACCAGATCTAAGATTGTACGGGTAAGCAACATTTATTTGGAATTCATAATGAGTATCCCAAGCATCTAGTTGTTTTAATTGGTCTTCTTGCCAATATGTTACATGCCCTTTTTGAGAATCGGTTGGTGGCTTTGCCCGTTCTTGTAAATCGCCCATTGCCATAATGTTGTAGTTGCGACATTGTTCAAAGTCTTCAGAACTCATCACATAAGACACTTCTAGACCAATTTCTTTTATGGAGTTGATAAAAAGTAATGCCGCTTTAAATTGCTCATTCATACTTCTCATGACCAGATTTTTTCTCTGGTCTTTTTTTCTAAAGTTAAATCCACCAGCAACAATGCCAGATATAATAACTTGATGGGGTTTTTCATCATCTGGAAGGTTGTCAAGCCAAACCACTATTCTTCCTAAGGTTTCATAATCAAGATCCTTTTGTCCGAAGAGGATGTCGCCTAGATAGAGAAACCGCCTTTCGTCTCCTTCAATAATAAGTTTTATTTCGGGAATAGCATTTTTTTCCCTTGATACTTCATATCGCTCTCGAACATCATCTAGATTCTGGATCTCAGTCGAGGCGGATCTCCCCCCAAGAAGAAATCTGTTTGCCATATCAACACTTCTTAATTCACTGGCTCCCAAATTAATGGCTTTCTTCCCTCTGGCTGTTAAGCTAATTTTTCCATGTTTAGACCTTTTAACTAAACCTGCCTCAATAAACACGTTTATCATTCCGTCAACCAGTTCAGGAGAATAATCTATAATTGGTGCCGTTACATCTTTAAATTGATCCATTAATTCTTCTATAGTGGCAGATTTACTTTGAACACCACGTTTAAGCATATGACCCAGAGTGTCAAACGCTGCTGGTGGTAGCAACCCCAATAATTTACCGGAATAGTTTGGTCTTTGTTCTGTTTTGTGTAGTGATCCATTATTAACACTCCTTGGATCTAAATCGCGACTAATACGCAATACTTCTTCTTGCCAAAAAATATAAAATTGGGCGGTGCCAATAGGATCTGATTCTGCAAGAGCTAATTCCAACTGATTGAAAAGTATGTTAAATTTCGTGCGAAATTCAAAATTTGTATTTGGCCAAAAGTAAATAACGCAATCAAGCAGTGTTTTGATTGCTTCATAGGTTGGTTGTTTAGTAATTTTTCTAGTAATTATTCCTAAAACTTTAAGTAGGATTATCGGGTTAAGTTTTGTGGGGTTTTCAATTGCTCTTTTTAAAGATTGGATCGTTTTTTGACCAATGGTGTAGTCTGTTTGCAACTCTGACAACCTAAGGGTCAACTGTTGTTCTGGAGAAGGAATATGCCCATCGATAATAAGTTGTCTAAATTCTTCATCATTTAATTGGGCAATATTCAAAAGGGCTATTGTAAAAAGGGCTTTAATATTACTTAGCAACTCTGGGAGATTTTCCCGAGTGGCTTCAATCACCTCTAGTATTAATTTATTTTTTAGTTCTTCTAAATAAGGTTTTTCATCTGGATCTTCATCATCACTTTTTCTGTCTAAGTTTTCATTCGATTCTTTACTACCTAACAAGAGCAGTAATAATTGTTTTGACAAAACCAATCGCAATTCTTCTACAGATTCTACTTTTTGCAATTGTTCTTTGTTTTCACTCATCTAGACATCCCATTTGGTAATATTTTTTTATAAAACTCAAATTACAATATCCTATCATTGATAAGCTTGTCAATGATACATTTTGCCAGTACTTTGTATAATTTTGGTGTAATTTTATATGCCTGATCAGAAAACTCCGGGTTTTATAAGCCTAGAAATGAATGCTAGGCTTATGAGTGCTTAGTTGTGAAACTCCAGCCCTTAGATTGGATGACACAAGTTGACTATGTCAGAACTTTTTTTATTAATTCAATTTCGGGAATAAATTTTCCAGAAGGTAATTTTGATGAACGATCTAAAAAGCCTTTGTTACCTGAAATTTTAAATCCAAATTTTGTATAAAAACCAATTGCTTAGTAATTATAGCTAGCAACATTTATCAAAATATCTTTTTTAAATCCTAGCCAAACAAGAGCTTCCTCAATTAATAATCTTCCTGTACCTTTTCCATGAAAAGAAGGAAGAACGTATATTGCACCAATTCTGTTATTATCTAATTCTTTTTTTTAATTTCATACACTTTTCCTTTCGTTTAGTGTATCAAACCGTACTTAGCTTACTGTATTAAATTGGGGGGGGTGCAGTCCATAAGATTGTAGTTTACTTCTTTGAATAATGTGGCCATATCTTGTATTTTACCTTCTCTTACTTTTCTTTCTAGGATTATTAGCAATACTCCTCTCCTTATGTCCCGGTTTCTGTGAGTAGTGTTTATCCTTTGGAATATTATATTCCTTCTCAAATTTAACATCTTCTTGATGTAATTTTTTTAGTATTTCTTTACAAATTCTCATAATAAGTTCCTTACTTAAAATAATTCCCTACATTCAAGATTGAATCCGCTCACTTAGTACTTTTTAATTCCTCTCTAAAAGCCTCTTGAGGTGTTCGATAACCCAAGCATTTTCTTGGTCTATTTGGACTGCACCCCTACCGTAATACAGTAGCGAGTTTGGTTTGATTGATATTGTTAATATTTTCTACCTCGTTACTTTTTAATAATTCTTCAAATTCGCTGGGTGGTAGATAGCCTAGTGACGAGTGAAGTCTTCTTGTATTGTAAACATCATTGATGAATTTGAATAGGTTTTGTTTTGCCTCCCAAATACTTTGATAATCATTTAAGTAAACTTCATTTGTTTTCAGAGTTTTAAAAAAACTTTCTGCCATTCCATTTTCCCAAGGACAACCAGGATTGCTCATGGAAATTCTAACTCCATAAAATTTAAGTAAATTGGTGTAGTCATGTCTAGAGTAAGCATCGATTATTACTGCTAAATATACAAAGCCACTAGGGAGCTTAATCATTTGGTAAATCTCCTTTACTCAAGTTGTCTTTTTTTTTAAAAGGGTATTGGCGTCTTTGAGTATTTTGTTCTCTAGAGTAGCTCTACCTAGTGCTGCTTCTAACTCTTTGACTCTAGCTTTATCAATACTGGTTAAAGTATGAGCTGAGCTACCACTCCCTGGAAAACAGTTAATCGAGTCTTTTCTGTATTTATTCATCCACTGACCAATTAAGTTAGAACCAATCATGTACTCACGACTAGCTTGAGCCTGTGTTTTGAGTCCTTGATCAACCTCCTCGCACACCTGAATCTCAAATTCACGACTAAACCTTCTTTTTTTTAATTTCATACACTTTTCCTTTCGTTTAGTGTATCAAACCGTACTCAGCTTACTGTATTAAATTGGGGGTGCAGTCCAGTATATTTTGGACTATACATAAATACAGTATATCACATTCCGACAATATCCCGACAAATATCCCGACAGTGATGCCCGACTTGGTCTTCCGCCTATGCTTCGGAAATTCCTTCATAGAATTCAGTCAAGATTCGAAGTGATCCAAATCAACATAGTCAAATATCCAATAAAAAACCAGCTGAAGCTGGTATTTTATTGGATGGCACAAGTGGACTATGTATGATATCTATAATTTTCAGTACAAACTGATCATTGACAAATGTGGCGTATCTGACACAATATAAACAATGAAGAAGATAGTGATCTTATGATTATTTAGCAACAAAAGAACTAAGTACCTTTTTAATTGAAGTTAGAGCTAAATTTAATGATCTTTTTGAAATCTTAAGCAAAGAAGGCAAACTAGAAATGCCCTTTGCAAAGAAAATAGGAAATGAACTACTTGAAATTAGGGTCAAACATAGGGGACAATGGCGAGCAATTTACGCATATATATTAAAAAACCAAGTGATAATTTTATCTGCTTTTCAGAAAAAAACTCAAAAAACACCAAAGAAAGAACTAACTAAAGCTCTAAAAAGACTTAAAAGATATTAAAGAAAGGATGTAATATGAAGAATAATAATGTTTCTCTAAATGAATGGGGCAAACAGTTTTCACTAGCACAAAAAAAGAATGCTAAAAAAGCCAACAATTACTACGCTGTGGTTGAAGAATTTAAAAAGATAAGAAAAGAGCTTGGTTTTACTCAACAAGAGTTGGCAGACAAAATGGGTATTGATCGCACTGTAATTACTAAAATAGAAACAGGCGCCAGAAATACAACCCTAAAAAGTTTAATAATGTTTGCTGAGGGTATGGATAAAAAACTTAAGATAAGTTTTGTTTAAGGTTATTTCTTGAGTTACTGTGTGATGGCACAGGTGGACTATGTTAGAACTTTTTTCTTCAATCAATTTTTAAAGAGTAATTTTGAAGCAAAGTTCCATACATAAGAAATTTCTCAGCTTTATCTTGAGAAACATTTGGGTCATTATCAGAATTTAAGTCTATAATAATATCATTTATATAACTATCAAGACTTTGATTTGATAGTTCTAATGACCATTTCTTTGATTCCTGCCAAAACCTATTAGCAGCCTTTTGAGAACCTCTACTCATTAGACTAGCAACTCTATAAAGATCATTAGAAAGAGAACCTATGAGCATTTTTTTATTTGTCATAATATTTCTTTGAAAAAATACTCAGTTAATTCTTTGTACTTACTTTTAATTTCTTCACTCTGAATTTCATTCTTAGTATTATTGTCACTTGGCCTAATATTAATAAAGGAGTTAAAATCAATTCCTGATGTTTCTAAATCGATTCCACCACCCCATAAATATTTCTGTTTGGAATTTTGCTCGATCAAAATCTGTTCTCCTTCAAAATGACGATTCATTCCTGCTGAACAAATCTTATTTTCAATATCAATAACAGTCTTTATATAAACCTCAAATTCGCCTTTGAGCTTTTCAATTTCTTCTTTTGTAAATGGCTGTGATTTTGTAATTATCATTGGGTATATGATAACAGATTACAGAAAAATTGATGACTTCAAGTTTTCGAAAAATGACACAAGTTAACTAAGTCAGAACTTTTTTTACTTATTCCCAATTCCAAACGCTTTTAAAATATTAAGTTTTTTCTTTTGTGGATTTTTCTTTTCAGCAATCTTTTTTAAAGCTTGATAAAAATCTTCCCATGGACTTTTGCCGTTATATTTTTCTTTAAAATATTCGTTAACCCAGTATTTTGCGTTTATTTCATGAGGTTTAGTTTGTTCATCTAAATGATCTCTTCCTTCAACATATCTTCTTAATACTTCTTCATCCTCATCACCATTGACAGCAATTCTTGTTGCTTCACCAGATTTTACGAATCCTTGGTGATTTTCACCATTTGATACTAATTCCTGTATCCAATGAGTGCCTTCTTCTACACCAATATGCTCTAAGTAATCTGGTAATAAACAATCAACTTTTGGAATCTCTTTGTATTCACTTTCCAAAGTGATTTCTAATTTTTCAGCTAGAATATTGGCTTCTTTAGCTTGTTTGAAAATTGCATCAATTTGCTTAAAAACTTTTGGATTTATTACTAGTACCTGTCCATTTCCACCATTCAAAATACTTGCTTGAGTTTTTCCAAAATCTCTAATATAAATTCCCACTTCATCAACTGATGCATTAGCTTTTTTAAATATCCAACTCAAACCTTTATAAATATGTTCAATAACAAATTCAACAACTTCTTTTGTAATTTCAATTTCAAATTCATTTTGTAAAACAAATTTGAGCTTATCCACAATTACGGATAAATCATTAGTTGCTTGCTCATCCATATTATTTGGCTGTGGTTGTCCATCCATATCTGAGGTTATCATTAATCAATAATATTACAGTAAGTTTTTCAGCGGAAGTCACAAAATAAAATGTTGAATGAGCTATAATCAATATTAGATTGATATATAAAGCTATATTTTATTGATGCCCGACTTGGTCTTCCGCCCATGCTTCAGACATTTCCTCGCAGAAGCTCGGTCAATCCTCCGCCTATGCTTCGGAAATTCCTTCATAGAATTCAGTCAAGATTCGAAGTGATCCAAAT
>Ga0180007_10006009_pt1 | contig 12023 bp, 23 predicted proteins | sample MM_PC_MetaG_FD_121122 | JGI IMG/M metagenome (GOLD analysis project Ga0180007, IMG submission 121122) | Groundwater microbial communities from the Aspo Hard Rock Laboratory (HRL) deep subsurface site, Sweden - MM_PC_MetaG | ecosystem: Environmental > Aquatic > Deep subsurface > Groundwater...
ATTAGTTACCAAGAAATGTTAATAAGTTTATTAATTGGTTGGAGAGTAAGTGGTTGAAATGAAGAAAGAAGAAATCAAAATGGATGAGTTAATATTATGTTTTACTCAGCAAGGTTTAAATGAAGTTCCTTGGGAAATTGATTTTTGGGGATATAGTTGGTTGAAATGGATATTCATAGAAGAAATAGCTAAACAATCAAAAAAGGAGCAAGAAGATGTTAAGAATGTTTGAATTTGTTATAGAACATTTATTAATGGCTACTGAGAGTTTTAAAAACTTATTTGACTTTAAAAACTACAAAATAAAAAAGTATGGAATAAAAAAACTATTTGTAATCAAACAAACTTTAATAATTTTAAATATAGTAATTTGGTTATTCAATAAAGAAAAGGCTGTTTGGTTTTTGTTTATATTAATATTTATTTTATTCTATGAAGATTATTTAAAAGGAGATTGGATACATCATAAAAGGATTAGGATGTATAAAAAACTTGGGATTGATTTCCCTAAAAAGGCTAAAGAGATTGGAGATTCTAATTCTGATTAGAGTCTAACGATTTTAATCACTTGGGGTCTATGGTCGGGGTTACTCTTTTTTTCCTCGTAAATTCATACCAGGCGTTTCTCCACTCAGCCATTTTTTTATTATACACTCAAAAAATCCACCCGTATGTAAGGATTGTCATAGGCAATAAAAATAAGGGGGTTTAACACTCAAAATGTTACAAAATCTAAAAAGTTTAGGTAGTGGACAACTAGACATATAGACATAAGATTTATAAAGTAGTAATATTATAGAATAGTATGAATAAAAAAGTAATTATGAAAGTTTGGAAGAACAGAAGAAAGAATCAAAAACTAATAACTATTCCCAAGAGTTGTGATATTGAAGAAGGGGATTATGTTGAAGTAATAAAGATAGAATGAAATTAGTTATTTGTAATTCTTGTGGATTGGAGAAAGAACAAGTTGCTAAAGGATTATGTAAAAAATGTTATATGAAATGGTGGGAAGGAATAAATAAAATAAGACGCAAAGAGTATCATAAGAATTATAGTAAGCAATATCGTGCGGAGCATAGAATTACTTCAATTTGTTGTTCAAAAGAGTATCGTAAAAATAACAAGGATAAGATAAGAAAACTTAAAAAAGAAAATTATGAAAAAAATAAGGATAAAATATTAACAAAACAAAAGGAATATTATAGAAAAAATAAAGATAAATTATTAGAACGAAATAAAGTCTATCGTGAAAAGAATAGGGCTAAATTAATAAAAAAATCAAAGGATTATTATTTGAAAAATAAAGAAAGAATGAATCAGAAAAATAAAGAAAATTATGAAAAAAATAAGGATAAAGGAACTTATAAAGAAAAGGGTAAAATATATAGGGAAAAAAATAAAGATAAAATAAATAAAAGAGTAAAACAATACTATAAAAAAAACAAAGGAGAAAGATTAAAGTATAATAAAAAGTGGTATGAAAAGAATAGAATCAAACAATTAGAAAAATTGAAAGAGAAACGCAAAAAAGAAAATGATGAAGAAAACAAAAGAAGGACAAAGTTAAGATTACCATTAATAGGAGATGGGCTTTATAAAAGTGAAGATGAATTATGCCTTCATATTTGTACTTTATTCCAAGAATCAAGTTATAAAATTATAAGGCACTATAGAGCATTTTCTGATTTAAAGGAGTGGGGTAAATGGGGTTTGGAATTAGATATTTATATTTCTGGATTAAAATTAGCTTTTGAATATCAAGGTAAACAACATTACCTCCTTTCTAGTCTTTATAATCAAACAAAAGAAGAATTTGAATACCAACAATATAAAGATAGATGTAAAAAGAAGTTATGTAAATTGAAAGGAATTACTTTAATTAAAATAAGATATGATGAGGACTTATCTGAACAATTGATTCTTTCTAAATTAAAATATGTTAATATAGATACTAATCAACAAATACTTTGATGTTTTTGCTCATATACAAGAATTACTTTTAATTATTACAACTGAGGGATACGAAGAGATATATATATTAAATAAGATAAGTATCTGTTACATATATACTAATTTATTAAAATTAAAGATTAATTTTAACTTTACTTCTAGAACAATATTTACCAACTAACATAGCTTCCTTACTCATTTTGTTATAAACTATTTCAACAACAGAAGTTGGTTTAGTTTGATATACTTGTACGGATGTACTTGTTAATGATTCTATTTCATCAATATGTCTTAGAACAAAAACAATAGTTTGCCCTTTTATAGTTCTTTCAGAATCCCTACACATTTTTTTACAAATATAATATCCTTTTGATTTTAATTTACTATAATCAATAACAACATTGTTTACAAATGAATCTCCATAGAAGGCTCTCATGTAATCAACATTATAAAAATATCTTGGTTCATTTGGTCTTGGAATTTCTTTTAAAAGAATAGCTTGATTTGATTTACTTTCCCAATCAGCTTGGTCAATTAAAATATTTACATCTGTATTTGGATTATATAATTTAACATCTTTTATTCTTGCAAAACCTCTTGTATAAGAAGTATACCTTCCAAAGTCTTCAAAAGGGTAGTCTCTAATTACAGTTCCACTTCCAGTTCCTGCATTAAAAACATCTAAATTAGTAGGAGGTAAGTGTTGTGATAAGGGTGGAATTATTTTCATCTTTAAAGGTCCCTTTTCTTTTTTTACTGCTGAACTACCATCATATACATAAAAAAATTCATCTGTAGTAGCATAACATTCAAGAGGTTTTAAATTTTTTAAATCATCATATTGGAATTTAGTTAACCCAAGATTCTTTTTTAAGTAAATAGCATCTTCCCCCTTAGATTGAAAAGCGAAAATGAATCTGGCTTCTGTTTTAATTTTTTCATCAATATGTGGGTCTGCTGCATGTTGTGCACAAAATATTAAAGAAGTATTAAACATTCTACCATTAAGAACTAAATGTACTATTGTTTCTTTAATTTTTTCTGCTTGTACTTTTTCACATTGAAACAAAACATTCATTTCATCAATTCCAACAGCTAACCTTTTATTTGCATCTTTTCCAAAATCAGAATCACCACCTGGGCGTTGACGATTTATCAAATCATCTAAGATGTATTTAAGATAACCAGAAAAAATATATTCTTTTTTATATAAAACTGGAGTAACAAAAATTGGAAATAAATTGTTTCTTAATAATGATGGGAATAATCTATCTTCTCCTTTTCCTTTTTCTCTCAAATAACCAATTGAATCTTTATTGAAATTTATTATATCTTCTCTAAATAATCTTCCAACAACAGCTAATACTCTATCTCTAGTATTTCTCATTTTTTTGGGTAACCCTTCTTCCAAGTTTATTCTTACTTCTTCTGCTGAACTACAATCTAATAATGTTTCTTTTATATTATCAACATATTTTTGTGATTCACCTAATTCAACAAAAGCACCTATATTTTCTATAAAATCTTTCCAAGGTATTTTCATTTTTATAACAGGAACATTTTTGAATGGAATTTTAACATCATCATTTGTTTTATCTTTTATATTTGGGATTACAAGAACTATTGGAAGGGGAACTCCTTTTTGTCCAATGAAATCTAATTTTTGACGGAATGATTTTAATATACTTGGTAAATTTTGTACGAAGCACTCATTATGGTAATCATTTAAAATTGTACAATGATGATTGAAGGTTTGATAAAATCCATCGAATAGGTTATGAAATAAAGTTGACTTTCCAGTTCCAGTCAAACCATAGATAGCCATTCCCCTTGCTTCCCTGGTATTTGGGATTGTAACTATTCTTCCAACATCATCAATTCCAATAGGATGACAATTTTTACGAAAAGGAATAGACTCAACATTTTTTCCAAGTAAAGAACGACTTGCGTAACTTAAATTATTAAATCTTTCTTCATCTTCTTCATTTAAGTATACATAATCTGCAACATGTTTTAAACCTTTATTTAGAAAATATTGTTTTGTGTTAAAGGCTCTTGAAGAATCATAGTTCCTCCATGCTTCCTTGAACTGTTTCGGTCTTGCCATCTTCTTCTCCTTTTATCATGTCATAAATATGTTCTATTATTTTTTGTTGTGTATATTGTATTTGTTCACTAACCCTTAAAGTTTCTTTTATTAGTTGAATGTGTTGTAACATACCAATAGAATTTTTCTCAACAAAATCATCAAATTCTTTTTTACTTTTAAGATAATCTTTATTAAGTTCAATTAAATCATTTTCTCTTTCTTCAACTTTAGCCAAAACTATTTCTCTATTCATTTGGTCCCTCATCATAATCACTTTTGTGAGATGTTTGCAAATCATTTATTCTATTTTGTTTTTTCTTCCATGTAGCAAAATCATTAATAATCATATTCATTTCCATTTGTTGTTTTTTTAATTGCATTGTTAAAGATTCAATAGTACTCTCTTGAGACTTCAATCTTTCTCTTAATGCTTTATCTACTAATCTTCTACATACATTGGTTTCTTTACCTTTAATATTTAATAAACATAAAGTTTTTCCATAAGCAGAATCTTCACTCATTGGAAATAAATTATCTTCTGGGTTAGGACATTTGAATTCTAAAAAAGTACCACCAATCAAATCTTCTTGCGTTATATCATTAAATATCATTAATGCTCTTGTAGGTTGTACCCAAAAGATTTCATTCTTCTCTCCAAATCTTTTTAGTATCTTTCCTTCAGTACCATCTCCAAATTGCAAGATAGGTGCTCTTGCTTCATCATATTCATACTTAGCCAATATAATCACATCTCTCTTTTATTTTTACTTCTTTTTCTGGTATTATCCTTATCATAAGCTCTTGATTACAATATGGACAAAAAGTTGCTATTTCATACATTTCAACAACTATACCTTTTATTAAATACTTAAATTCAAATTCTTTCCCACACCTTAAACATTTAGTTTTCATTTCTTAAACTTCCCCTCAAACTCTCTATCTTTAGTATATCTAAATGGAATGTGTAATTCAACATCAGGTATATCATTTTCTCCTTTGAAAGGAGCTTCTGTTTCTTCATACCCAAATATTTTTCCAGTATAGGGGTGTAGTGAAGCTAGATAATATGTTTTAATATCTCCTTCATCATGCGTCCAACCAACGTATTTTTTATCTAACTCATAATTAAATTCTCGCATTGCAGAACAACCAGTAATTATTATCTTCCCCTTTAAATTATTAAATTCTGTCGTTCCTCCTTTTTGTTTAGCAAGTAAATCTTTTAATACAATAGCTTTTGCTTCATCATCATTTATAAAATCTCTTTCTTTTTCTCCTTTACCAGATATAAAAATAACAAATAAAGCAATAGCACCAAGAACCATAAACATTTTGTTTACAGCATCAGGGTCGCTTTTAAAAAAATAAAAAGCACCAAATACAACAGCTAAACCAAAACCAGCAATTAATTTTTTATCTACATTAGCAAACCATTTGTTTACTTTATTTTCTTTACGTTCCTCGTGCTCATAATAAGCTTGTTGTAAATTTAAATCTTCTACCATTTTAGTTCCTCTTTGCAGCAGGGATTTTTTCTAATAAATATTCAATAACATCAAAAGTTTCTAATTTTTTATTATCACAATCTTCGTTTTCACAGCAAATAGTATCTTCTATTATTTCTTCATCATCTAACTCGTAAATCATTTTAGACCCACATTTCTTGCATTTATTATTAATACCTCTTACTAATTCAATTTTTCCTTTCTTAACAAAAGCACCAGTATTCATTAGTTTAGCAATAACTATGTCTGCTGTTGCTTGATGGTTTTCTTTTGTATGTATCTTAATAGCATCATACATTCCAAACTTATCAATCAATCTATTTATATAAAGAGGAATAGCAATATTTTTTGTTTCATCTCTTTCTATAAAATTAGCTCCAATTATAAATTTTGGAATCTCACCCATTGATAACTACCTTCCTTGGTTCTTCAGCTTGTAATTCAGATGTTGAAGGTTTTGCTCTAGGTTTTTTTACTTGTGTAAAATAAATTAATGCAGCTCCTGCTGCAAAAGCACCTATTAATAAAACAGTATCATTTTCATTATCTTTTTCACAATTATCAGCATCTTTTTCAAAATTATTTTTATCATTTATACAAGTAGTTTTTTCTGAAGTACAAGTTTCAAATTTTGTTTTATAATCTTGTAAACTTGTTTCTCTTTCTTTACAAGCAGATAAGTCACTTGATACTTGTGAATTTGCAGTATATATTGCTTCACAATCTTTTTGAAATTCTTCTAAGTCTTCACATACCCTACATATTTTATCAGATTCACAATCTGTATCTCTTTCAAATTCTATCTTTAAAGTTTTATTAAATACTTCATCATATTGACAATCTTCTAACTCACTTTCCCATTTATCTCCTGTTTCATCCCAGATTTGTAATAAACATTCTGTTCCATTAAACACAACATTAATTTCTGTTTCTATATCTTCTGAACTGTCAGATACAGCAAATGCACAAGGTACAATTAATAACATTAATATCAACATTTTAATTTTCATTCTTCTACCTCTTTTAATCTTTTAATTCCTTTAAGTTCAAGGACTATAACATCTTTATCTAATAATTTATGTTCTTCCCAGAAATTTTTAGGTACAATCATCTTCGCACTTTTATATTTTCCTTTAGAAAAAGTTATAGTTGCTTCAAATGTTTTTTCCTCTTTTAATACCATTTAAACTTAAACCTTTTAATATTAATGTATTTAAGTATAGGAAAGATATTTATAAAGTTTGTGTAGATTTAAGTATAAAAGTATTTAAGTATTAAAAGAATTAAGTAAGGCTAAATTTATAAAGAATAAAGTTTTAGTTATTTTATCCTTTTTGATAAGAGGATGAGTAGCTTTAATGCTATTGAGTCAACGTTAAATATTAATCATTAATTCTATATTAAATATTACCTCTTAAGACGATGATATGGACTGAGAAGTTATTGACTAAAAAAATATCTCAGGAGGATATATTAACAATGAAGAAGAAAGGTGAAAATAATAATTTAATCGCTTGGGTTCTTATTGGTCTTGTTGCTGTCGCTGTTTTTGGTGGAGCAGATAAAATTATGTCTGCATTTACTGGAGAAGAAGCACCAGCAGATGGAGCAGTTATTAGTTGTGATTTAGACAACGTAGCTCTAACAGTAGGCTCAAACAGATTAGGAAAAGCAGGTACAGAACCTGGAGAAGGTTTTAGAATGTTTATTAAAGACAGTGCAGGTAACTGGCTTGATAAATCAACTAAAGCAGAAGACTCTAGTACAGATGTATCTGTAAACTCAGAATTTAAAATTTATTCTGGAGAAAACTCCACAACATATTATACAAAAAAAGTAACAGGCAATGTAGATTGTTCAAACCCTTATGAGGTTTTTACAAGCTTAGCATTCGCAAGTACAAGTGTAGACGCATATATAACTAACTACGATGGAACTTTAAATTCAGCATCAGCAATGGCTTTAACAACTAGCCAAAAGAAAACAGAAAAAGTTACTATGAACACAGCTGTTGATGAATTTTATGGAAACCCAGATGCAAATTGTAAAAATATTGTAGTCTTTGTTTATAACAAAACACAATATGATGAAGTAAAAATACAAGGAGCAACAAAAGTTTCAGTACCTTTAGTACATTCAGCAGGAATTGATACAGTAAATCAGAGTGTAGCTTATGAAATAGCACCTTTAGCAGGTGGTATTGAAAGAGTATATTCTGTTGACATAACAGTATCTGATGACGGTAATCCAGGTGCAACACAAGACATTTGGATGTATGAATACGATTGTGACTACGATTTAAACGCAGATGATTTAAGTGAAATCATTGGTGTTGAAGACGAAAGTAATAACGATTTAGGTACAGCAACAACTGAACTAAACGTAATCGATATAAGTTAGGGATAACAAATTTTTCCCTTTTTTTTCTTTTTTTTAAAACAGGGAGAAAGGAGCAATAAATACAAATGAGATTTGATGATAGAGTTATAGGTGGCTTTTTAATAATAGTCTTATTAGGACTATGGATAAATTTTGACCCTATATTAGCATCATTATTCTTTGCTATGATTATTGGTTCTTTATGGTTAATTTCAACAGATAAAGTAAAGAGCTATACTATAGAATCAAATCCTAACAAAATTAAAAGTCTTATGTTGGGTGTTATTGGTTATGTTATTTTTTTAGTTTCTTCAATGATAGGATTAGCTTTTCTTAAAAGAACAGCATTAACTAGTTCATATTCTATTAATTCAGTTGCTGACGCCTTTGCTCAAACACAATCTGTTATGATGTCAAATGTAGCACCAGCACTAGCAGACAATTTAAAATTAACTTTATTGGCTTTTGCACTTTTAATTCCAATCATAGAAACATTTTCATTTACAGTTTTCTTTGAATTTTTATCAGAAAGATTTCCAGGCTTAAAAAATATGACTCTTTCTTCTTTTAGAACTTGGTTAATGATTTCTATAATATCACTTTTATTTATGTTCTTCCATTTTACAGCAAAAGGATTAACAAATCACGATGCATTATTAATGGTAGTTATATTTGGATTAATTTCATGGGGCTTAGTAGTCTATGAAGGTCAATCACTAAGTGCTATTATTATGCATATTATTGCAAATACAATTGCAGTATTCAGTATGTATAACATAACAATAAGTGATAACCCTTGGATTATTTATACTATTGTTGGAGTTGCTATTTATGCTTTAATTAAAAATAAAAAGTATAGACTATTTTCTGGGGTGAGAGGATAATGGGACACAGAAAACCAACAAAGAAACGTAATAGACAAAAAAGAAGAAATGAAGGTTTAGGTAAAAAAAGTAATAAGAGGAGGAAAATATAATGGTATTATTTGGAAGTAAAGATAAACCAAAGGAAGCAAAAGATTGGGCTAAGGTAATTGCATTAACTTTTGGTATAGGTGTTTTAGGATTAATTTTTGCAAATCAGTATGTTGCTGAATTTCCATTAACTACACAAACTTTTATATTTATTATTATAGCAGCAGTGGCTTTATTTATTGGACTAAGAGTATTAAGATTTGCAACACCAGATAAACAATTAGCTTTAGAAGATTTTATTATTTATGGTGCTTTATTAGTTGGATTAGTTTTTGCAGTTAAATATTTTGATATTGCACCAACATTTTCAGTTATAGCAAATAAAATAGCATCAGCAACAAAATTAGATGTTTTAGCATCAATAGTAGGATTAGGATAAAATGGGAATGGATTCAGAACAAATAAGTGGAACATTAGCAGTCTTTGGGAGTATATTTACTTTTAAGGCATTAACTTATTTCCCACCAGTTGAAAATTTTATACAACAAAATGCGATATGGGTTGTAATTTTGGCTTTATTAATTGTAGTATTTCATAATAAATTAGGAAGATGGATTAAGGAGAAATTAATATGATGCCAGATATATTAAATATGATAAGTATAGTAATAGATTGGATAATAAAAATTTTAGGTTTTGTTAAAGATTTTACACCAACTATAGTTAAAGATAACTTACTTATTTTAATAATTATATTTGGAATCTTAGGATGGTATTTAGCAAACAAAATTTATGCAGCAAAAATATCTCAAACTAATTTAGCTATCATACTTACAATACTAATGTTTTTAGTATTCGTATTATTATAAAAACCAAGGAGGAAAAAATGGCAAAAAGAAAAAAAATTAGGGTTAAAGGATTTACAAAAGATGTAAAGCCTGGTCCTGGTGAGAAAATGAAAAGGATTAAAGGGCATTTGAGAACAAAGCCAAGGAGAAGATAAAACAATGAAAAAATTTATAGGAATTTTTGCATTGTTATTCCTTTTTAGTGTTGGGTTAGTAACAGCAGCAACAGTAACTATTTCATCTACTGAACCAGCAGCAAATGCACAAATGGCAGGTGTAGTAGCACCAGATGCTTTTGTTAATGTAACTGTTGATAAATCTTTTATGGTTGCAAATGGTAATGAAACGCCAGTTTGTGTAGCAACACTTGCAGCATCAGGAAATTATTTATCTGCTAATACAACAAGAGCTGTGGCAAGTACAAAGTTTACAAACCACTCTGAATATGATTTCCATATTAATCTATCTCAATTGGCAACATTTGAAGATGGTCAATACAGTTTAATTGTAAACTGTGGAAATCAAACAGTTGCTTCAACAAACACAACATCAACTGCAAGAACTGTTTACGTAGACCATTCAATACCACAAATACCAACAGCAATGACACCAGCAACAGGAACAGAATCTACAACAAGAACACAAACATTTGCATGGACAGTTGAAGGAAATGACACAACACAATGTATACTAAGTTTTGCAGATAGTGCAATAAGACCTGGAACAGGAATTTATTTATTTGCTCCAAGTGGAAATACTTGTAGTAAAACAATAGATATTGCAGGTGGAAGATATACATTTAAAGGTGGTGCAAGTGATGAAACAAATACAACTTATACAGCAACAAGCGAACTAATAATGTCATCAAGTAAAAGTGGTGGTGTTAGTTATGTTCCAAGTGGAGATGGTGACAAATCTAATATTGTTATTATTGTATTAGTTGCAGGTGCAGCATTTTTGTTGTTCGGGAAGAAAGGAAAATAACAATGGCAAGATATAATCCATTAACATGGAATAGTGTATTACAGAAAAGAATAGCTATAGCTACATTAGTATTTGGAGCTTTAATTTATATAGGGTTAACAGGTACTTTTAATTTAGACTATATGTTTTTCAATACTGTAAAATTGAATTTTGTTTTGGTTGCACTTAATTTATATGCAGCATATTTATTATATATAAAAAAGATTTAGGAGGAAATATACAATGGTAAGTAAAATGATGAAGAACATTGGAAGAATAGCAGTGATTGGTGCTTCAGTAATTGCAGTACAATCTTTTGCAGGTGCTATGATTTCAGGTCTGATTGTTCAAATTCCAATAGTTGGAAGTTTGGCAGCAGGTGCTTTTTCCTTAGCTAATATAACAGTAGTAGCATTAGGAGTAGCAGCTGGAGAATTAATATCAGATAAAATTAAGGCATTGAAATAAGGGACTCCTAACTCTATAGGAGTTTCCTTTATAATTTAAGGTAGTATCACTAAGGGGCAACCAAAAGCCCTTCTTGGTTTTTTTACCTAAAAGGAAAATAGATGAAGAACTGGATAGACATAAAAACAAAATTTGGAAAAGCAATTTTACTAAGTGTAGCGTTAGTAATTTTCTTTGCTTACGCAGATAAATTAGGATATCAGATGTGGTCCACAATTGGTGGATTTGCGGGTGAAGCTTATACAACAGCAGAATCAGCATATATGTTATTTTTTTGGAGATGGGCATATTTCTTAATAGCAATTTTAGGAATTTGTTATTGGTATTTTGTAAAAAAAGATAAATCAGAAGTTGTTGCAGTTGTTTTAACACCACTTGTACTTTTATATTCAGGATTGGAAGATTTGATGTACTACTTTTTTACAGGGATACCTTTTTTTGGAACAACATTACCTTGGTTAGATAATAACTTTTTTATGGGACCGGTAGCTTCATTCTTAAACTTCGAACACGTAAATTCAACAAGTTTATTAATATCAATATCTTTAGGAATAGTAGTATTATATTATAGTTTAGGAAGATTGAAGAGGGCAAGATGGTAAATAAATATAACAGGTTTACAAAAGAAGAAAATAAATTTATTAGAAATAATTATCTAAAATTAGGTAATAAACAAATAGGGGGTATTTTAGGAAGAAAAAATACTGCTGTAAGTAATAGACTAATAAAATTGAAATTAAAAAGACCAAAAGAATTGGTTTCTAATTTAATAAAGAAAACCAACTTTAAAAAAGGACATATACATTCAGAAGAAATATTAAAAAAAATAAGCGAATCTAAAAAAGGCAAAGGCACAAGGATTGATAATAAACTTTCTTTAAAAATAATGAAGAGGATTCCAAAAG
>Ga0180007_10006010_pt1 | contig 12022 bp, 11 predicted proteins | sample MM_PC_MetaG_FD_121122 | JGI IMG/M metagenome (GOLD analysis project Ga0180007, IMG submission 121122) | Groundwater microbial communities from the Aspo Hard Rock Laboratory (HRL) deep subsurface site, Sweden - MM_PC_MetaG | ecosystem: Environmental > Aquatic > Deep subsurface > Groundwater...
AGATGAGGGAGAGCCTAAAAGGCGCAAACCGGATATACTCCTTTATTGAGGATTTAGACAAACCTGTTATTGCGGCTATTAATGGACATTGTTTTGGAGGAGGTTTAGAATTGGCTCTTGTCTGTCACTTTAGACTATGTTCGGAAAAGGCCCGTTTGGGACTGCCGGAGGTATCGGTTAAGATCATCCCGGGACTGGGAGGAATTCACCGGTTGGCAAAGGTAGTAGGAGAGACAAAGGCCTTAGAGTTGATTACCTTAGGAGACCTATTCTCAGCCTCCGAGGCCTTAAGACTAAACATCGTAAACAGGCTCTTTCCTAAGAAAGACTTTATGCCTTCTGTCCTTAGATTTGCTAAGACTTTATTGATGGCAGACCAGGGCTGTATCCGTGAGGTTATCCGTCTTATCAAGAAGGCCCGGATAAGTAGTGAGCAGGAAAACATTAAGTCGGCAACCGATAGTTTTATAGATATCTATTTTGGCAGAGATGGAGATTAGAGGTTTATCTATTGGTCAGGGGAAGATATCTGTCTCTCTTTTGGATTTAGCCTCCCTGGAAGAGAGACCGGAAGACTTTCTTACCCCCTCCGAAAGAGACAGATATGTCTTATTAGGAGGTCCGAAGAGAAGGAAGGAGTACTTAGGAGCAAGGATTTGCCTCAAAGAGATGCTCTTAAAAGAAGAGGTGATCAAAAACCCCCGGGAGTGCAGAATAGATAAAGATAGATGGGGACGACCCTACATTACTTTTCTAAAAGAGTTGGATAGAAACTTTGACTGTTCGATCTCTCACAAGGGAGATTACGCCTTAGCAGCCGTGACAGATCAGGCAGGGATGAGAATTGGTGTTGATATTGAGCCGACTTCAGAGAGGTTATACCGACTTCGCCAGGCCTTTGTGAATGAAGGTGATCTTGTTTGGAGGGATGAAAGAGGTGATCTGTTCTATGCCCTCTGCTGGGCAGCCAAAGAGGCTGCTTCCAAGGCAATTGGTCTGGGGATGATGCTCGATTTTAAGGAGATGGTCTTTTACGAGATGGGGGAGGGGAGCTTTTCTCTTCTTTGCAATAGTGAGGGAAGGCCGGTTAAGGGTCAATATTTCTTCCGGGGCAATTATTGTATTGCCCTTGCCCAAATTTAAAATAGGAGGGTAACACTTTACTCATCTGAAGTAGTGTAAGTAAGGGAAAATGGAAAACTGGAAAAAAGGGAAAAACTAATAATCACACAAAGATCACAAAGTTCACAAAGATTTATTCTTTTTGTTCTTCGTGGCTTTGTGTGAGAATTTTTGATTTTCCATTTTCCCCCATTTCCCCTTTTCCCTTTGTTACACTTCATTTGGGTAAATAGTTACATAGGAGGTATCTATGATAAAGAAACTTACCGAGCAAGAGAAGAAGGAGATCTATGATGAAGTAAGAGAGTTTCTGGCTGAGGAGTTAGAAAAGGATCTGGATGAGATTAAACCCGAATCTAACATCATTGATGACTTAGAGGGCGACTCCCTTCTTTATTTAGAGCTAATCGAGGAGTTTAAGAAAAAGTATCAGTTTGATGTGGAGGTCAGGGTTCTGGGCCAGTATTTCCAAAAGAATCCGGTCTATACGGTAGAAGAGACCGTCAATGCTATTTATGAGATTATGGAGAGAGGAGATGAGTTGATAGAGGAACTAAAGGGGGCAACCCTGGAGGGGATAGAGGAGAATAAGGATTGATGGATGATAGCCGTTATGTAGCCGTAACAGGCATTGGCATGATCTCTTCTCTGGGTTTAAGTACCCCTGAATGCTGGAAGAACATGGTAGATGGAAAGCCGGGAGTCCGAAGAATCACCAGATTCGATACCAGTGATTGCCTGACCAAGATAGGAGGGGAACTTCCTTTAGAATATTATGAAGTAGAAAAAAAGGAATTCTCAAAAAGGTTCTTTAAGCAGACAGCATCAACGGCAAGGCTGGGGTTACTCTGCGCCAAAGAGGCCATAAAAGATAGTGGCTTAGAGATAGAAAAGCTTGATCCTTACCGGTGCCCGGTAATTAGTGGGTCAGGAGGTTTTATCTTAGAAGAAGGAAAGGGCTTAGAGGAGCTGAAGACAAGTAAGTTTGGAGTCCTGCAAGAGATGGTTAATGCCATCTCAGCCTGGATATCCATTAAGTATAGTCTTAAGGGGCCTTCCTTTAATGTGGCTACTGCCTGTGGCTCTGGAGGGTTTGCTATCTGGAATGCCTTTGATTATGTCCGGTCAGGAAAGGCGGATATGGCTGTGGCGGTAGGTCTTGACATGATGGTCACTAAGGAAAGCATCCAGAGCTTTAATCAATTAATGGCTCTTTCTGAAGAGAATAACTTTCCGGAGAGGGCATCCCGGCCTTTTGATAAGAGAAGAAGTGGATTTGTTCTGGCCAATGGCGGATGTGCTGTTATCTTAGAGAGATTGGATCATGCCAGGCAAAGAGATGCTAATATTTATGCGTTGGCCTCAGGCTATGGATGCAGCTCCGAAGCTTTTAATATCGTGGCTCCTGATCCAACAGGAAAAGAGATGGCTAAAACTATGTCCTTAGCCTTGGAAGATGCAAGGATTTCAAAAGAAAAAATTGGTTATGTAAATGCCCATGGCACCTCTACCCCTCATAATGACAGGTGTGAGACCCGGGCCATAAAGACTGTTTTTGGAGAACATGCCTATAAGCTGGCCGTTAGTTCCCAAAAGTCAATGATTGGTCATACCATTGGAGGGGCCGGGGCGATTGAGTTTGGTGTTACCGCCCTTTCTCTGCATCATGGGATCATCACTCCCACCATCAATTATGAGGAGCCGGATCCTGATTGTGACTTAGATTATGTTCCCAATGAGGCCAGAGAGGTTAATGATTTAGAGGCAGCCATTTCCAACTCATTTGGATTTGGTGGACATAATTGCTCAATTGTTTTGGAGAAATATAAATAAGTACCTGGTCACAATAGAAAACTACGAAACACGCGAAAGACACGAAAGGGAATGGAACTAAAAACAGGCGATGATCATCGTTTCGGCCATTTGGGGCAGGTCAATGCTTAGGGAGTCAAATTTGGAGTTTAGGCTTTAGCCTTTCATAACTGAAATCCTAAAGGATTAACTCCAAGAAAGTTACGCAGTCTAGTTTAGTGAATGGCCGAAACGATGATCAAGGCCTAAAAACAGAATTTTTTCGCGATTTTTCGCGCCTTTTGTAGTATAGAAATATTTTGTCCTATTACTTAGGAGGTTTAATGGGTCTCTTAGATGGAAAGAAGGCATTAATTGCCGGTGTGGCTAACAAGGATAGCATTGCCTGGGGTATGGCCAGAGCTTTGCGTGCCCAGGGGGCAGAGATTGCATTTACTTGCCTTAAGAGCAATGTTCGTCGTCTGAAGAAGCTTGCTCCTGAGGTGGAGTCTGACCTCATCTTTCCCTGTGATGTCCGGAGCGATGAGGAGATTGCCCGGGCATTTGATTGTCTAAAGGAGGCCTTTGATGGAGAGCTCCACATCCTCGTCCACTCTATTGCTTACGCTGATATTGACGATCTGGGGGGAGAGTTTGTCAGGACAACCCGTTCCGGGTGGAACCTGGCCATGGAGGTTAGCGCTTACTCTCTGGTAGTCCTTACCCGGAAGGCCCGTCCATTAATGAAAGCCGCAGGTGGAGGCTCTATCATCACCTTAAGCTTTGAGGGCGGAGAAAGGGTAGTGCCGGGCTACAATATCATGGGTGTGGCCAAGGCAGCTCTTAATATGTCAGTTCGTTACTTAGCCTATGATCTTGGGCCGGAAAATATCCGGGTAAATGCCATCTCTGCCGGTCCTATCCGCACTATATCTTCCATGGTCATAGATAATTTTGATAATGCCCTCCACAGGACGAGGGTGCATTCCCCCCTGCTTCGCAATATAACCGAGGAAGACCTGGGCAAAACAGCGGTTTATTTAGCTTCTGATCTATCCAGTGGAGTCACCGGGGCTGTCCTCATGGTGGACTCGGGGATGAATGTAGTATGCTCAGGTGTTCCTCCCCATCGAAAGTCTTCTAAAAATCCACAGATGAAAACTAAATCCACAGATTGCACAGATTACACAGATGGATAAGAAAATAGAAGAGCCTATTATAAGATATCCTTTTAATAAACTACGGGACGGTTCATTTTCATCGTTTTTCCTGTGATTTCTTGTAGCCGTTTACGGCTTGAAATTGGAAATTGGAAATTAGGGAAAGAGATGAAGTCTGAATGCCCAATTTCTAATTTCTAATTTCAGCATTCTGTGAACACTTGCGATTATCCGCAAGCTTTCACACTAAAGTGAACCGTCCCTAAACTACAAAAACTACAAAGCCGGTCTTGTCTTTTCTTTTAACCAAAATTCCTAATCTGTGAAAATCTGTGAAATCTGTGGATATAATTTCCTATGGGTTCGAGTAATCATAATTTCTTAGAAAATAGTGGAAAGGCCCTTCTTTCCGGAAATGAGGCCATTGCCAGAGGTTTCTGGGAGGCAGGGGGGATATTTGCCAGTGGTTACCCGGGCACCCCGGGCACTGAAATATTAGAGACAGTTAGTCTTTTCAAAGAGGTTCATGCCCAATGGGCCACAAATGAGAAGGTTGCCCTTGAGGTGGCCATCGGTGTGGCTTTAGCTGGTGGAAGATGCCTTGTCTCTATGAAGCATGTGGGAGTAAATGTCGCGGCCGATCCCTTAGCTACCCTTCCTTATCTGGGGATAAAAGGGGCATTAGTCATTGTCTCTGCTGATGATCCGGGGCCATATAGTTCCCAGAATGAGCAGGATAACAGGCATTATGCCCGGTTCTTTAAGATACCCCTTTTAGAGCCTTCGGATAGTGATGAGGCCTTAAGATATTGCAAGGAGGCAGTCTGCATCAGCCAGAGGTTTAGCACCCCGGTTATGCTTCGGGTAACGACCAGGATTTGCCATACCAGGACAGTGGTTGGGCTTGGCCCAAGAGACAGGGTAAGTTCTGCGATAGGTTTCTCCCCAAATCCTGAGACTCAGGTAATGATCCCTAAATATGCCCGTTTGGGGCATAAGAATTTAGAGGAAAGACTAAAGAAATTAGAAGAATACTCTGAAGGTAGTGAACTGAACAAGGAGATATTATCTGATAACCACTTGGGGATCATCTCCTCCGGAATGAGCTTTCAATATGCCAGGGAGACAAATCCTGGGGCTGGATTCCTTAAGTTAGGAATGAGTTGGCCTTTACCGGCAAAGAAGATAAAAGATTTTGCCGGAAGATACTCCAAGGTTATGGTTTTAGAGGAGTTAGACCGTTTCTTAGAGAAGGAGATTAAAAGCCTGGGGATTTCTGTTTATGGAAAGCCAGATAGACATCTGGTGGGAGAGCTAAACCCATCGAAGGTCAGGGAGATATTTAAGATCAGCAGAAGAGATAGCGCTAGATTATCTCCCTCAAAACGGGCTCCAGGATTTTGTCCTGGTTGTGCCTATGAGAAGGTTTTTAAGGTCCTTTCAGAGCTTGATCTTTATTGTATGGGAGATATTGGTTGTTATACCTTAGGGGTCTTACCCCCATTTAAAGCCATTCATGTCAATCTCTGTATGGGAGCAAGCATTGGGCTTGCCTCTGGCCTTTCCTGGGTGCTTGGAGAGAGCCAGAAGAAGGTCATCGCTGTAATTGGAGATTCTACCTTTCTCCATTCAGGTATCCCCTCCCTTATGGATGCCGTATATAATAAGAGAAAGACAAAGGTCATCATCTTAGATAATATGAGTACGGCCATGACCGGGTTTCAGGAACATCCAGGCACAGGGATAACTCTTGAGGGAGATGAGACAAAGAAGATAGACCTTGCCTCCATCTGTGTGGCCCTGGGGGTTGATAAGGTCATGGAGCATAACCCTTATGATCCTGACTTAAGAGAGAAGATTAAGGCCCTTTTAGAGATAGATGGCTCTTCTGTGCTTATCCTTAGAGCCCCCTGTCTGCTTCATGAAAAGCATAGAAAGGCAAGGGCATTAAGTAAGAATGAAGTTAGACCTAAGAAACGAGAAGAACATTAGCCTTATTTCTGTTGGGGTAGGCGGCCAGGGAGTAATGACTGCTTTCAGGATAGCTGCCTTTGCCTGTTTTAAGGCCGGATACGATGTTAAGCAGGCCGAAATTCATGGCATGAGTCAACGGGGAGGCCCGATAGAAAGTCACCTGCGATTCGGAAAGCAAGGGGTTAACTCTCCTCTTGCTCCTAAAGGAGAGATAGATGCGATATTAGGCTTTGAGAAGACAGAAGCTTCAAGGTATGCTGATTGGCTTTCTCCTTTTGGAATCCTGATTATGAGCTTATACGAGATACCAGAAGAGCCTTCTCTAAGAGAAGAAAAAAAAGACCATTTGCGGCCGGAAGTTGAGATTCTTGAAAGGAAGATATTGGTTGACACAGAAGCAATAACAGCCCAATATGGAGATAAAAGGATGATGAACATGGCCCTTTTGGGGATTTTGGCCGGGATATTACCATTTGACGAGAAGATATGGATAGAGGCCATATCAAGTAATCTTTCCCCGGCCATTGTCCAGAAGAATGTAGCTGTCTTTCAACATACCTTAAGGAAATTTAGAGAAGAGTATGGAACCAGATAAAAAAGTAGCCTTTCTATTTCCAGGAAATGATGCTGATTACAGAGAGGCCTTTAAGAGACTAAAAGAAGAGGAGATATTTATAGGCCATCTTAAGAAAATAGAGAAGGGTAATCCCGGAATTGCCAGCCAGGAGTTAGAGACCCAGATTATGATATACACCATTTGCTGCTCAATTTGCGACATCTATAAAAGGCAGAATATCTTCCCGGCTCTTGTCTCAGGCCATAGCCTTGGAATCTATAGTTGCCTGTATGCCGCCGGGGCCTATAGTTTTAAGACCGGGCTATCCATCCTGAAGAAGGCCTTTAGTCTCATAAGAGAGTTCTACGATGAAAGGGGGCAAAGGTTTGGGATGGGGACCGTAATCGGATTTACAGAAGAGGAGGTCCAGAGCCTTCTCTTTAAGGAGATAGAAGGCTTTCTTGAGATAGCCTGTTTTAATGGTGAGCGCAGCCTTGTCATTGTGGGAGAAGAAAAGGCTCTAAGAGAATGTTTGGAAAGGGCAGAGAAATTGGGCGCATTCAGGACAATTCTGTTTAATGCAGAATTGGGCTATCATACCTCTTTTATAAAAGGGGTTGAGGAAAGATTCCGTCCGTTCTTAAACAATTGCCGGATATTGGAGCCTGAGTATAAGATCTTATCCCCTCTTGATACGGGTCTTGTTGGTTACGAGAGTATTATCAATGAGCTGGCAAGGAATCTATATTCTTCTGTCCGTTGGGCATCCCTGATAGATGCCCTGGTCAATAAGCATGGTATCAGGGAGAGTTATGAGGTAGGACCCGGGGAGTCTCTGGCCAGGATGGCAAAATATATCAATAGGAGATTTAAGGTTTATACCTTTAAAAATTATTCGCAAGATTTTTAGATAATCGGTGTTTAAAAGTATAGAGAGGAGAAAAATTAGATGAAGATAGGCCTTGTTGGCTATGGCAAGATGGGAAAACAGATCTTCAATTTATTGTCTTCCCTGAATTGTCCCATCACGGTGGTGGTCATAAATGAAGAGGAGAAGGAGAAGAGCAAGGCTATGCTTGACAGAAGGCTAAGAAGGGCTCTGCGAAAAGAGCTCATTAGCCAGGATCAGTTTCAAGAGAAGTCGTCTTCCTTAAGTTTTACCACTTCCCTTAAGGACCTGAAAGACCATAACTTAGTTATTGAGTCCATCTTTGAGGATTTCAAAGAGAAGGTTCGCCTTTTTCAGCAGTTGGAGTCCATTCTTTCTCCTCTGGCAATGATCACCACAAACACATCCTCCCTTTCGACAAATGCCCTGGCTAAGGGACTAAAGTATGGTAAGCGTTTCTGTGGCTTTCACTTCTTTCATCCTCTTCCCCTGGTAAATATAGTTGAGATCATAAGGTGGGAGGGCGTCTCAGTAGAAACAGTGGACTACCTATCGGAGCTTGGCCGAAAGATGGGCACCAAACCCCTTGCAGTCAATGATGCCCCTTCTTCTGCCGTTAATGGAATCTTAGCCTACCATTACTGCGAAGCTCTATACATCCTGGAGCAGGGTTTAGCTCTCCCTTCCAGGATAGATGAACTAACAAGAAAATTCTTAAGGGTAGGTCCATGTGAGTCTATGGATATAATTGGTATTAAGCTTCTAACTCAGACCATCGAGAGAACGGTTAATGATCGCAGCGAGGGAATGTTGATGCCCGAACTGCTCTACAAAATGCTTTCAGGGGGCCGATTGGGAAGGGATTCCGGAGGAGGACTCTTCATCTATGATGAGACAAAAATAGAGGATGATGATCCTGAGTTCTATTTAGTCCCTACACAGAGACATTCATACAAGAGTTCAATCCCGGATGAGGCCGCCATCTCAAAAAGACTGCTCTACTCAATGTTTAATGGATTCCTCTACATCTTATCAAGGGGCACCTTTGTGGCCGAAGAGATGGATATGGCTATCAGAGAGGTATTAGGAATGCAAGAAGGACCTTGGACCATGATGAAACATATCGGTAAGGATAAACTTGAGCAGGAGTTTGATCTCCTTTCTCAAGAGGTAGGGCTAAGATTTGGGCAGCCATTTGTTCGCCAGATGAGTGAGGCTTTTCTGTAAGGATGGAGTAGCAAAATGTCTCTTATTCAGATGAACCAGGTACAAAAGGATTACCATTTAGGTGAAGTGCAAATAACGGCGCTTAAAGATATTAGTCTGGTGATAGAAAGGGGAGAGTTTGTGGCTGTCTGGGGACCATCAGGCTCTGGCAAGTCAACACTTTGTAATCTTATGGGCATGATTGACAGCCAGACTTCAGGCACCATTTCCTTTGATGGAAAAGAAGTTGCTCCCCTAACGGACGAAGAAAAGACTGAACTTCGGAGCTCCTCAATTGGCTTTATCTTCCAGAACTTCAATCTGATTCCAGTATTATCAGCCCTTGAAAATGTGATGTTGCCGTTGCAGATTCAGGGGGTATCCAATGAGATAGCCAGGAAAAAGGCCACAGACATTCTAACTGAGATGGATATAGCCAATTTTATTAAACAGAGACCGCATAAGCTCTCAGGAGGACAACAGCAGCGGGTGGCCATTGCCCGATCCCTAATTACTTCTCCTGCCCTGGTCCTTGCAGATGAACCAACAGCAAATCTTGATTCTGAAAATGCTAAAAGGATCATAGATATTATGCATCAGATTAACCTTTCAAGAGGAACAACATTCCTCTTTTCCACACATGACCAGCGGCTTTTGGACCGGGTCAATCGGCAAATTCAATTGCAAGATGGGACTATTGTGGGTGATAAGAGACTATGATGACCTGGATAAAAATAGGCGTAAGAAATCTTTATAGGAATAAGCGCCGCTCCTTGTTTACCATTGGCGCCATTGCCCTTGGTCTGGCTGCGGTAAATGTCTTTGGTGGCTTTACCAGGTATATGTATACAAATCTCAGGGATTCATTTATCTATGTCCAGGGCAACGGACACCTGACTGTCTTTAAGGAGGGTTTTTTAACCGAAGGAAAACTGGATCCACTAAAATATCTGCTTACAGAAACTGAAACTAAGACAATTCAGGATCTATGCGCTAAGGATCCCCGTATTCTGGTCGTCACTCCACAACTTCGCATAACAGGGATGATCAGTAATGGAGCAGTATCAACTATCTTCATTGCTATGGGCAGGGTTCCTTCCGATGCCATATTCATCAGGAAGAGGGCTACAGGTTTGATAGAAGAGGTCAAGCTCTTTAGTGGCAAGGAATTGGAAGATGAGATAATCTATGGTGTGGGCTTAAGCAAGGGGCTGGCTAAGAAGCTTGGGCTTGGCCTGGACTCCGGGGCAATAGTTATGTCTCCCACTGTTGATGGTTTTGTAAATGCGCTGGATATAGAGGTCTTTCAGCTCTTTGATGCTTCAATTGAGGCCCTTGACGATAAGCTTATGATAGTGCCTCTAAAATTTGCTCAATCCCTTTATGATACTAATAGTGCAGACAGATTGACTATCTTGCTAAATGATGGAAGCCGGACAGAAGCCATGAGAACCTTCTTGGAGGAGGCTTTAAGGCAAAAGGGTCTAAAAGTAGAAATCAAGACATGGAGAGAACTCTCTTCTTTCTATAGAAAGACCAAGGATATGTTTGATGTCATCTTTATCTTTATCTTTATCATCGTCTTTGTAATAGTGGTCATGAGCGTCATCAACACCATCAGTATGGCGGTTATGGAAAGGACAAATGAGATAGGAACTCTGCGGGCCATTGGCCTTAAAAGGAGGGGAATTATCAGGCTATTTGCCATAGAGAGTGGACTTTTAGCCATCATCGGCTCGGCCATTGGAGTAGGGCTAACATTATTGAGTTGGGTTGGAATTCAGATTTTAAGGCCAACCTGGACTCCGCCGCATATTTCAACAGAGATTCCCTTAGAGATATACCTGGCGCCTGATTACATGATCGTAAGTCTCCTGTTTCTCTTCCTGCTGTCTCTTGCGGCCGCAACATTTCCGGCCAAAAAGGCTGCCTCTATGAATATCGTTGATGCCCTTGGCCATGTTTAGGCTAAGGGGACGCAGAGCAGTTCATTTTAAATTTAGCAATGCAAAATTATCATTTTAAAATGCTAATTGCTAAATTTGCAATTTGCAATGAAGCTTTTCACTTGAAGGAGGTTGACCATGAGAGTTTTAGAAGCCCTGGTATTTACTTTCTTTCTATTTCTCAGTAGCGAGGTAGCTGCCGAGCCAACGACTCATCAAATATTAACAAGGGCAGATGAGGCAAGGGGCAATCTTGAGGGTGTAACCTGGGAGGTAACAATTCTCTCTCTGGAAGATGACCATGAGAAGGATATGACCTTTGATGTCCAGGCAAAAGGTTTTGATCTGCTGGCCAAAGCCCTTTCACCAGCAAAGCAGAAAGGGAATAAGCTGCTGATGGCAAGTGGTAATATGTGGTTTTATAAGCCCGGTCTTAGCAAGCCGGCTCCTATTTCCCAGCGGCAAAGACTGCTTGGTAATGCTGCTTATGGAGATATTGCCTCTACAAACTATGCAGAAGATTATGTGGCAACTGTTCTCAGTGATGGGAACGATACGAGTGATACAAATACGATTATCAATGGTGAAGTATGTTATGTCTATGATCTTAAGGCCAGGACAAAGAAGGCGACCTATGACCGGATTAAGTATTGGGTATCGAAGGAAAGACTTGTGGGTCTTAAGGCAGAATATTTTACTGTCTCTAACAAGAAGTTTAAGTCTGCTATCATGGAGTATGAAAACGAGGTTAAAGCAGATGGAAAGCCCCGTCCCTTCATCTCTAAGGTAACTATCTATGATGAGCTTATGAGCGAAAATGTAACCACCCTGACCTTTAGTGAACCTGCTATAAAACGCATTCCCAGGCGCATCTTTAATCTGAACCTTCTGACAAGACAATGAAGATCAGGTTGCTGCTGTTAGCCGGTCTGATGAGTTGTCTGGGAAGTCTTCAAGTCTCTGCCTTAGAGATTACCACCGGCTCCTTACCAGATGGCCAGATTGATGTGGACTACCCTGCCATTCTATCCACCACTGGTGGGATACCCCCTTATATCTGGGCTGTTGTCTCAGGCTCTCTTCCGGATGACCTATCCATAGACAGTTTAACCGGTAAAATCTCCGGCACACCCACCAGAGAAGGCACCTTCTCCTTCACTGTCTCTGTAGCTGATTTCGGATCACCCATTCCCCGGATCAGCACAAAAAGGTTTTCCATAACCATTGCCTCTGCCTCTGCTTTAGAGATTACCACCAACTCCTTAAGCGATGGAGAGTTTGATGTAAACTACTCTGCCAGGCTATCCACCACTGGCGGAATACCTCCTTATACCTGGTCTATTGTCGCAGGCTCTCTTCCGGATGGCCTATCCCTGAA
>Ga0180007_10006013_pt1 | contig 12018 bp, 12 predicted proteins | sample MM_PC_MetaG_FD_121122 | JGI IMG/M metagenome (GOLD analysis project Ga0180007, IMG submission 121122) | Groundwater microbial communities from the Aspo Hard Rock Laboratory (HRL) deep subsurface site, Sweden - MM_PC_MetaG | ecosystem: Environmental > Aquatic > Deep subsurface > Groundwater...
CCCTTTATGACCCTGGGGCTTGTCATGGGAACCCTGGCCTGGTATTTTTTGCGGGCAGATGAAAAAGCGGCGGAAGATCCCCTTATTGAAGCCGGAGGCGAAGCGGCTGCCACGGGCCAGCCGGAAGACGTGGACCATCTGCTGACCCTGGACACCATTGAACTGGAAGTGGGCTACGGCCTTATCCCTTTGGTGGACAAGCAGCAGGATGGGACGCTTTTGGGAAGGATTCGGGCCATCCGCCGTCAGTTTGCAACGGAAATGGGCATCATTATCCCGCCCATTCATATCCGGGACAATCTGAACCTAAGTCCTGCCCAGTACCGCTTGATGATCAAGGGGGTGGAAGCGGCTGCCACTGAATTGATGATCAACCATTACATGGCAATGGATCCGGGGGGTGTTGCCCAGGAAATAGAGGGGATTAAAACCGTGGAACCGGCCTTTAACCTGCCGGCCCTGTGGATACCCATTGACAAGGAAGAAGAAGCAAAATTTTCAGGATATACCGTTGTGGACAATTCCACTGTGATTGCCACCCATTTGACAGAGATCATCCGGGCAAACGCCCATGACCTCCTGGGCCGCCAGGAGGTCCAGCATTTGATGGACAACCTTGCCAAAAGCAGTCCCAAGGCAGTAGAAGAGCTTATCCCCAACCTGCTGACCATCGGCGTGGTGCAAAAGGTATTGCAGAACCTTTTGCGGGAACGGATTTCCATCCGGGATTTTCTCACCATCGTGGAAACCCTGGCCGATTTTGCTCCCATGGGCAAAGACCCGGATCTATTGACCGAATATGTCCGGCAACGGATAGCAAAGGGGATGCTGGCGCCCTACCTGCAGGAAGGTAAGGTGCTCCAGGTGCTCACCCTTGATCGGAACCTTGAGGAAATCTTATCTAAAAATATCAAACGCACCGACCACGGTTCCTACCTGGCATTGGACCCAACGCTTGTGGGTCAGGTTGTTGAAGCGGTGTCAAAGCAGGTGGAGCGCCTTATCGGCATCAACACCCAGCCGGTTGTCATGACCATACCGACCCTCAGGCGGCATTTCAGAAAACTGATTGAACCTTCTCTTCCCACTGTTTTTGTGGTATCCCATGCCGAGATAGTGGACAATATAAATTTACAGGCCATTGGAAAAGTGAGTTTAAAAGATGAATAAAAAAATCTTTCGGGCAGCCAATATCCAGGAGGCCCTTGCAAACATCAAGGAAGAGATGGGGGCCGAGGCCATGATTCTGTCCACCCGGAAAATCCCAAGAAAACCCCTGGATCCCTATGCAAAAGACATGTTTGAGGTGGAGGCCGGTATAAAGGAATATCCTTTTGTCAAAGAAAAGGGTGTCCCCCAGGAAGAAAGGGAAAACCTGATCGCGTCCCTGAAGGGCGATATCTCTGAAATTCGTGATATGATTTCCATTGCAGGGTTTGGCAGCGGCATCCAGACGATTTTGTGCCGCCATTTTGAGTCGGTGGGGGTATTGGCCTCTTTTCTGCGGGCAGGGGTCAGTGAACGGCTGGCCATCGCCCTGATCGAAAAAGCGGGGGATTGTCTGGATCCAAATCTTGAGCAGACCGAGCGGATCTCGCTGTTGAAAAAAAATGTCATGACCCATTGTCTGGACCAATTGTCGGTCAAGGATTTTTTTAATCGGAACAATCGTTCGGGCGTTCCCCATGTGGCAGCCTTTGTGGGGCCCACAGGAGTGGGGAAAACCACCACCATTGCAAAGCTTGCCGCCCTGTTAAGTCTTAAACGCAAAATGAAGGTGGGCCTTATTTCCATAGACAATTATCGTATCGGGGCCTTTGAGCAGCTCAAGGCCTATGCGTCTATCATGGGGCTTTTGTGTGTGCCGGCCTTCAGTGCCCAGGACCTTTCCTGTGCCCTGGAACGAATGAAATCAATGGATGTGGTTTTGATTGATACGGCCGGGCACAGCCATTTTGACAAACAGAAAATAGATGAGATCCTCCAGTTAATTAAGAGTGATTTTGGGATTTCCGTGCATTTAACCTTGAGTGTTACGTCTGAATCGATTAATATGAAGGAAGCAGCATCTGCGTTCTCTGTATTTAACCCTGATACCTATGTATTTACCAAAATAGACGAGACCAAAAGATGCGGTAAGATTCTGGATCAGGTAAACAATCTTAATCTGCCTGTTTCTTTGATTACAAACGGTCAGAAGGTTCCTGAAGATTTAATTGTCCCGGATAAACAGACATTATTGAGAATCATTCTGGGAAAGGGACCCAAAGGAGAGGTATAAAGGGTGGATCAGGCAAAAGGACTTCGACAAATCGCACGAACGGATGCCCTGACCAAAAGTCAGGCACGCATGGCATCCCATACAAAAAAATTTCCAAAGGTCATTGCCGTCACCAGCGGCAAGGGCGGGGTCGGGAAAACCAATATTGTGGGGAACCTGGCGGTTGCCATGACCGGTGCGGGGAAGAGGGTTGTTATCATTGATGCGGACGTGGGACTTGCCAATATTGATATTGTCTTTAATCTGAGGCCCGAATACAGTATCCGACATGTGGTCTCTGCCGAAAAGAGAATAGATCAGGTCATGGTTACAACCCGCCATGGGATCGGTATTATCCCGGGCGGTTCAGGGTTTGCAGATTTGACCCAGTTAAGTGAAGGGGAAAAGCTCACCCTGTTAAGCGAATTTGAGACCCTTTCGGATCAGGCAGATATTATTTTAGTGGATACCGGTGCCGGAATCTCTTCCAATGTTTTGTATTTTAATGCGGCATCGGACGAATGTATTGTTGTCGCCACCACAGAGCCCACCTCCATCACAGATGCCTATGCCTTGATGAAAGTGATGTCCCAAAAACACGGGACCCGGTATTTTAAATTGATTGTCAATATGGCGGATTCCGAAAAGGATGCCAAACGGGTGTATGCCTCTTTAAGCAATGCCCTGGATAAATTTTTAAAAACCGTTGTTCTCGAATATACAGGCCATGTCCCCTTTGACCGGCAACTTCAACGGGCTGTCCAGAAACGGGCACTTGTGCTGGATGAATTTCCGGGTTCAACGGCGGGGGCCGCCCTGGAAAAGATTGCCAATACCCTTCTGAACGGAAAGGATCGAATGCATACCCAGGGGAATTTAACATTTTTTATGAACCGGGTGTTCCAAGCTGCAACGTGAAACAGTATACTCAAAACGATATGGAAAAAAAACAGACAAAAAAAGGCTTTGAGTGGCGCCAGGCCAGCATTGTTGAATATGCCTATCTGGTCAAGCACATCGCTTACCGGTTTGCCATACGACTGCCTTCCAGCGTGCTGTTCGATGAATTGATTTCAGCCGGATCTCTGGGGCTGATTGATGCGGTGGATAAATTTGATCCTTCAAAGCATGTCAGTCTGAAAACCTATGCCCAGTACAGAATTAAAGGCGCCATTCTGGATGAGTTGCGCAGCATGGATACCTATTCCAGGTCCATGCGCAAAAAAATTCAGGACATCACCCGGGCAACCAAAGAGATTGAGGATACAAAGGGAGCCCCTGCAACGGATCTGGAAATAGCCCAATTTCTGGGTGTGGATATAGAAACCTTCCAGGATATGCTCACCGGCATTCATGGCGCAGCTGTGCTGAGTCTGGACGAATTCATTAAAACCAAAAAAAATGATACCTTTTCCCAAACCCGTTTTGAGATGGGGGTCAAGGGGGATGAGAATCCTGCCGATCAGTTTGACAGGGAGGAGCTGAAACATGTTCTGGCCAAAACCATTAAAACGCTCACCAAAAAAGAGCAGATAGTGGTTTCCCTCTACTATTATGATGAATTAACCTTAAAGGAAATCGGGGAGGTCCTTTCTTTGACAGAATCCCGTATCTGTCAGATTCATACGTCGATTTTGATCAAGTTGAAAGCCAAACTCCAGGATGTTCATATTTAAAGGATAGAGGTCATATATGTCTGATCCAAATTTGGAAGAGGAAAGTTTAATATCCCAGGATGATATTGATAAGCTCTTGGAGTCATCTTCAATTGAAGAAGCGGAAGAAGAGCTTGAAAGCCGGAAGAAAAACACTCCCGACCTGGACGATCTGGGAGAATTGTCCCAGGAGGACATCGACAGCCTCATGGGCGGTGCGGATGAGGATGAAATGGGCGAGCTTTCCCAGGACGATATTGACAGCCTCATGGGCGGAAACAATGACACGGCAGACGATGATACGGCGGATGCAGATGAGATGGGAGAGCTCTCCCAGGAGGACATCGACAGTCTCATGGGCGGTGCGGATGAGGATGAGATGGGCGAGCTTTCCCAGGACGACATCGACAGCCTCATGAACAGGGATACCGGGCCAGAGGATATGGATTCTTCTGATTTTTCCGGCGAAGAAGAGATCGATGAATTGATTTCCATGGACGATATCCAAAGCCTGATGGGTGAAACCGAAGGGGAAACGGAAGACGCTTTGGCAATATCGGACGTTCCGGACGGGACGGCGGTTGTTTCCGATGATTTTGTCATTGATGCTGCCGAAGCTCTGGACGTATCCCAGTGTCTGATTACCCAGGCGGCCCTTGATGAATTGATCCGAAATGCCCCCGGCCCTGGGGATGTGCCGGATACCATTATATTGGATTCTGATCCGGAGTCCGAAATTCAAGTTTCAGCCGGGGATGCGGATTCAGAGGATTTTTCATCGGAACCGGTGGTTCTGGACATGGATGTCGAATCAGATCCCGGTTCCATGGAGGTGCCGGGGTCGGATGATCTGGACATGGATGTCTCTGACGATGAATTCGAAGGGTTGCTGGATGCCGACGATCGACAGCTTGACTTTGGAAGCCCGGGCAATGATGATGTTACCCAGGAGGATATTGATGCCTTGCTCCAGGAGTCGGATGAAGAGGAGGATCTCATGGGGGATGAGGAGGATATCCTTATTTCCCAGGATGATATAGATACCCTGTTGATGGCGGCTGACCAGGAAGATGAAGATGTTCTCGGCGATTTGATGGGCGATGACATGGACGCCGGCATGGATGATGATTTTGAGGACGAAGATATTCTGGGTATGGAGGGAGAAGAGGAGACCGGATCCAGGGCAGATCAGGTTGTACTGGAAGGCGGTGACGATGCAAATCCGGATGAGGGCGGTTCCGAAGCCTCTGAAAAGCGCTGGAAAAAATTGTTTAAATCCAAGCTTGTGATTGCCGCGGCATCAGCCATCCTTGTGCTGGGAATTTCGGTTCCATCTGTTTATTTTTTGTTTTTTTCCCATGATCCTGCCCAACCACCTGAAAAAATGCCTGTTCCCATGACGATGGAAGCGCCCGGGAGGGATATTGAAGTGGCCAGTGTGAATATTGATACCCAAGCCATGCCGGAGGTTAAAAAATCCGGCAATATCATCCTCACTGATTTTGTCGTACTTTCCTCTGATCAATCAAAGGACATGGCCTATGTTACCGTTGATATCTCTATTGATTATTCGGATCAAAGGGCATATCATGAAATAAATGACAATCTTTCTTTTTACAGGGATCTGATCTATGAATCCATTCAAAGGAACCTTGTATGGGAAAAAAGAAATGAGGTAACAGAAGCGGATCTGATATGGGGGGTTGAAACAACATTGAAAAAAGTGTTGCCATCCAATTATATCGAGCGGATCAGTTTTAAGTCCTTTCGGGCAAGTTAGACATAGGGGGTTTTATGACAACCATTCCCGGACATAGCCAGATGCTGCAGCAGTCAGGTATCGCCCAGGAAGTTAGCAACCAGGGGCATACCCTGAAACCGTCTCCGGATCAGGCGATTGCAGCCCAGCAGGCCCAGAGAATTATTCAGGAATCCACGGTTCAAGGATCTGAAGAGTCCGAGCGACTCAAGAAGCAGAAAGACAAAAAAGCATTAAAGCAAACTGCAGACAAAAGAAAAAAAAAGACAATCAACCGGGAAGAAGACTTGGCACTGGAGCCGGATGCACCGGGCCGGTTGCTGGATACAATGGTATGACACAATTGGTCTCCCTTGAGTTTTTAATCGCGGTCTTGTTTATCATTGATGTGTTTCTTGTGATTTTATTGATGTTGTTTGTCAAACGGGTCGGTCACTTGAAAGTAGCTTCCACGGTGGACGGCCAAATTCAAGCACGCCAAAATATCCTGGAAGGACAAGGGGTCTCAGATTCTGCCCGGGAGATTATGGATATGCTGGAGCCGTTGGTTATGGAATCCAGAAAGGCTGCCCTAAGCTTTGATGAACAGATCCGGGAAAAAAGAAAACTTTCCAAGGATTTGAACGATGCCCTTGATACACGAATTATCAGTATTAACCTGCTGCTGTCCAGGGCCAAAGCACTACAGGAAAAAATGGAAGACCGCCAGCAGACTGCCCCTGTTTTCAACACCGTTCATGCCCCCTTCCGGGAAAGCAATGTCGTGGACCAGCAGAATCAGATTATTGATCTTTATTATCAAAATACAGATATTGACACCATTGCAGAAAAACTTTCAATCCCCAAAGGGGAGGTTCAATTGGTAATTGATCTTAAAGAAAAGTTTGTTGCAATGGAACAGGGTCGATGATTTCTAAAATTCATATTTCCCCCCCTGAAATAGTTGTTCACAAAGAGACGGGGCCCTCCATAACAGCCCCTGTTTTCAAAGACAATCAGGTTGTCACGGCCAAGGTGCAGGGCCTGCTGGCCCAGGGAAAGGCGCGGCTATTGATTGACGGACAGCCGGTGATCGCAAAGACCGGCCTGCTGCTCAAACCCGGAGAAGAGCTTCGGTTAAAAGTGGTTGAGCAAAAGGATACGGTTTTGCTCAAGCTGCTGGAGCCCCAGCAGCCGACGGGAACAAAACAATTGGTTTTTCTGATCCGTTCTCTTGCAAGAAACAATGCATGGCCGGAGATTGCCCGGTCAAAGATTCCGGATCTGGCAGCTATTCTTCAAAAAACAGCCTTGCAATCGGGTAAAAGGGACGATGCCTTTTTACCGCGCCTTCTGGAAAACAATGGTCTTTTGCTGGAAAAAAAAATGGCGTCTCTCCTGAAGGTTCAGGAGCAGGGACAACCGGTCAGGGCAGGGCTGGATCAATTATTAAAACAGGACCTGAAAGGGGTGCTTTTAAACCAGCTGACACGGGAAATGACCCGGAACGGGGGGGGGCAAAAAACGGTTACCCGCTTTTTGGATACCCTGGAAAACTTTCAATTGCTCAACTCCCAGACCTCGGAGTCCGGCCGGTATCTGATCCCCTTTCCGGTATCTGTCGGTTCAGACTTGAATTTTGGACAATTGCTCATTGATACCGGGGAAAAAAAACAGGGCCAAAATCAGGAAAACCAAAAGATCATACGGGTTTCCTTTCTTCTGGATATGACACAAATGGGGCCTGTTCGGGCGGATTTTTCCATATTGAAAAAGGCCATTACCGGCCGGTTCCTTTTAAACGATGACGATATCTGCGGCTATGTGAAAAATCGGATTCCCGAGTTGAAGGCGAGGCTTGAAAAGATTGATTACAGCGTGGGGAATATTGATTGCCTCACGGCGGACAGCGCCCAAATACAGCCCAATACCCTAATGGAGTCCCTGTTCCAAAATCAGGATGATTCTGTGGTGAACATTGTGATCTGATGGAGTTTTATGGCAAAAAAAACAATTAAAAAGGCGGTGGCGCTAAAATATGACAAACAAAAAGACGATGCCCCCAGGGTTGCTGCCAAGGGCCAGGGCAGGGTTGCAGAAAAAATCATTGAACTGGCAAAGAAACACCATATCCCCATAAAAGATGATCCTGACCTCATCGAGGTATTGTCCTCCCTTGAACTAAATGAAGAAATCCCCTCGGAAATCTATGTGGCAGTGGCCGAGCTTTTGGCCTTTGTTTATTCAGCAAATGCCGGGAAAAGTTCTCCCTAGTTTGGATTCGGTTTTGGTTAAAAACACCTCTGGAGACTCGGGACACTGCCGGATGGAATTCCTTAGCTTTCCGGATCCAGGGTATGATAGGAAAGCTTGTTGTGCCTTACCAGTTTGTTGCACTGGGAGCAGACGATATTAAAGTCTGATACATCCCCTTTAAATAATTTAAAATTGCAAAAAGGGCAGAAATAATCTGTAAGTTCGACCGCTATCTTATTTCCGTTAAAGGGGGCCCCATTCCCATTATTATCTGAATCGATTGTCATTAAATTTCACTTTGTCTTTTAGGATTAAAAATTGTTTCTCTACCTATCATCTGAATGGAACTAAAGAGGCTTGTGTTTAGCCTTAAATCCAAGATTATGCAAGCTTATTTTTCTAGAGTGCTCCGGCACGAGGCATTTTATTGAAAAGACCACACCCCGGAAAAATTTTCTTGTCGGCGTCAATTTTCAAAGCCTTTTTCTGTCGGTTTTTTGGCGAAGATGATTTTTTGACACACCCCGGAAAAATTTTCTTTGTGATTTTTTTGGGGCATCTGCCATGAAAAATAATTGTAATTACAATATGTTACAATGTTTTGTCATGGGAATGGCGCCCGATTGTGCTGTGGCGGATCTGCCTGAACATCCCTTTTGTACGAAAACAGGAGCCATGGCACCTATATTGCAATTATTTTTTGTGACCCGGTTTTCTGAGACCCGGAATATTTTAATAGGAGATATCATGATTCTTGAAATGACCCGTCCGGTTCAGGGGGGATTGCGGCAGGAACGAAAACTGGACGCGGTATCCAATAACATTGCCAATGTGGATACAACTGCTTTTAAAAAGGATGTCACAAGTTTTGACAAAAAATTTAAAGCCCAATTGAATCGGGATTTTTCCCAGGGAGATATTAAAACAACGGATAACCCCTTTGATGTGGCATTGGCCAGTCCTGGGTTTTTTAAGGTTGAAACAGGAGAGGGGATCCAATACACCCGCAGCGGAAGTTTTACCCTTGACAGCCAGGGCATATTGGTGGACATGAATGGCAATTCTGTTTTGGGACAGGGAGGTGCAATTTTTATAGACCCTGCCAATATTCAGGGTGAGGGCATTGAAATCAGCGGCACAGGCGAAATCCGCGTGGGCACAGAAATTGTGGATACCTTGGATATTGTGACCTTTGCAGATTTAAGCAAGCTGGAGAAAAAAGGACAAAATATTTATGCATATACCGGGAACACCGGTGATGAAATCCTGCCTGAAACTGTTGTTGTCAAACACATGGCCCTGGAAGGTTCCAATGTCCAGGTGGTGGATGAAATGGTAAAAATGATCGATTACCATAGAATGTTTGAAACCTTTACCAAATCAATGATGACCTTTGACGAAATTGACAGCAAGGCCATATCCGAGGTTGGAAGACCCCAGTAACCATTAGGAGGTAAGATATGATCCGATCACTCTACTCAGGAGCCACCGGCATGGGGGCCCAGCAATTGAATACAGATGTCGTGGCAAATAACCTGGCCAACTCCAGTACTGCCGGGTTTAAAAAATCAAAAGCCCATTTTGAAGATCTCATGTACAGAACCCTTTTAATTGCCGGCCAGACAACCCCTGGCGGCGGACAGGTTCCCACGGGTATCCAGATCGGGATGGGGGTCAAGCCGTCGGGTGTCCAGAAAATATTTACCCAGGGAGATTACATGGAAACCGGGAATCGACTGGATTTTGCCATCCAGGGCCAGGGGTTTTTCAGGGTAGCCCACGGGGATGAAGACATGTATACCCGGGCGGGGGATTTTACCCTGGACAGTGACGGATTCATCACCACCCCCGGCGGCGACCGGCTGCAGCCCGAGATATCCATTCCCATAGAAGCCACCACCATTACCCTTCAGGCGGATGGCACCCTGACTATTTTTGCGGACAATGAAGACATCCTTGCCACTGAAAATGTTCTGGTCTCGACCTTTGTCAATCCCGGCGGTCTGTTTGCCGTGGGCCAGAATCTTTTCCGGCCCACGGAAGGTTCTGGGGCTGCGGTGGAAGGAACCCCCGGAGAAAATGGTTCCGGCACCACCATCAACAACTATCTTGAACTCTCCAATGTCAGTGTGGTTGAGGAAATGGTCAATATGATCGTTGGCCAGCGAGCCTATGAAGCCAATTCCAAATCGGTTCAGACGGCCGACTCCCTGTTGAGCACTGCCAATGGACTAAAACGATAGGATGAAATGAGACACTTTATATCAATGGGGATATTTTTTCTGGTACCCTTTGCCGGTCTGGCAATAGGTGCCTGGATTTTTGTTTGTCCGCCGGTATTGGATGCAGAGACCCCTGGCCCCCGGGAAGTTAAGATCCGGGTAAAGGAAACAAGCCTGGTGCAGGGGCCTCAAATTCTGCTGGGCGAGGTTGCCCAGATCCAGGCAGGTCCTTTCTTGAAAGAGATATTACAAACAATGGAACTTGGGAATGCGCCCAAACCCGGGAAAATAAAACAATTGAACAAACCCCATCTTGACGCTTTGATCCACTCACAACCGGGCATGCCTGAAAATGTATCCATTGAAATACCTGAAAATATTTATGTGAAGCGGGACAGCCAGCAGATCCAGCAGCAGAAGGTCCAAGAGCAGGTGGAACGTTTTCTGTCCGATTACTTCAGGGATAAGGAATATGAACTGGAGCAGCTTTTGGTAAGGGATCTGGGCCTTTATCCCCAGGGAAATGTTGATTTGTCCGGGATATCCAGCAGCAGAATTGACAAGAATGGGAACCTTTCCCTTTTTATGGATATTTTGATAGATGGAAACCGGGAAGACAGAATCAGAATTTCAGGAAAGGTGGCTGTCTACGAAGATATTCTTTGTGCCAAAAGAAATCTGGCAAAGGGTGAGCAACTCCTTGGGACAGATGTTTATTCGGTCCGGAAAAACATATTCAGTTTGCGGGAAGAGGGTATCCGGACAATTCGGGAAATCGAAAATAAACGATTAAAAACCGGTATTAAAAAGAATGATTATATCAGCATTTCGGATCTCCAGGAAATCCCTCTGATCCGGAAAGGGGATGTCATCACACTGGTTGCCAGGAGCAATCGCCTTTTGATTGCGACATCCGGCATCTCACAAGAGGATGGGTATGCAGACCAGTTGATCCGGGTTGAAAATATAAGATCCGGGAAAATAGTTCGGGGTTTGGTGAAAGAAAAATCAACCGTGGAAGTGATCCATTGATGCGAAATAATGTTGCAAAGGAAGGACCCATGATACCCTGTTTCAAGTTTAAAAAGTCAATAATCGGTCTGGTTTTTATGGGGTTTTTGGCAGCAGGATGCGCCACAGGGGGCAGCCAGGATTCCTCCGGCCTTGCACTTCCGCCCGGGGGGAGCGTTGAACCGGCGCTGCCGGCAGATTATGCCCCAGACCAGGTGCACGAAGGCTCTTTGTGGACCACTAGCCGGGGGTCCTTGTTTGAGGATACAAAGGCCAATTATGTGGGGGATACGGTTATTATTGATATCGTGGAAAACGCCACCTCAAAAATGGACGCCAACACCGAAACCGCCAGAAAGACGGGCATGGACATAGGGGTTCCATCCATTAATGTTCTGGGGTATGAAACCAACCTTGGCGGAGCCGGTGCGACAAAGCTCATTGGAACCGATTTTAGCAGCACTTTTTCCGGTGAAGGGAAGAGTGACAGAAGCGGACAGGTGACGGCTTCCATTGCTGCCAGGGTGACAGAAGTGCTTCCCAACGGCAACCTGAGCCTTTTCGGCAGGCGGGCAATGAAAGTGGACAACGAGGTCCAGTATATTGTTGTTTCAGGTGTCATCCGACCCAAGGATATTTCGGCCACCAACAGGGTCCAGTCCACCTTTCTGGCAGATTCCCGCATTGAGTATTATGGCAAAGGGGCCCTGGCGGACAAACAGACCCCCGGATGGGGAACCCGGCTGATTGAAAATTTCTGGCCATGGTAAAAAGGAGAGCGTCAATGCCCAAAAAGTCTCATATGCTGAAAACAGGTGTTCTGTCCTTTTTTCTGCTGGTCGGTTTCCTTTTTCCCGGTATGTCCCAAGCTGCCAG
>Ga0180007_10006016_pt1 | contig 12016 bp, 13 predicted proteins | sample MM_PC_MetaG_FD_121122 | JGI IMG/M metagenome (GOLD analysis project Ga0180007, IMG submission 121122) | Groundwater microbial communities from the Aspo Hard Rock Laboratory (HRL) deep subsurface site, Sweden - MM_PC_MetaG | ecosystem: Environmental > Aquatic > Deep subsurface > Groundwater...
CATACTGAAGCGGGCGGATATTAGAAGAGATGAGTGGTTAAAGGAGATGAATTGATGACTGAGCAGGAAAGGAAAGAATATCAAACCGTGATTCTGGCCGCTTTGCTGCATGCTGTGGGGAAGAAATTCTTGAATCTTGAAGAGGAAAGATGAAGATAAAGTTCAAAACAATAAAGATTGAAGGATAGAACTGAATATGGTATAATCAGAAGAAATATCCATTTCGGTTTTCAAAACCTTATACTGGATAGGAAGGAATAAAATCGATGTCTCAAAAATTTTTGGTGTTACTCGATACTGATAGAATAAAGGATTATGTTTTTGCGACAAATAAACTGCGGGAAATACGCGGTGCCAGCGCTATTTTGGATGAGCTGAACCTGGAATCCACTTATCAAGTGTTGAAGGCTGAGTTTGGTGAAGGTAATTATGAGAAGGAGAATGGGGAATGGAAATATAATTCCAAACCCATTGAAGATGAAGATGATAATATTTATTGGCAAGTAATATTTTTAGGTGGCGGCTCTGGGAAAATACTTTTTGCTGAGGAGAATAAGGCAAGGGAATTTTGCCGGAGAATACAGGAAATATATCGGGAAAAGACAGACAATGCCGCTTCAATTACTGCGGTGGTCGTGCCTCAATTATCTGGTGAATGTTGTAAGCATTGGATTTATCGGGGAGAAAAAGAACTCCACAAACAAAAGGATTCGAAATGCCTGCGAGTTCAACCGCTTACTAATCACTATTTCAAAATCTGTGAAAGCACCGGTCTTTTTCCAGCAGAAGAGATTAGCAGAAGCGATAAGATACTGATTTGCAGAGCAAGTTTTCAGAAACGCAAGGCGGCTAAACAAAGCCGCTCTTACTTTGCCAAATTCCAGAAATGGTTGATTGAACAGCAAGATGAAACATTAAGGGCTAAGTGGAAAAAACTAATTGAGACAGATATCTCTGATGAAGAAAAATGGGGAAAGCTCTTGCCTGAAGATTTAGGCTCTATTGGTAGTTTTTCCAATGGCTATGTTGGCTTTATTTACGCCGATGGTAACCGGATGGGAGAACGACTTGCCGAGTTAGATAAGCCTGATAAATATAGGGATTTTAGTGATGCGGTCAAGAATGGGATTCAAGAGGCCATGTTTCAGACTTTGGCTGAACATTTGGGGAAGGATTTTAAGCAGAACCAGGAGCATATACCGTTTGAAATCCTCCTGTTAGGCGGCGATGATTTGATGGTTGTTGTCCCCGCGAATAAAGCAGTTGAAATAGCCAGGGATTTTTGTGAAGACTTTAAGTTACTTACCCCTTACAGAACTGAATCAGGCGAAGAAACCAATGTTTCAATCTGCGCCGGTGTGCTTATCACCCACGTAAATTATCCCATTCATCGCATGATAGACCACGCCGAAGATTTGTTAAAATCAGCCAAGGAATTAAGCTACAAGAAATATCGAGAGACGAAAGCAGATAATAAACCGGAGAAAGATTGGGAAGTAAACGCAGTTGACTTTATGGTACTGAAAGGAGCCCTGCTTCAGGATGTAAAAGAGATGAGGAGCAGTGAACTGTCGTACTCTTCGGATGCTCATCCGGGTTACTCGGACTTGATCCTCTATCAACGGCCCTATAACATAGATAAGTTGAATGAATTGATTAATTGGATCAGAAGATTTAAAAAGAGCGGCTTCCCACGTAATAAATTGAAGTCCATGTATGAATCCCTCTATCGGGGGAAGGGACAGGCCACGTTGGATTGTCTGTTAATAACCAGCAGATTGCCGCAGTTTACTGATGGTGGTGAGTCTCCCAGAAAGGTTATGTTAGATTTCTGGAAAGAGGACGGCCTTGAACCCTTTCCCTGGAAACCAGGTGAAGTAAACGGAAAATATGTAACCCCCTTCTTAGATTTGATCGAACTCTACGACTTTATTGAGGAAAATCAGGAGGCGCAAAGTGGATGAGTATAAAATCACCATTTTATTGAAAAGTAACCTGCACATTGGCAGCGGTTTTGGCTTTGCCCGAATAATTGACCATACGAGTATTGAGGATGCGGAAGGTTTGGCTTACATCCCTGGTTCTACGATAAAGGGGAAGTTGAAAAGTGTTTGTAAGAAGATTGCGTTGACCTTAAAGGATGAAGGTTTCCTGAACAAAGAAGGGAAAATCTGCCGGAGCATTGAACCTGCTAAAGGACAGGAAGGACTTTGCAAGCATGATGAAGATAAGACACGCTGCGTCATCTGTCGGCTGTTTGGTTCGCCTTTTGCGGAAGGGAAACTAATTTTCGCGAATGCTACGCTTAATGAAGATAAAGCCGAAGAAATTCGCGTGCTTTCCAGGATTAACCGTTTCCGCATAGATACCCAGAATGAAGTCAGAACAAACGTTAAGCTCTCTCGTTATCGCAGAATTTCCGACGCCAGGCACCTCTTCATGCTGGAAAATGTGTCGAAAGACCTTCAGTTCACAGGGTGCATCTATGCTAAAGAGCCGCTATCTCCGGAGGAAAAAGAGTTGTTGAAATACGGGCTGAAAACTATTTCCCACTTAGGCGGACACAAGGCAAGAGGATTGGGTAGAGTGGAGAAGATTAATTGTCCTGAAATAGGTTTGATTGATTAGGGGTGATAATATGAACAAATACCAGATGAATGTTACCTTGCTTTCTCCTGTCTGTATTGCTCAGAAGCGAGGCACAGGAAATATAATTGAAACATTGGATTATATCCCTGGAAGCACTATTCGCGGGGCGTTGGCAATGCTCTATATTCGGCAAAGAGGCACAGATGCCGACTTTTACCGGATATTCACTTCCGATAACGTGCGGTTCGGCAACTGTTATCCCGAAGGCGCAAAGGTCATCCCGTCCACAACTGCCTCATGTAAGTATAATAAAGGATTTTCGACCAGCCGCAGTCCTGGCGATGGCAAGCATGGAGTTTGGGACATCCTGGCTGAAATGGCTAAATACGAGGTGATGCAAGATAAGCTCGCTAAAAATTTTGAATATTGCGAAGATTGTCCGTCAGTCATGGACAGATTCAGCGGTTACTATCTGCAAGAAGGCGAAGATAATTTTAGTCTTGTGAAAGCCTCTAAACGCTTGGTTGCTCGCACAGCCATAATGGACACTCTGGAAACAGCCTTACCAGCCAACTTATACACATTGGAGGTGCTGAACGAGAAAAAAGAGGAAGGAAACGTTTTTGTTCCTCAAGAATTTATTGGCGAGTTTGAAACGGATAATACGAACTGGTTTGATGAATTAAACAATCTACTTTCTCAGCATGGGAATGAGATGCGTATCGGCATAGGTAAGAGCCGTGGCTTAGGTGAGGTGGATATTAAGTTAGACTGTTGGCCAAGCGCCTGGCAAAAATGGGAAAAGCCAATATCCGAAAGATTGGACGAACTTAATAAGAACAAAAAGCTGGAGGTCCCAGGCGGTTATTTCTTTTCTGTGACGCTTCACGCTGATGCCATTTTGTTGGACAAAATCCTGCGTTTCAAATCTACCCTTGAAACCTGCGACTTGGTTGAAACGCTCGGAAATCTCTCAACCCCTCTTTGCCCAAATAGCTTTAATCTGTTTGGAAAAACCATCAGCGAGTTTCGGCATCACCGCAACTGGTTGTCTACGCATTTTGTTGCCGGATGGAATACTGCCTTAAAACTTCCTAAAGAGGACGCGGTGGCAATTTCCAAAGGTTCTGTGTTTCTTTTTCGTATTGACCGGACACTTTCAGACACAGAGAAAACTAACCTTGCTCAAATGCTTGAGCTTATTGAGCAAGCAGGCATCGGTGAACGTTGCAATGAAGGATTCGGCAAAATCCGTGTTTGCGATGAGTTCCACCTGAAGGAGTACAAATGAATAGTCCAACTCAAATCGAACAATCGGCTGTTACGACGCTTTTGGATAGAGGGGTAGATTTTTTGCTTGAGGAAGCCCGTTGTTTTGTAGAAGACAAAAATTTGAACATCCTTAAGCCAAGTCAGTTGAGCCGTCTGCAAAGCATCTTTCAACAGAATGCTTCTGACTTTGCGAAACAAAAGGACGAGGTTAAAAAGTTTATCGACAAACAGGTTGAAAAGGATAATAAGCGTGGCGGAGAAGGCTGGGCTAAGTTTGGCGATTCCCTCTATAAAAGAATGTTTGAATTCAGCGATGAAAAAATAAAGGTTCAAAAGCAAGTTAAGGAGCTGTTGAGGAAAAACAACAGGCGGTCAAACAAGCTTGAAAATGATCTGGATGGTCTTTTTAATCCAAGGTTAGACGAGCCTGAGCAAAAAGATTTCGAGGCTAAAGAGTGGTTAGAGAAAACGCTCGAACCAGCGCTTGCCCGGAAAATGCTTGTCGCTATTTTAACCGTTTATCGGTGTAAAAGAAAGGAACTTCCAATCCCCAAACTTCAGGAGGAATAAAGATGAAAACTTTTGAAACACTTGAAAGCCGGTATATTTTCACAGGCGCTCTTGTTTTAAAGGAGGCGATGCACGTCGGGAGCGGTGAAGGAGATGAACGCGCCGATTCCCTTTTCACCCGCTCTAATGGAAAATTCTACATTCCCGGTTCGTCCTTGCGCGGGGCATTACGAAGCGCGGTTGAAAGAATTGCTTGCGCTCTGGGTAAAAACACCTGTTTATTGTTTGACGGTAGTTCCTCAAACACCTGCGTCACCAGCAAACCTGAACTGATTAAAAATGAAAAAGAGACTGTGGAAAAAGGCGGGGGAAAATGGGATGAGAAAAAGGCGTGCGACTTTTTGCAAGGAAACCTCTGCGATACCTGTAAGGTTTTTGGCTCAACTCACTTTGCCTCGAAGGTGAAAATAACCGACCTTTACCCGAAGAAGAACAGCGTTCCGAAAGACGCGGTGCGCTGCGGCGTTGGAATCGACAGGGATACTGAAACCGCTTCTGAAGGCGCATTGTTTGAAATCGAAGTTGTAGAAAAAGATTGCCAATTCGACTTTGAGTTGATTGCTGAAAATTTGGACGGCAAAGAAGAGTGGGGTTTGTTGTGCCTCGGCTTATGGGAGATGATGCGCAAAAAAGAGGAAGGCGGAGCATTTTATATCGGTGCAAAGTCAGCAGCAGGATTGGGAAGGTGTGAGTTGAACCTCCAGAAGATAGAATACTTTGACAATGCGAAACCCTGGGGTCTCAGGGAATATTTACAAGGTGAGCTGAAGTGTGAATCCGATAAGGACTTTGTTAAAAAAAAGGTAAAGGAATATTTAGAACTGAGTGGAGGTGTCATTCATGCTTAAAAAATTCGTCAACGAGTGCCGGTTTACGCTCACGCTGGAAACTAAAAGCCCGTTCTTAATAAAAGATGGAAATTATAAAAAGACTGACAAAGGAACGTTAGATGCTATCTTCATTAAAGGGCGAACAGTTGATAAAACGAAACCTCAACAGCCAGTTATACACGGTTATTACATTCCCGGCACTTCGCTTCGCGGCGTCATTCGCTCCCATACTGAAAAGATTGTCCGAACGATTGTCAATAACGATGCCAATCCAATTTGCTGCGACCCATTTGATGACCAGGTTTCTTGTTCAAAACGGCTGGATTCAACACGGTCGAACAAACAATCCTCGCCGTCCTATGCTAATACCTGCGTCATCTGTAAGCTGTTTGGCTGCACGGGAACTGCCAGCCGTATTCAGGTTCACGACAGTGCAATCTCCCGCCAGGGAATCGTTGGCGTGCGCGATGGCATCGGAATCGACCGTTTTACAGGTGGTGTCAGCAGTGGGGCGAATTTTAAAAATGAAGTCTTGGAAGGCTACACCTTCCAAAGCGAGATAACCATTCGCAATTTTGAACTCTGGCAATTGGGATTGCTGGCGTATGTCTTTAGCGATTTTAAGCAGGAACTGGTGACGCTGGGGTTTGGCAAGTCCAAAGGCTTCGGGCGGGTGAAAGGAACTATCGGAGAAATTAGAATTGCTTATTATGGCAACAAAACCGGTACAGTGCTGACAGATATAGGTGATTTGCTGGAGAAGAAGCTCCCTGAAAACCAAAGAGTTTACGGTTTTGTCGAAGGAAACTTGACCGACGATTCCCTATTGGAACCTTTGACAAGCTCAGATGAACTAACTTATCGGCGTGAATTCAGGGTCGTCAACCACCAGAACTTCTGGAAAGCCTGTGCAAAGGTGTGGAACGATGCAAAGTTCAAAAGTATCCCTCAGTTGAGAGCGACGGCAAATAAAGCTGAACATCCCGAGGCTGCGCCGGAGGTGAGCAATGGCTAAGATAGGTTACAAAAAAGATGCAAGCGATTTCGACCTGATTGACGCAACCGGAAGTCCTTACATTAACCAATCCCGTTTCGACTACGCTATCCTGGAAAATGTAGATGATATCCAATTTAAGCCTTTCGACGCCAACACAGAAAACGCCAACTGGGAAAACTGGGAGAAAGGAAAGCTGTTCGGTAAAAAGACAGAACTGAAGTGGCAGAAACGGAATGGAAGGTTTCACATGGTAGTGACAACAGAAGAAGAATTGCCCGCAGGTTTTACTCTCTTTAGTGAAAAGTTGGAGACAGTCAAGGACGAGGAAGGGGAAATCACCTGCAGACGAATTTACCTTTGGGGTGAACAAGAAACAAACGCCTCCGGGCAATTTACAGGGAAGTGGTTCGAGGAAAGAATCCCCCAGCTTCTGGAATATCCGATCCAGACAGATAAAAGCCGAGTTAAAATCAAGGTTCAGGAGTATGAACTTTCCGAGGAGCATGAGATTATGAAAAGCGGAAAAATGGAAAAAGGGGAATTCATCTCCATCGTACACCGTTTTGTCGGTTTAGAGGGGGTGTGAAGATGGCCAAGTTCGTTAATCCCTATAATTTTGTTGCCTTAGGAGTTGCTCAACGAAACGCCCCGATTGCTTTTCATCACAAATTTACGGGCAACTCAGGCGTCATTGAATGTTCGCTGCAAGCCCTCACGCGTATTTTTATTCCAAGCCGGTTAGGTGGGGATGTTGGGGGAAAATTCTTGGGTAAAGATAATCGAGGCAACCCTCGGTATCATTACACTTATAGGGAATTCCACCACTGTGAAGAAGACGAAACGCCGATTATCCCTGGTTCCTCGCTCAAGGGTATGTTGCGGAGCGTGATTGAAGCTATGACTGATGGATGCCTGTCTACTTTCAAGGGTTTCTACCAGAAGAACCGCCAACCTTATGATTATTCCAACAACATAGATGATTTCTTGCCTCCGGGAATAAAGTCGGACAACTGCTCCGTGCCAAATAGTTGCCTGTGCTATGCCTGTAATTTATTCGGAACAATGAGCCATTTGAACTCAATTGTCATTTGTCGTAGAGGGGGCTTTAAAACCCTTGACGCTAATCTTGAGGAAGACGAGGAAGGAAAGCAGCGAGCCAAATATCAAAGGGAATTAGGAGTATTTTTGGCATCAGCTCAGACAGAGTTAAATATGCACCCGACTGACTATGGGGTGAAAGCGGAGCGCAATTTGGACACGCTGGGAATTAAAAGTGGCGACATCTTGTTGAAAATCAATGGACAGCAGGTAACAGCAAGCACCTACAAAGATCTGCTTCAAAACCTTGCTTTCGTTCAAGCCGGGCAAAATATGAAGTCTGTGCTTCGGGGCAAGGTAGAAATTACCGACGCCCGATACGAAAGCCCAAAGTCCATCAAATATGATTCCAAACTGCGACGGTTAAAACCGCTCTCTACACCAAATCCGAACCATGTCCCTTTCTATAGTAGTGATCAAACAAATTTGATGATTCGCGGGCGAAAGTTTTATTACCATCACCCGGATTATGACGATGTAGAGTTTGAGAATGCCTGCTGTGATAACAGAAATGATAGGTATCAGCACTTGCGGCAGACTGTAAATCCACTACTCAGCGGTTCCTGTTTCTCGTTCAAGGTATATTTCAACAACTTAACGGATGCTGAACTTGGTTTGCTCCTTTGGGCTTTGGAGATAGACGATAAGAATATCGGAGAAGCTGAATTGCTTGCCCATAAAATCGGCATGGGGAAACCGCTTGGCCTGGGAAGCGTCAAGATAAAGGTAGCCAGACTGGAGCTGATAGACCCCAAAAGCCGCTACACCGATTTTGAAGCGTCAAACGAGAGCAACGTTTTTAGCGCTGAAAAAGGTAATCTTGCCGCCAAGCTTCAAGGACTCAAAAAAGCTTGCCCTGACCCATTAGCTCAGCACTTAGATTTGAAACATATTTTAACTTTTGAGCATAAGCAAGGGAAGCCTATCCACTATCCAGACAAAACAACGTGGTTTGACAGGGACAAACAGCTTAAAACAGAGCTGCCGCCTGAGTTGAAGCCTGACGACACATCAAACCCAGAAGGAGGAGAACTGGATAAATATCCACAAGCGACTAAGCAAAGCATAGGAAAAATTGGGGAGCAACAACCGAAGCCGCCAAAACCGGTAGAAACCGTTAAAATCGGGCAAAAGGTTAAGGGAACAATTATCAGCGTAATTGATTTGAAGGGAACCGCTCGGCTGGAAAGCGGCGGGGAAGTAGATTTTACGAAGCGCACTAAATATCAGCCTGCTCTTCCAAATAAAAAAGCGACTTTTATAATCAAGAGTATATTATCTGAAGGCAAAATCAGCCAATTGGAATTAGAAAAAATACATTAAAGGAGGTTTTCACAATGCCCAAACTTATTTTAGTTACCGTTGGCACTTCCGCTCTGGATAAGTGCTGTGAGGTACACTCAGGATCGATAGAAAAACTCGCTGACGACCTACATCGGAAAGGCGAAACCAGTAGATTTTATACCGATGTAAAAAAAGACACTTTGAAGAATTTAAAGAACAATACTAACCTCTCCTGTAGAGGACTTATTGGCTACAGCAGGTTTTCTGCTGAGATTGCCAGTTTGCTGGCAATGCACAAAGATCCGAGCATTGGTAAGATTACTACTGAGGACAAAATCATCTTACTTCATTCGGACACGGTGGCTGGAAAACTTTGTGCTGAGGTGAATGCGGAGGTGATTTGTGAAACTCTGATGGGATGTCCCGATAGAATTTCTGAAGTGAAAGAGAGCGAAGATGGCAAAGCTGTGGTGACCATTTTTAGACCATCATCAGATTCTCCAGAAATTATTCAAATGATCCGATTGGTGGGATTGCAACCCAAAAATGCCGGTGATTTTGTTGAAAAGGGATTGACTAACTTGTTTGAAAGAACGAAAAACCTGCTCGAATCTCATTATAATGAGTGGCGAAGGTTTGTCAACATTACGGGTGGCTACAAAGGGGAAATCCCTATTCAGACGCTACAAGCTGAATTGAAAAACGTCCCTATCGTTTACCTCTTTGAATACGCTGAGCTGGTAAAGATGACTTTCACAGATGATGGTGTAAAACTTTGGGTAGGCAATCAGTCAGCTCCCGCGGCTACTATTCCAATTCATAGACGCGAGGAGGAAATAGAGAAAATATGAGCGTTCAAGGAGTCACTCCAGAGCACCTGAACGGTTATGAGACAAGCAAATGAAAATAGATTTCAATACTTTTATATCAGCAGAATACAATAACGACTATCGTATGCCTATAAGAGAATTATTTGAAGACGAGGATCGCTTGAAATATAAATTTGACTTTGTTCGCTTTCCAGAAGAGTGCATTAAATATCTTCAATATAACAAGGAATATCACAAGGGGCTTTACCATCTGCTTGATACCTATGAGAGGTTTTTTGTAAACAACGAATTAAAGGGCAGGTATGGGAGAATTTATTGCCAGGTTTACTATTGTTTCTACTGTTTTTTGAAAGAAAAAAGCTGGCGTGAGGAACTTAGCAATGACACCAAAAGCTGGATTCAAAGGAAATGGTTAAGTATTTGTGTGAATTCAGCTTCAGACCCTGATATTGAATATTTCTTTCAAAATAGCCGGATTGATCCGACTAAACCGATTGATGCAGAATTCGAGATACACAATATCCTCTTTGATGATACGGAAAAGCTGAAAAAGGAATTTGATGGGCCTGAACAAAAACCATATCTTGAATCAGTATTAGATTGGTTTCTCAAACGGTATAACCTAACAACGGCATTTCAAATCATTTCCCAGATAGAGAAACACAGATTCTTTGTTCGGCTTCTTAAATGGATATATCGGACAAATCAATCTCTAATAGTTGCTCTCTGCGTATTGCTCTCCGTAATATCACTTCCTTTGTTGACCAAGTTTTCGATTGACTGTGTAACTTCAGGAACCAAGTTTCTTAATGACTTTCCGATATTTAAGAACCCTGGTATAGAATATTTCAACAAAGATCTGGTTATCTACAATAATCTCATTTCACCTCTTTTGGCGTTCATCTATTTGGGATTGCTTGTTTTGGTTCCATATTTCGCATTTACCCGGAGTGTAATGTGGCTGAAACTGATTGTGCTAAGGCTATCAGGCGCGATTATCCTGGGATTTTTAGTGCTTTGGACGACAGGTGATGTCTGGAAATATTCAATAAATATAACGCCTGGGGCAGCAGGCATAATTTTTGTGGTTGCAAATTTAATTGCATACCTGTATTTAAAAATAGAAATAACCAATGCGAAAGTAGTTTCTTCGGAGATTAAGGCAAGGGCGGCTATCATTTGGTTACTTGGAATCGTAGAGTCATTAATTATGTCTCTTGTTATATCGGATTTTTCTGCGCAATACTTTATTACGATAGAAAGTCATCATCCACTATGCGGAATCTTTGGCATAATTTACCCCCAGGTTGTTTTCATTTATTCAGCCCTGGCGCTCCTTATTGGCATCTTTGTCCAGATCATCTGGGAGGAAAAGCCTATTACGCAGTCACTTTAACAAGGGAGAAATAACATGAATCCTAAAGATTATAAAATAGCAAAAAGGCTGAAGACAAAATTGTCTGAGACTGTCCAGCTTATGGAACTTAAAGTCTTTGGCTCACGAGCAAAGGGTACCCAGGATGAGTATTCGGATATGGATGTATTTGTAAAAGTAGCTTATCTTGATGATAAACTTAAGGAGGAAATCTTTGATATTGTATGGGAAGTGGGATTTGAGAACTTTATGGTAGTTTCACCCCTCATCTGCACTCAGGAAGAGATAGAAAACACCCCTTTGCGTTCAGCGCCAATAATAAAAAATGTTTTAGAGGAAGGGATAAGTATATGACAGATAAACAAGTTCTCTTTTGCTATCGACTCAACCAGGCAGAGGAAACTCTTGTTGATGCGGAAAAGATGTTGCAAAATAATCTGAGTCCAAAGTCCATCTTGAATAGAGCTTATTATTCCATGTTCTATGCCTTATTAGCGCTCTTTTTGAATAAAGATGTGCCGATAAAGACATCTAAACACATTGGAGTTATCTCTATATTTGATAAAGAATTTGTGCATACAGGCAAGCTTGATAAGCATTATTCAAAATTGCTTCATAAGATGTTTGATGTGCGACAGCAGGGTGACTATAAGGAACTTGTTGAAATATCAGTAGATGATACCGTCAAATATGTGGATTATGCCAGAAAATTTTTGCAGGGCATTAAAGAGCTTATTAATGAATAGCGCCATCCAATTTTTGTGAGCATAAATTCATTCGGAGGTATTGAGATATGCAAGTCCTCTATCTAAAGATCTATAATTACCAAAACCTTCTTTCTGCCTGGGATCGGGTCAAAGAAAATCACGGTTGCGCCGGGGTAGATAGAGTAACAATAGAAAGATTTGAGGAGAGATTGGAGCAGAATCTGCACAGCCTTCGGACCAGTCTTCAAAACAAAACTTATCAGCCTCTGCCTTTATTAAAGTTTTTGGTGGACAAAGGCAATGGACAGACCAGGGCGCTTTCAGTGCCTACTGTTTACGACCGCATCGCCCAGGCATCAGCCTTGGAGATACTTGAGCCTATCTTTGAAGCAGAGTTTGAGGAATGCAGCTTTGCCTATCGCAAAGGCCGCTCAGTCAAACAGGCGGTTTACCGGATTCAGGAG
>Ga0180007_10006017_pt1 | contig 12015 bp, 11 predicted proteins | sample MM_PC_MetaG_FD_121122 | JGI IMG/M metagenome (GOLD analysis project Ga0180007, IMG submission 121122) | Groundwater microbial communities from the Aspo Hard Rock Laboratory (HRL) deep subsurface site, Sweden - MM_PC_MetaG | ecosystem: Environmental > Aquatic > Deep subsurface > Groundwater...
CAGCGGCCGAAAATTTCCATGCACACCTTGGCGTCATCGTCCCCTGAATGCGCCTTGCTTTGCCTGATACCAAAGCCGGCCGCCAGATTGCGTAAAGAATACGAGGGCAGGCGGGGGCGGGCCGCCCTCGCTAGGGCTATTGTATCATAGACCGGGTTGGCCGGTACAGCCAGGCCGGCCCGGGCCGCTTCGGCCTGCAGAAAACCACAGTCAAACGGGGCGTTATGAGCCAGCAGGACCGCTCCATCCAGAAAAGTGAAAAATTCTGCCGCAACGTTGCTAAAAGCCGGTTCGCCGGCAATATCCAGGTCGTAAATACCATGTACCGCGCTGGCCGCTGCCGGAATGGAGCGCCCCGGATGTACTAGCGTATGGTAAGTGCCCAGCACCTCCGGCAGCCACTGCTCACCCTGTTCGCGTAGCACAAAGCGAACAGCACCGATTTCCACCACACGGTCGCTGGCCGGCGAAAGTCCGGTGGTCTCAAAGTCGAAGGCCACAAAGTGCTGGCCGATAGCCAGCAGCTGATACAGCCCGTCCAGCGCCCCGGCATCCATAGCCGGGGCCGAATAATAAGCCATCAGCCGAGAACCTTGCGCAGGTCGGCATCGATGGCGCTGACCTTGGCAGCACAGGCTGCCTTGGCCGCAGCCAGATCGCCGCCATCCACTGTGGTGCGGGCCAGAATATAAAATTTGATCTTCGGTTCGGTGCCCGAGGGGCGTACGGTAACCAGGGTGTCGTCTGCCAGATACCACTGGATCACATCGCTCTTGGGCAGTCCTATCGGTTGGCTGGCAGACGGGTTTGCGGTATCCCAGACCAGACCGGTCTTGAAGTCGCGGATACGAACCACTTGTATACCGCCGAGGGCCTTGGGTTGGTCACTCCGGTACTTGGCCATGATGCCTTTCATGATATCCATGCCGCTGGAGCCTTCGAAATACTTGTTGATGCCGCTTTCCTGATGGTAGCCGTGCTGCAGGTACAGTTCGTCGAGACGCTGCAGCAGGCTCTTGCCCTTGCTGCGCCAGTACAGGGTCATTTCGGCTGTCATGGCGGCAGCGCTGATGCCGTCCTTGTCACGGGCCTCGGTCTCTACCAAGTAGCCGTAGCTTTCTTCGGTGCCGTACACAAAGTCCAGGCCGGTCTCTTCGAACCGGCGCATCAGGTCGGCTATCCACTTAAAACCGGTCAGGCATTCATGGCACTCCGCGCCGTAGGACTCGGCAATGCGGCGCTGCAGCTCGGTGGTAACAATACTGCGGATAGTGGCCGGCCGCTTGGGCATACGGCCCAGTTCCTTGCGCGACAGCAGAATATAGTCGGCATGCAGCGAGCCCAGCTGGTTACCGGTAATAAGTACGAAATCACCCGTGCCGTCCGGTACGGCAATGCCCAGACGGTCGGCGTCCGGGTCGGTAGCCATTACCACATCGGCCTTAACTTTGCTGCCAAGCTCCAGTGCCATCTTCAGGGCCGCGGCTTCTTCCGGGTTGGGGTAGGCTACTGTATGGAAGGTTTTGTCCGGCTCGCGCTGTTCGGGAACTGTTGCCACCGACAGGCCAAGGTCACCCATGACGCGCTCAAAATGCATGGCGCCGGTACCATGTAGCGGTGTGAACACCACTTTTACGTCTTTGGCCATGGTTTTAAACAGTTCGGGCCGGAACAGCTGGTCTTTAACCATCTGTACGTAGGGTTCGTCCACTTCCTTGTCGATCATTACCAGCATGCCTTTGGCCAGGGCCTCGTCTTTAGGCATTACCTTGATGTTCTGTACAGCATTTACCCGGTCGATGATGCCCTTGTCATGCGGCTCGATTACCTGGGCGCCGTCGTTCCAGTAGGCCTTGTAACCGTTGTAGGCCGGCGGATTATGGCTGGCGGTAACCACCACGCCGGTATCGGCTTTCAGCAGCCGGATGGCGTAGGACAGCTCGGGGGTGGGACGCAGGCTGGAAAACAGGTAGGCCTTGATGCCGTTGGCGGCAAAAATCAGTGCGGTATCCAGGGCAAACACGTCCGAATAGTTGCGCGAATCATAGGCGATACAGGCTGAAAGGCTTTTACCCTTTACGGCGGAGTTCAGATAGTCACACATGCCCTGAGTAGCCCGGCGTACCACATACGAGTTCATGCGGTTGTAGCCACCGCCGATCAGGCCGCGCAGGCCGCCGGTGCCGAACTCCAGGTCGCGGTAAAAGCGGTCTTCCAGTTCCTTCATATTGTTGTCGGCTATCAGTTTTTCAACCTCGGCCTTAAAATCTTGGTCACTTTCTTTTTCCAGATACTCTTTTGCTCGGGCCAGAATCTGATTCTTATCCATTATAATTCTCCTTGCACGACTTTTCGTTAACAAACACAATGCACTGTTTCCGCAATTAGCCGGCAAGCTCAGTACCGGCTCTCAATCTACAATATAGTACAGAACAGCCGGGCATGGCAAATGCGGCGGCTGTGCATATTCAGGATTGCCCCAGTTTGACCAGCAACTCAGGCAGCTCGTCGATACGCTCCAGGATATGGTCAGCGCCGGCCGCCAGCAGTTCCGCCCGGCCGCGAAAGCCCCACGCTGCGCCTACCGCCAGCATACCCGCTGCCTTGGCGGTGGCGATATCCACATCCGAGTCACCGATAAAGGCGCAGGCCGCTGCTGGCACCCCGGCCGCCGCTGCGGCCTCCAGCGCGCCGGCCGGATGCGGTTTTACCGGCTGCCCGTCGATAGCTCCGCGCACCAGTACAAAGCGGTGTTCCGGAAAGGTTTTACGCACCACTACCTGGGTAACCACATCCGGTTTGTTGGAAACCACCGCCAGCTTCTGGCCAGCTTGTTTTAACGTGTGCAGGGTGGTTTCGACACCGGGGTAGGGCTTGCCGGCCTGTTCACCCTGGTCCTTGTATATTTGCAGGCTTTCGGCGAAAAGTGCATCAAAATCGACTACTGCCTCGGCCGGGATGGCGATCTTAAGCAGGTTGCGGAACCCTCGGCCAACCATCAGCCGGTAGTCTTCCACCGGATGTTCCGGCCAGCTGTGGGCACGCAAAATCGGATTTACAAAACCGGCGATATCCTCCAGGGTATCCACCAGCGTACCGTCAAGATCAAAAATGCAGGCTTGTATCATGGCCGCAGTGTAGCATAAAAGCCGTCCAAACGGCTATTATCGGCAGTATGGGACAACAGGAATTTGAAGATTATTATGCGCACCTGTATGGCGAGCGCTGGCCGCGGCTGCGCGAAGCCCTGCTGGCACCTGGCTTGGCTGTCGACTACGCCTTCGGCCTGAAAGAAGCCTACCATTTGGATGCCGCTTCGGTAGCCGCCGCCTGCAGCCTGCCGCTGCCCTCCGAGGGTCAGTTGCTGGACGCCTGCGCCGCCCCCGGCGGCAAAACCCTTATCCTGGCCAGCCGTCTGGTTGCCGCCGCCGCCCGCCCGGGGTCTGACCCCAACTCCACCGCAGACAGTTACATCCCGGGGTCAGACCCCAGCCCGAATGCGGACAATTTCCGCCCGGGGTCTGACCCCACCGGGTACCGGTATCAGGCGACAGCAGCGCCACATACAGCCGTCGTCTTTCCTCCGGGGGCAGACTCCGCAGTCAGCATCCTGGCTAACGAGTTGTCCAGCGACCGGCGGCGCCGGCTGAGTCTGGTCCTGGATCGCCATCTGCCAACAGAGCTGCGTGCACAGCTTACCGTATCCGGCTTTGATGCCGCCGCAGCCGGCGGCCGCAGCAGCGAGCACGGCCGCTTTTCGGCAATTCTGCTGGATGCGCCTTGTTCCAGCGAGCGTCATGTGCTGGCCGACAACTCGGCTCTGGCTCAGTGGACGCCCGCCCGGGTTAAATTCCTGGCCCAGCGCCAATGGTCGCTCCTGTCCAGCGCCTTTCTGCTGCTCGCGCCGGGCGGCTGCATCCTGTACTCGACCTGTGCCTTGTCGCCGGCCGAAAACGATGGTGTGGTGGCCCGGCTGCTCAAAAAACAAAAAGACCGGGTCGAGCTGCTGGTGCCCGAACCGGTCGCTGTGCCGGGCCTGCCGCCCGGATTGTCAAAACAAGCCGAATCTACAGAATTCGGCCGCATGTATATGCCGGACAGCTGTTCCGGCGCCGGCCCGATCTACACAGCCCTGCTGCGCAAACTGTCCTGAATCAAAAATTACGGCCCGGGAGCCCGCAGGACACTGCAGCGTAGCTGTCTGATTCCGATACTGCCGTCAGTTACCACCTCACATTCTGTAAGCAGTCGGCAGCGCCTTTAGTCAAGTGCTTCCGGCTCTATTCCTGTTCCTTGTCCAAATCCTCTTCTTTACCGCCGATATTTTTGTAGGCAGCTTCTTTCTCGTCTTTCTGTGTTTCCAGTTCTTTAAGTTTGGCTAGGGTTTCAGCAATGGCCGGTGATTCCCGGGTAACCGATTTGTGGTCTTGTTCTACCAGATGGTCATAAACTTCCACACCAAGCTTGGTTGTGTATTTCATTATCTGTGAGCGAATCTGGCTGATTTCCATTTTCAGCACGCCTTTTTCGCCCAGCTGCTGAGCCTTGTCGCCAACCACCGTAAATGCTTCTTTGGACGCTGCCAGACCCTTGTCTATCCAGCCGCGCATTTGATCTACAAACGCCATGAATGCCTCCATTTTTTGTGTGCTCATACCTGCCCCGATTACTGCACGTTCAGTTACTGCAGACAGCAAAATCTACTGTATAAATAATCGTATTATTTTTATTAAAAGGCAAGTAAGTTTGACCAGGCGCATATCTCCATATTCTCTGCCGGCATAGATTGGCATAAACAAAAAATTAGAAAAATACTGAAAACTGGCCCGAATTCGTCTTGACAGAATCCGGCGTATACCCCTATATAATGTGTAGTTAATTCAAGAGGGATACCATCAATTGTATACATTGAACAGGAATGTGCCGATAACTGAAACATGGCAGCACATGCTTTTCAGCCGGTCATCTTTGTTTCTCCCCGTTATTGTCAAGCGAAATTCCTGTCTTCTGCGGAGCAGCCTGTGAGGTGTCCGCACTGCCTTTCCATGGACGACCGGGTAACCGATTCACGCACCTTAGCCAACGGCGAAAGTATTCGCCGCCGCCGCGAATGCCTGTCCTGCGGTTACCGTTTTACCAGCTACGAGCGCATCGAGGAAAAAACCCTAATGGTGGTAAAGAGCGACGGCCGCCGCGAGCCCTACGACCGCTCCAAGCTGGAGCGCGGGCTGCGCCGGGCTCTGGAAAAGCGGCCGGTATCACAGTTGTCAATAGAAAACCTGCTTAACGAGATAGAGGACGAGGCTGCCATGTTCGGCCGCAATTCCAACGAAGTGCCCAGTGCCGCTTTGGGTGATCTGGTGCTGAATAAGTTATATGAGCTGGACAAGGTGGCCTACGTGCGCTTTGCCAGCGTGTACCGCAAATTTGAAACCATGCAGGAATTTATGCAGGAAATAGAACGTCTCGAAAATAACCGGGACACACAGGACGAGGGGAGACAAGGTTGATGGCAGCGGAACAGCAGTTTTTCCCGGAGTGGCGCAGTGTTTTGGGCAGTAATGGCGAAAATCGCCGTTTTGTGGCCAAACGCAGCGGCAAGATTGAACCCTACGACCGGGAGCGCATCGCAGCAGCTATCGACAAGGCTTTTCGGGCTGTCAAAGGCGTTGCCGACAAGGCGCAAGTAGACAGAATCACTGCCGATGTAGAAACCCGTCTGGCGCTGATGCTTTCCGGCCGGCACCCCAACTCCATTCCGGCTATCGAGGAAATCCAGGATCTGGTGGAAACCGCCCTCATCGAAGGCAAGGAAGCCCAGGTGGCTCGGGCCTACATCCTGTATCGGGCCCGCCACGAGGCCCTGCGCGACGCCCGCAAACTGATGCTGGACATTAATACTACCATGGACGGGTATTTGGGGCAGGGCGACTGGCGGGTAAAAGAAAATGCCAACGTCAATTATTCACTCGGCGGCCTTATTCTGCACAACTCCGGCACCATTACCGCCAATTACTGGCTCAAGAATATTTATACCGAAGATATCGCCGAAGCCCACCGCGAGGCCGACTTTCACCTGCACGACCTGTCTATGTTCTCCGGCTACTGCGCCGGCTGGTCGCTGCGTCAGCTGATCGCCGAAGGCCTGGGCGGCGTTCCGGACAAGATTACCAGCGCTCCGGCCAAGCATCTGTCCACGCTCATCCAGCAGATGGTCAATTTTCTGGGCATACTGCAGAACGAGTGGGCCGGGGCCCAGGCTTTTTCCAGTTTCGACACCTATCTTGCCCCCTTTGTAAAGATTGACCACATGGGCGACGAAGAGGTTCGGCAGTGTCTGCAGAGTTTCATGTTCGGTGTAAACACCCCCAGCCGCTGGGGTTCGCAGGCACCGTTTACCAATGTTACCCTGGACTGGACCTGTCCGGCTGACCTGCGCGACCGGCCGGCGGTAGTCGGCGGCAAGGAACAGGATTTTAGCTACGGCGATTGCCAGGAGCAGATGGACAGCATCAACCGGGTGTTCATCGAGCTGATGCTGGGCGGGGACGCCGAAGGCCGCGGGTTTCAGTATCCGATTCCTACCTATAATATCACTCCGGATTTTGCCTGGGATTCTCCCAACGCCAAACTGCTGTTCGAAATGACCGCCAAATATGGCACACCGTACTTTCAGAACTTCGTAAACAGCGAACTTGACCCCAGTGACGTGCGCTCGATGTGCTGTCGTCTGCAGCTGGACAAACGCGAGCTGCGCAAGCGCGGCGGCGGTCTGTTCGGCTCGGACGAGCTCACCGGGTCAATAGGCGTGGTAACCCTGAACATGCCGCGTATCGGCTATCTGGCCCAGGGCAAGAACGACTTTTACCGCCGCCTGGACCGCCTGATGGATCTGGCCGCCCAGAGTCTGGTCATCAAGCGCAAAGTATGTACGCGCTTACTGGACGGCGGGCTCTTCCCCTATACCCGGCGTTACCTGAAAAATTTCGACAGCCATTTTTCCACCATAGGCCTTGTGGGCATGAATGAGTGCTGCCTCAACTTCATTGGCAAAGGCATCGCCGATGTCGAGGGCAAGCAGTTTGCCCAGGAAGTGCTCGATTACATGCGCCGCCGCCTGGCCGACTATCAGGAAGATACCGGCGATCTGTTCAATCTGGAGGCTACTCCGGCCGAAAGTACCTCGTACCGCTTGGCCAAACATGACCGCCAGCGATACCCGGACATCATCAGCGCCGGTGTTGAGGAACCGTATTATACCAATTCCACACAGCTGCCGGCCGACTATACCACCGACCTGTTTGCGGCCCTGGATCATCAGGAAGCCCTGCAGACCGCGTATACCGGCGGCACCGTGTTTCATATCTTCTTGGGTGAGGCAATCGACGATTGGCGGGCAGTCCGCGATCTGGTACGCAGCCTTACCGCAAAATACCGGATTCCCTACTATACTTTGTCGCCCACCTTCTCGGTGTGTCCGGTGCACGGCTATATTTCCGGCGAGCATTTCAGCTGCCCCAAATGCAAGGCCGAAAAGGAAGCGCGTCTGCGCGAGGAAATTGCCTTTCTGGAAAGGGAATTGGCGGAAAGCTGAAAACGGTCGCCGGAACTGACAGGCCGGAACGGATGAACTGGCTGCGGCACATGCACGCATGCGTGCATGTGCCGATGGTAAAGCAAACGGAGGGGAAAAGAATTATGAACGAACGCAGCATCAAAGAAGCAAAACTGGCCGAGCTCAAAAATCAACTGCTCACGGTAGAAGGTACTCCCACCGAGGTATACAGCCGCATCGTCGGCTACTACCGTTCGGTCCGCAACTGGAACGTCGGCAAGCGCCACGAGTACAGCAAGCGCAAAACCTACGAACTGGATTTTTCGGCCAATGAAATGATACAGCCGCAAGCCCAGCCCCTGCCGATGAATACTCCGCTTCTTTCGCTTGCCCACGATAACCTTAATGTAAAACAGGGCATGGCCGAGGCCTATCTGCTGTTTACCCGCGAAACCTGTCCGGGTTGCGGTCCGGTCAAGGAATATCTGCAGGGCAGCGGCCTTAAGGCCACTATTGTGGACGTGGACACCCCTGACGGTCTTGAAAAAGCCCGGCAATATAATGTTATGGCCACTCCTACTGCCATACTTTTCTCCGGCAAGGGAGAAGAAAAAGTGCGAGCCTACAACCGCAGCCAGTTGGCCGGGTTTCTGGGCAATTCTGCCACTACTCCTCAGCTGAGCCCGTCGTTCTAGAACTGCGAGCCGCTAACAATGCAAGTTGCCTTGCAAAAACTCAGTCTCATTGACTATCCCGGCAAGGTTGCCTGTGTGCTCTTCCTGCCGGGATGCAATTTTCGCTGCCCGTACTGCCAAAACGCCGACCTGGTGTATAATCGTCATTCCGAAGAGTTGGTAGCGCTGGAAGAAGCTTTTATGCATCTTGGCCGCAGGCAGGGTATTATCACTGCAGCAGTTATCAGCGGCGGCGAACCATTGCTGCGCGAAACTATGCCCGAGCTGGTACAGTCTTTACGAAAACGCGGCGTTTTGGTAAAACTGGATACCAACGGGGCTTTTCCGGATCGTATACTGGCAGCCGACGCCGATTTTTACGCGCTTGATATTAAAACCAGCCCCGACCGTTATGACGAACTGTGGCAGCTGCCGCCGGAGGATGCTGCGGCGCGCATACTGCGCAGTATTGATGTGGTGCGCGGCAGCGGCAAGCCGTATGAGTTCCGCATTACCTGTGCCCCGGGTATTTTCGGCAGGTCCGAGGCCGAGGCTGTAAGCGCCTTGCTTCAGCCGGATGATGCCGTTGTACTGCAGCGCTGCCGCCTGGATACGGTACTGGATCCGGATTGGGCCGCTGGTGTAAACGAGTATACGGAGGCTGAGTTGTCCGAGCTGCTGCAAATTATCCAGAAAAATTGCCCGCAGGCCCGTCTGCGCAATAACTGAAAACAGCTTGACGATTTTCTTCCAATATTGTATATTCCTGCTTAGCCGATAGGGAAATAGGGTTATGTAATCCTTCCTCGTTGCGGCTAAGGAGCCTTATTTGTTTTCTGTTTCCGCTAGAACCCAATATGCAATCAGAGCCATGGTTTGTCTGGCCCGGGCCGAAGGCCGACAGCTTACCACCGCCGAGATCGCCGCTGCAGAACAGATTCCGCCCAAATACCTCGAAGGCATCATGACTGCGCTGAAAAACGCCGGTCTGGTTTCCGGCGAGCGCGGCAAGCATGGCGGTTTCCGTCTCTTAAAAGCTCCTGCTGATATCCCCATGCTCAGAATTATAGAAGCGCTGGACGGCAGTGTCATGCCGGTTAATTGCGTACATACCCCCGACTTGTGCTCCCTTGGCTGCTCGTGCATGCCGCGGCAGTTCTGGATCGGTCTTAAAGACGTTATCGATGCCTATATGCGCGACCACAGCCTGCAGGACATCGCGGAAGGAAATGACCATGGCCACTAAATTTGTCTACATGGATTATAATGCTACCACACCGCTGCACCCGGAGGTTAAGCAGACTATAATCAACGAGCTGGAAATGTACGCCAATGCTTCCAGCATGCATGAGTCCGGTCGCAAGGCCCGTTCGCGGGTGGAGCAGGCCCGCGCCTCGGTTGCAGCGCTGATAGGTGCCAGTGCCAACCCGGAACAGCTGGTTTTTACCTCCGGCGGTTCGGAGTCCAACAATACCGTGTTTGCCACCATGTTCCATCTTGGCCGTAGACAGCAGCGTAAAGGAATTGTAACAACGGCTATTGAACACCCCTGCGTGCTGAATGCCGCCAAATGGCTGCAGGAAGAGGGTTTCCCGGTAACCTTCGTCGGCGTGGACGAACATGGCCGCATCCGCATGGACGAGCTTAAGGCTGCCGTAAACCATGATACCCTGCTGGTTTCGGTCATGGCCGCCAACAACGAGATCGGTACCGTGCAGGACATGCCGGCCATCGCGGCCATAGCTAAAGCCGCCGGCGCTTATTTCCATAGCGATGCCACCCAGGCAGTGGGCAAAATAGCGGTGGATGTAGAAGCCTGGAAGGTTGACTACCTGACCATGTCCGCCCACAAAATTTATGGTCCCAAGGGAGTGGGCGGCCTGTTTATCCGCAAGAGCGCTCCCATAGAACCGCTTATCCGCGGCGGGCATCAGGAACACGGCCACCGTGCCGGTACCTATAACTCCGGTTCCATTTCCGCCTTCGGCAGCGCGGCCGAGCTGGCCCGGCAGGAATTGGCCGACTATGGTACACGTATAGGTGCCCTGCGCAAGCGGCTGAAAGACGGTTTCGAAAAAGCCATACCGCACATCCGTATAAATGGTCATCCCGACTTCGTGCTGCCTAATACGCTTAATGTATCGTTCCCCGGGGCCGAAGGCGAAGCTATTCTTTTGTATCTGGATCTTTCCGGAATTGCCGTGTCCACCGGCTCGGCCTGTGCCTCCGGCAGCCTCGATCCAAGTCATGTGCTGATGGCCACCGGCGTTGGTCCGGAGCTGGCGCACGGCTCCATCCGTTTCAGTCTCGGCCGCGACAGCAGCGAAGCCGATGTCGATTATGTGCTTGAGACCGTGCCCGGTATCATCGCCCGTTTGCGGGCTATGTCTACCGTCAGCGTACAGTAATAATTGGAGGAAAATATGAGTGACGCGTTCACCTGGCTCTATTCGGATATTGTTAAAGATCATTTTACCAATCCGCGCAATGTGTTCAACCCGGCCGAGAATTTCGAAGCCGACGCTGATGGTCAGACCGGCAACGTAAAATGCGGCGACCAGATGCAGTTTCTGCTTAAAGTGCAGGACGACAAGATTGTCGACGTACGCTGGCGCACCTACGGCTGTGCCAGTGCCATCGCCAGTACTTCTATCCTGTCGGAGGCCGTAAAGGGCATGACCCTGCTGGAAGCCTATAATATAAAACCCGAAGACATCGCCAAGAAATTGGGTGGCCTTCCGGACAACAAAATTCACTGTTCGGTGCTGGGTGACAAGGCCCTGCGTGCCGCCATCGACAGCTATCTGGCTAAAACCGGCCGCGAGGGACTCTATCGCAATGAAGGTGCTACCGTTATCTGCAGCTGCCTGAACATTACCGACCGCGACATCGAAGAGGCGGTCAAACAGGGAGCCCACGACTGGGAAACTCTGCAGGAGCGTACTAAAATCGGTACGGTTTGCGGCGGCTGCAAGGGCAAGGCTGAAGAACTGCTGCACGAATACGTTCACATTTTTGCCGAGTAAGGCAGATGCCGCCGGTAGACGAGTTCGTTTCAGCCGTACTGGGCCTGTATCGCAGCGAAGGCCGCAGTTTCCCGTGGCGTGAAACCCGCGATCCCTGGCGTATTCTGGTTTCCGAATTCATGCTGCAGCAGACGCAGACCGTCCGGGTTCTTCCCAAATACCTGGACTGGTTTGTGCAGTTTCCCGATGTTCAGGCCCTTGCAGATGCCTCCCTGGCCGATGTATACGCCGCCTGGAAGGGCTTGGGCTACAACAGCCGGGCTTTGCGGCTGCGCGACAGCGCCAGGATAATCAGCAATGACCTGGCGGGGACTGTCCCCGACAACGAAACCGCATTACTTGCACTGCCGGGCATCGGCCCGTACACCGCACGCGCAGTACTGGCCTTTGCCTACAACAAGCCGGGTATCGTGCTGGAAACCAATATTCGTTCCGCCTACATTTTTCATTTTTTCCCGCAAGCAGCCAAAGTCTCCGACCGCGAGCTGCTTCCGCTAGCCCAAGCCGCCATGCACCAGGCCCTGGCTGGCGGTTGTACGGTGCGCGACTGGTATTACGCCTTAATGGATTATGGCGTATTCCTTAAAAAGCATGAAACCAATCCGACTCGTCGCAGCGCTGCCTATACCCGTCAGTCGCGCTTCGAAGGTTCTTTGCGACAAGCCAGGGGAGCCTTACTGCGCGCCCTGGAGAGCCAGCGTAGCGCTCCACTTTCCGAAATCGCCCAACACACCGGCCTTAGCGAGCCGGCCGATTACCA
>Ga0180007_10006018_pt1 | contig 12014 bp, 10 predicted proteins | sample MM_PC_MetaG_FD_121122 | JGI IMG/M metagenome (GOLD analysis project Ga0180007, IMG submission 121122) | Groundwater microbial communities from the Aspo Hard Rock Laboratory (HRL) deep subsurface site, Sweden - MM_PC_MetaG | ecosystem: Environmental > Aquatic > Deep subsurface > Groundwater...
CGATATTTTTATAGTAGTTGGACTCTTCTATGGTGATGGCCAGGTCCAGGTCCTGTCTTTTCCCCACAACCACTGCCTGGAATTCGTTTTCCGTGCCGGCGGTGGTGTCATGGACACTAAAGGGCAAGGATGCCAGGAAATTTTCTGTGGAGCTGGTATCGATCTCCATGATCTCCAGAAGATGGGGCAGATCGGTCCGGGGTGCAACCGGTTTTCCTGATTCCATGGGTTTTAGTTGCGCCATGGGTTTTAATTGAGTTGTCATGGGGTGAACCCCCCTCCTGTTTTATGATTTTTATCAAACAGAAAAGATTATCCCACTAAATTATGTTGAAATGGTTACCAATGCGCTAGGGTTTGTTTAAAGATGACGGGGCAGAAAGAAAGGCTCGAAAAAATCAATGATCGAGATACTGGCATTCTACATGATAGAAAATCGCCGCCAGCACTTCCAGAACATTGGATTTGCCGCTGCCGTTGGGGCCTGCCAGCACATAGGGAGAGAACCCGTCATTCCCACCCCTGTCCCACTCCCGCTGAAAATGCAGCTCAAACCCTTTTTCAAGGCAGCGAAAGGCTTGGTTTATTTTCAGCCGCAGCAGGATCATGGATTGATGCGAATCTCCATGCGGTTTTCATTTTCATTAAATGCCTGAACAGCCTCGCCCGATTCAAGCAGATCAAAGAGCCATTGCTTTGCCGTATCATATTCTTTCATCCCCAAAGGCGGGCTTTCATCATCCATGACGTCCATGAATTTTTCTTCTGCCATAGGCCAGAAGTCTTCCATGGAAAGCAGATCGCCCTTTCTGCCGGAAAGAAAATTATCAAACAATTGGCGCAGTACCTGATCCCGGTCTGCGGGGTTTGCTTTGATCTCTTCTTGAGGTGTTTTAGCCGTCTCCTGGACTTGAGACTCAATCATTTCCTATTGCGGTTCTGCTTCTTTTTCCAATGGAATCCGGCTTAAATCCAGTTCTCCTTTGAATGCTTTTTGGCTTAACACACCATAAAGGTTTTCCAGGTTTGTGAGGCTTTTATGGTAGTGTTCTTTGATGGATTCTACTTTTTCAACGATTTTGGCGAATTTGTTTTGGAGATCTATTGGTGGATAAGGCAACATTACCATTTTTAATTTTGTTTTAGAAATATTTGGCATAGAACCAGCTGCACCAGCTGCAAACGATTGAATCTTTTTTCGTTGCGAAGAATTAATTAATAGCTTCCAAAGAAAAATTGGATTTGTCTTTATTTCTTTTTTTAAAACCAAACGAAAAATTAAATCAGATAGCATTAATTTTGGTCTAGTTTGAAATACATAAGCACATGCTGCCACTAGTTCGTATGTATTTTTACGACTAAAAAGCAAATCCCCTTTTTTAACTTCCAGTTTTTTTTTAAAAGGACTCCCTTCAAATAGAGCTTTGTTTTCTTTCTCATTATAATTACACGAGGTCACAGCCCCTAATTTCAGGACACCCCAATTGTTTTCTTCTGCAACATGAGCTTCGCACTTTGGACTCCAACCACTATCAATATTTTCCAAAAGAGAATCAAACTGTTTCTTTTCCCATCCCATCTCATTTTTTATCGGATCACCAAACATTTCCTGAAAAGTGCTTTTCAACAGCTCGTCCAGATCTTCTATGCTCTTTTTGCGTTTTGCAATCAATGATTCAACTTTGCTCAGCAGGGTGGCGATGCGGATTTGGTCATCAATAAAAGGATTTCCATCTTTAACTGGAATCGGAATTTGTATTTTTTTGAGTATTTCTTGAGTTATGGCTTTGAATGTTGATCCTGTACCAAGATTTGCAATTTTTCTTTCATTCGATTTGAAGAAATAATAGAGGTATTCTCCGTTTATCCCCTCAAGAGGTCGAATAGCCGATAACCCTCTCCCGATAATTGATAGTTGATCACAAATATTTACTGAACCAACTGGAGCCCGAACGGAAATTAATATATCTCCTTGTACAGCCTCTTTTCGTTTTGAGCTTGTGCACCATGTTTTTGCTTTGGGATACTTGTCTTGGAAATCAGCTTTCCCTTGAAAAAATGGCAACCCAATACCATCCTCATTATATGTCTTTGATAGTGGTGATTGGCCCGCTATTATTTCAGCGATACTGCCCAGTTTTTTTAGCCTCATCCCACCATCCCCTTCAATTCCAGCAGCTCCCGCACAATACCACTTTTAATATTTTTCAAATCCTTATCATTCATCATCCCCACTTCATTGGCGATCAACCGGTCCAGAATCACAGACGGCTTTTCATACTCAATCTCTTCAAACACCATCTCTTTGTAGCGGTTGGGGGACAGATCATATTTCTCGTCTTTGATCTCCTGGTAGGGTACAAAAAAGCCCTTGGGGTTTTTCCGGTCGTTCTCTGCTTTCGGGTCACGGATGTTAAACTTTTCCACAATATCCTGGAGATCGCCGTGGTCCTGGATTTTACTGCGCTTGTCATCCAGCGTATACCCGTCGGATCCCATTTCATAAAACCAGACATGCGCTGTGGCAGGTTCGGTGATCTTGTCTTCCTTGTCATAGACCTTGGTAAAGACCAGGATGGCGGTGCTTACCCCGGCATAGGGTTTGAACACGCCGCTGGGCATGGTGATGACAGCCTTGAGATCGCACCGGTCCACCAGAATTTTTCTGGCATCCACAAAAGCGTTTCCAGACCCGAACAGCACGCCCTGGGGAACAATGATGCCTGCCGTGCCCCCTTTTTTGAGCATCCGGACCATGGTTTCCACAAAGAGCAGTTCGGTTTTGGTGGTGGTCAGGCTCAAGTCTTCGTTGATGTCCCCTTTGTCAATGGAGCCGGTAAAGGGCGGGTTGGCCATGATGATATGGTATTGATTGGGTTCGTTGAACTTTTTGCTCAAGGTGTCTTTGTAATCCAGGAGGGGCTCTTCAATGCCGTGCATCATCAGGTTCATCATGCCCATGCGCACCATGTTGGAGTCAATATCATAGCCGAACAGGGTTTTATTGAGAATTTCTTTGGCATTTTCCGTCAGCCCTGAACTGACAGAGGTTCTGTAAAATCCGTCTTCATCCTGGTTCAGGGTTTGATTATGGGATTTGCGGGCAAGATCGGTGACGATATACTGGTATGCGCCCAGAAGGAAGCCTGCGGTGCCGCAGGCCGGATCCCCGATATGGTTTCCCAGTTGGGGTTTTACCAGTTCGGCAATCAATTTGATGATGTGCCGGGGGGTTCGAAACTGTCCGTTTTTGCCGGCTGAGGCAATTTCAGAGAGCAGGTATTCATAGACATCCCCCTGGATATCCTGAAAGGCCTGGCCTTTTTCGGATGAATCTTTTTCCATGACAATGAAAATCTCATCAATGGTTTTGACCGCTTCCACCAGCAAAGAGGATTTAGGGATGATAAACACGGCATTTTTCATGTGATGGGTGAAGCCTGATTCTGCCCCGTTCATATCTTTAAGGTATGGGAAAACTCGGGTCTGCACATGGGTGAGCATGGCGTCGGCCGGCATGCGCTTGAACGTGCTCCAGCGCAGGGTGGTTTTATCCACTTCAAAGGGTTTCTGGTCCGGTTCGGGTTTGTCCCGGTGTTCCGGCGGCACCCAGACCCCGTCAAATTTGGATGTATATGCGTCCCCGGTGAACTGGGCAGCAGATTGCTGTTCCAGGTCAAGTTCATCCATGCGTTTCATGAACAGCAAATAGGTGATCTGTCCAATGGCATCTATGGGATTGGATATACCGCCTGCCCAGAACTTGTTCCAGAGTTGGTCGATTTGTGATTTTAATTCAGGGTTATGTTGAAGCATCCGCTTTCCTCTTGATTTTTATTCTAGGCTTCTATGACTTTCCAATGGCCACCCCGGTCCGGGCCAATCCGTTTCAGCCGTCCTTGTTTTTTTAACTGGGCAATCTGCCATTCAACGCCTTTTTGGGTGAGATCGGTTTGTTCAGCCAGCTGGTTCATGGTGATGGTCGGATCCTCCAGGATCAGGGCAAGGAGTTTCTCCCTGGCATTCTCCCTAGGTTTCTCCCTAGGTTTCTCCCTAGTGCCGTCCCGGATGTCACCCGGGTCCTGGGGTGTTATATAGGTTGGCCTTAAAAACACAAGACTAAACATGGTATGAAAGTCTATTTTTACCCCGGGGCAGTTTCCCTTTTCCAGGGCCGCATGAATCCGTTCAATGCCCGAGCCCATTTTTTCGATGTAATCGCACCGGAGCAAAAGGCTGGCAATATTGGGATTGCGGCAAACACTTCTCTTGCCGAAATCTTTTTCCGGCAGCCCCTTGGGAAGACCGCCCGGGTTGTAGATTTCAAGGCGGTCATCAAAAATCTCCACCATGGCCTGGGCGCCCTGCTCCAGGTAATCCCGGTGGCAGACAGCATTGACAATGGCTTCGCGCAATGCCACTTCCGGAAGTTCGAGAATTTCGTTTCTCCGGGTGCTTTTACGGGTGATCTCCCATCGAAGCTGGAGATGCTTTTTTAAAAAAATCAATGCGTCTTCAACGTTTTCCAGAACGCTTCCGGTCAGCTCCTTTCGGTCCAGGATATAGGCCTTGGTGGTGCCTTTGAAAAGCGCACAGACCACGCTGACATGAAACAATCTTTGTGTGGGGTCTTTGGAAAAAAACAGGACACCTGTCTGGTTCAAATAAAATTGGTCGTTTTTATAGTCACCCGCCCCTAAATTGAGCAAAAGATTTTTGGTGTCGGTTTTAGGCGTGATACGCGCCAGTGTCAAAAAATGATTCAGCCGGTTTTCGTCCAGCTCCTTTTTCCAGTCCAGATCCAGTCTGAGCTGCTGGTCAAATCGGACCCTGCCCTCGGCCTGGATAAAGGCCGTGATATCAAGGGTGCTCATTTTCTGGGAACTGGCACCGTTTCTTAAATAAAACCCCTTGTTACACCGGTGGGGTCGGTTGGCGCCTTCCGGCACGTGAATGACAATAATTTTGTGATGTGGCAATTTTTCAATTTCAACGGCAATGGGCGGATCGCAGGCGGCTGCCATGGCATCGATCTGGGAAAAAAGTGTATTGGAAAAAGCACATCCCGTAATTTGATTTGTATCATCCACCCCGATAAAGATTCTTCCGCCGGATGCATTGGCAAATGCCGTCAATTCCTTTGGCAGATCGGAATTGATGTTCTGCTTGAATTCCAGGGTATAGCCTTCCCCCTCTTCAAGGACAAGGGACAGTTCTTCTTCTGTGGTTTTTTTCATGCGGCAAGGGTCTCGGTAAGTGTAAGAATGTCATTGATCTGGGCAGGACTGAAAACCCCGCGAATCCCCTGGGGGTGAATCACGGTAAAAGGAGATTGGATCAGGTCTCTTTTTTCCACCTGTTCCCGCTCGATAATAAAGTCTTTTAACAATCTTAAAAATTCCAGCTGCCGGGAGTTCAAATCCGTGTGGGCGATGATGAATTGATCAAAGGCACGGGCAACTGTCTCGGGAAAACTGGCAAGAAGTTCAAGACCTAAAATATGGCGGATAAATTGGACAAATCGTGCTTTTGGATTTTGATAAACCTTCTGCAACAGATTTTCCGTAATATGGGGATGGGTCTCTTCCAATGTTTTGGCAAGGAGTTGCGTATCATCGGGAGAAATTTGCTCCCCCTCTTTGATTTTTAACAGGATCGGATTGTCTTTTGTCAATTTTCGTACCTGTTTTTCCACCATCTCTTTGTAGTGGGAAATACTGATCGCCTCATTTTGTGGGCCGAACACCACCCTCTCTTTTTGTTTTACCTTGTCCATCAGGTCAAGCAATACAGGCCCCGGACCCTGTTGATCTTTTTCCCTGAACTTCATTAAAGGTCCCAGGTTTGCGATCAATATATCCAGTGAATCATCAGTAACGGTTGCCCAATAATGATGTTGCTGGGAAGCCTTGATCAGGGGGTGTTCCCGGTTGACAATATTGACGGACAAGGGAAGCTCGCTGATCTGGAGAATCACCGCTGTTTTAAGAAGGTCGAATTGTTTTTTTTCATTGCAAAGCTTGGCCACAGACACTTCAAGCACATCCTTTTCAAATCGCATGGCTTTGAAATCAGCTTCTGATACCGTTCGGAATAAGGGTTTGACCTGGGTGCGTAAAAAGTCCAGCTTCCCAGGGTCCAGATGATGCCAGAAATTTTCCTCAGAAAGCCGATTCAGCACAACGGACGCTTCTTTGATCACCACCGAAGAGGCCGGCAGGTTTTTAATCTGTTGTCTGAGCGTGCGGATCTCTTTTGTTGCAATATCATCCCGGCCTAAATCCTGTGCGTTTTCAATCTTGTCCAGTCGGATACCGAACAGTCTTACCGGAATCGGAAGAGAGGGGTTTATTTTTTTCCCCTCGGGCGTAAGCTTGAAGTATTCAAAATTATCCCAGCAATCTAAAATCAGGAAAGCTTTCTTTTCAATACACCAGGGTTTGGCTTTTGAGGTCTCAAGGAGCCGTGTGCCGCGGCCGACCATCTGCCAGAACTTGGTGTATGAATAAACGGGTTTGGCAAAAACCAGGTTGACAATTTCCCTGATATCAATGCCCGTGTCCAGCATATCCACACTGATGGCAATTCTTGGCATGTCATTGTGGGTAAATTGATCCAGAAGCCCGCCTTTCCCGTAGACCCTTGGGTCGTCCGATACCAGCACCCTGGCAAGTTTTCCATTGTATTGGGGGAAAAGCGTGTCAAAAACCTCCTCCATTCTGCGGGCGTGTGCTTTTGAAGAACAGAAAAATATGGTTTTACCCGGCAGTACGCCGTTGACATCCTTGATGCACTCTTCCATGAATTCTTTGACAATCAGCGTATTGGTTCCCCGGTTGATCACCTGTTTTTCAAGCTGAGACCCTTCAAAATTAATTTCTTCAACATCCATTCCATCCAGAATCAATTTTTTCTGATCTTCCAGGGTAATGGTCCGTTTGCTGATCCCATCCATCTGAAATTTGGTCTGGATCTTCATGACTTGAAAATTACACAGATAGGGGGGGATATTGTTCACGGCTTCTTCAAAGGTATAGGCAAAGGAGGGCAGGCCATCTTCACAGTCAAACAGGTTAAATGTGTTGTGATCAATCATGTCTGTCGGCGTGGCGGTCAACCCTAAATTGATGGCCTTGAAATAATCGAGAACTTCGCCATAGGTATTGTAAATGGATCGGTGGCTCTCATCGATCACGATAAAATCAAAAAAGTGGGGGGATAAGATTTGTGTTTCATCCCGAATGATATTGAGCATGGTGGGATAGGTTGAAATATAAATCCGCCGGTCTTTGCTGACCCGGTTTTCTCCCACATTGGGCCAGCGCGGCTCGTTGGGCAGATATTCTTTAAACGCGTTTAATGCCTGCTCCCGCAAAGCAATCCGGTCCACCAGAAACAGCACCCGCTCCATGTGCCCGGCTCTCATCAGCGCATCCACCAGGGCGATACTGGTACGGGTCTTTCCCGTGCCGGTGGCCATGACCAGTAAAAAAGATCTCTGTTTTTGTTCAATGCCTTCCAGCACGGAACGGATGGCCCGGATCTGATAATCGCGACCGGCAATATCCGTATTGATCAATTCCCGGGTAAGCGGTTTTCGATTCTGCCGGAGATATTGGAACCGCTCCAGATCATCCAGTGTTGGAAACCCGATAACCCTTCGGGGCGGATAATTATCAAGATCCCAGAAAAAAGTCGCAAGTCCGTTGGTATAAAAACAGAACGGCAATAAGCCCCCTGTATTCTTCTGGATATTATGACAATACTGTTTGGCCTGTTCCCGACCGATGGCCGCATCTTTACTTGTTTTTTTTGCTTCCACAACGGCAATCGGCCTGCCGTTTTTGCCCAAAAGGACATAGTCGCTGAACTGATGCCCCTGATATGGGGTCTGGGCTTCGGCAACCCCTTCCGGGAGACCCACAAGAATATCATATTCCTGAACAACCTGTGTCGGGTCGTTCACATTCCAACCGGCTTTCGCAAGTTGTTTGTCGATCATTTCAGCCCGTGTCTGTTGTTCAGTTTTCATTATAATATATTTGTGAATTTTTATTCATTTGGACCTAGAAAATAAATGGGCTGTAATGGCAACAAATTTTTCTCTTCATCTGACAGTTTTGAATAGAAATCTTTCCACAACCCAATGAAGGTATCCCCATCAATCAATTTGACATGAATATGAGAGTCTCTTGCAAACCGTTGCGAATCCGTCGTGAATCTACCGGATGTAACAAACAACCCAATATCCCCCTCTTTATTCAAAAGGCCAAGTAACCCTCGGATTTCATCAACCGGTATGGCCACATCTGGCCTGTGCTTCACCTGAACCTTTATTCTTGGTGCATTGGCTCCCAGAGGATCTTGAAATGCAATGATATCAATACCACCATCTTTACCCTTGGGCGAGATAAACGGTGTAAAATATCCCATGGACCTGAGAAGGGCGGCTACCAAATCTTGAAACTCATAAGGGTTAAGATCTTTTAAATATTCCTTTATGCCTTCGATGGCATTCACTTCGAGTTGCTCAATTGTCGCTTGTTGTATTTTTTCTTCCGGGAACTCTTCTTCTGGTTCAACCTCATTTTCAGCTTTTCGTTTTTTATCCCATTTTCGGTATTTTTGTGATGCTGTTTTCAGAAGCGCCACTGCGCCCAAGCTCATTGCCCCTTCACCTTCCTCCGTAAGATACCATATCCCTTTTTGTTTTCTCAAATAACCGGCTTTGGAGCAGTCGATGGTATAAAAGTGAAGAATGGATTGCCACCGGATATATCCTGTCTTCTCATATCGTTCTTTCTCCCAGTCGGTAAGATTAACCTTTTCCGGGATTTGGTTCATCACTTCTTTTGAAGGCAAGTTCCCATCTGCATTTTTCAATATTTCAAATGTTGCAAATACTGTTTTTGCAGCAGATGCCATTGAGAGAGATAACCTTTCTATTCCATCGTATGAAGTCTCCATTTCTACCTCTCTGGAAAAAGTTATTGGGACAATCAATCTGTATCAGGATAGACAATGATAGTAAAGGCAATTGGAGATTCCATCACACAAGGCATGATTCGAGAAATTCATCGAAAACGGGTAGAAGGCGTTCGTAGCTGGAAAGCTGACCCCGCTGCTCACCGGCGGATACAAAATTATGTGGCAAATTATAGAACAGGAGCGGTGATTTATACCCCACCATCTGCGGCTGAAATACCGATCATGATGTCGCAAATGGTAAAGGCTTAATTCAGATCTTGAGATTCATCCGGTTTTAATCAGCAGTGGAGTTGCCCAGTTCCAACTGGCCCATATTCATCCATTCCTTGACGGTAACGGGCGAGCTTCAACCCTCTGTCTTTACAAGGCGGGGTATGATTTCAAACGTCTGTTCACCATTAGTGAATATTATGATCGTGAGAGACCTATTTTTTGAGCTTGCGACATCTGCAAAAGCAGTTCCGATGGTGGTATTCAAGTGACAAGTGTTTCGGTAAAAAATATTTCATTCATATATATGTATAATAATTAACTGAATAAGTTCATATATATATGACTTGACAAGCAAATTGTGAACCTATATATATGAGTTTATCATTGTTAACGTATATATAAGTGTGACCGATATGAGGAAAAACCAAAAAAAAATCATTCGAGAACAATTAGATGACACTTTAAGCCGGCTTTCGAGTGTTGTCTCGGTAAGTAGGCCGATGAGAGGATGGATTCGTGCAATACGCGATGCGTTAGGAATGAATATGCGACAATTTGCAAATCGGCTTGGGGTTAGCAAATCTCGAATTCCTCGAATAGAACAGGATGAAATTACAGGAAGTCTTACGCTTAAAACCATGAATCGCGTTGCAGAAGAGCTTGATTGTGTTTTTGTTTATGGCTTTGTTCCTCGGACAAGTTTAGACGATACTGTTAAAAAACAAGCCTCAATTGTCGCACAAAGACGAATGAGCAGACTTATGCACACCATGAATTTGGAAGCTCAAGGACTTTCATCTAAGAATGCTAAAAAAGCACTTAATAATATGGTAGACGAAATAATCGATTCTCCGTCTATGTTGTGGGAGGAAGATAAATAATGATTGCTTATGATGATGGTGCTACCCCTCTCGATTATGACGAACTCAAAGGGCTTTTGCCCACACACATTACAACCCGTGGCGAACTTGATTTTTTAGAAATGGAAAACATTAGCCAGGCGATCATTTGGAGTGATAACCTTAAAACTATTGATATTATAAATGTCGAATTTATTTGTAAACTTCACAAAAAAATGTTTTCCAATGTCTGGAAATGGGCAGGAAAATTCAGGAAATCCAAAAAAAATATTGGTATCCCATACATTCAGATCGAAGTGGAACTGCAAACATTGTGTGATGATGCTCAAGCATGGGCAGAATTTAACACATATTCTCCTGATGAATTCGCAGCACGATTTCACCACAGGTTAGTCTTCATACATCCATTTTCAAACGGAAATGGTAGGCATGCAAGACTTATGGCAGATTTAATCCTTGAAAAACTATTCGCCACAAAAGTTTTCTCTTGGGGTGGAGAGAGTCTTGCTAATCATAATAAAACCAGAAAAGAATATCTTACAGCTTTAAAAATGGCAGATGAGCATGATTATTCTCTGTTGCTTGAATTTGTTAGATCCTGAAATTTAGAATTAAATCTATCTTATTGAATTCCAACAAAAAAATGAACCGGGTGTGACCGATTATTTTTCAAGTTTTTAATCTCATCCATGGCAGCGCTGAGAATGAAGGCGGTATAGAAGATCCGCCGGATGTCCAGGTCATCGTATCCGCTGAAAATCAGGGCATTCACACGGGGGCTAAAAGCATTGCCAGGTTTTGTTTTGATTCCGGGATGGCGTCAAAATACCGGCTGCGAAGTTCCATCATGAGCAACCCTTTGTAGCCGGGCAGCAAAATATCTAAAATGGGTTTGATGGGAACAGATCCCCAGCCCACGGGCATGTGGGAGTCCCCCTTGCCAAAGGGAAGCTGGTGGGTCTGCTGCTTTTCCCAGTGGTAGACGCTGGCCCCGAAATTGTCATGGATGTGGGTGTGGATTACCAGGTGGCGGATACTCTCCACAGCGGCCAGAAGATCATAGCCGTGGAAGCAGGAGGTCATGAACAGATGGCCGAAATCCAGGTTGATTTTTACATTTTCTTTGTTAACAGCCTCCACCTGATCTTTGAGTTGGTCAATGAATTCCCCATAGCAGTATGGGCTCTGGCTCAAATAGGACCTGGCATTTTCAATGGCAATATTCACATCGGGATACTGGGCGCTGATGGACTGTAACAAAAGGGTTTCTCGTTCCAGAAGCCCCTGTCGTTCTTTTTGGGTGAGAGATCTGACAGAGGAAATATTAAATTCTTCTTCCGGAATGAACCGACCGGCATGGTAAACCACTGCTCTGGCCTTGATCTGTCTGGCAAACTCAAGGGTGGCGAGCAGCACATCGGCATGGAGGGCTTCATTTTTGTCCATGAGGTTGATGGGGTTGGGGGAATGGATGGAATAGGCAAAACGAAATTCTTTTAAAATCTCCAGGACCGCCGCCTGTCTTTTCAGGTTGAGCCTTCCGTTTATCACCAGGTCCAGACCGTGGGCCGGCAGCTCAACCGCCTCAATGCCCATGGCGCGGAGTTGTTCAAGGTCTCGTGTGAAGCGCCCAAGAGATCCGTCAATCCGGACTTCGTCGATTTTACTGCCGATGATATTCTTCTCGATAATATTCATCCAGGGTTTTCCTTTTAAATAAATTTCATTCTGATTTTACCGCAGAAATGGTCGATGATGCCCACGGTCATGATAATGATGATCATCATGGTGCACACCTCCCGGAACAGGTAGCCGTTGAGTTTGTCAAATATGAGAAAGCCGATGCCCCCTGCCCCCACAAACCCGAGGATGGCCGCACTTCTGACATTGGATTCAAACCGCAGCAGGGTGTAGGAAACCAGGCCCGGCAGCACCTGGGGCATCACGGAAAAG
>Ga0180007_10006019_pt1 | contig 12014 bp, 13 predicted proteins | sample MM_PC_MetaG_FD_121122 | JGI IMG/M metagenome (GOLD analysis project Ga0180007, IMG submission 121122) | Groundwater microbial communities from the Aspo Hard Rock Laboratory (HRL) deep subsurface site, Sweden - MM_PC_MetaG | ecosystem: Environmental > Aquatic > Deep subsurface > Groundwater...
AACTTAAATACAGGCGATTTAACAGAAGTTTATGGGTTTTTTGATTTAAACCCTTACTGACGACAAAAAGTGCCTTAAATCGAAAATTAAAAATGGGGGTTGAGGTTTATCAAAGCATTCTATTACTGATGGAGGCTGGCATTATGTTGCATTTACTTGGGATGGAACTACTGATGATAATGCAGTTAAACTTTATTTAGATGGAAGTGTAGATGCTCAAACTACTGCATCAGCTATGGAAAGTAGAACACCACATGCTAATTTAAAGATAGGTGCTTATGTTGGCGGTATTTATACGTTCAACGGCACTATCGACGAAGTTGCAATCTTTTCAAGGGCATTGAGTGCAGAAGAAATAAATGCTTCTTATAATGCAGGGCTATTATCTTTTGAGCGATTGGGCGCCTTATTAGATTTGTTTGGGAAGATATTTAATTGAATTATAGCTGAAGCCGCCCGAGGTATTTCATTTAATATCGTATGTGCATAGCGTCTTCAAAATTCCCGACGGGGTTATGGGGGGAGCTGCATCCCCGTAAGGGACAACCCCCTGCAACGCTCGTCGATAATGTTAACTTTATAGAATTTTGACCTTATGACGCTATGCACATACTTAATATCAAAAATATTAAATATAAGTACTCCTATAAAAACGTTATTATGGAAACTTTGGAATGTATACGAACCAGAAGATCTATCAGAAAGTATAAAGATAAGGATGTTGAGTGGGATAAAGTGGTTCAGATATTGGATGCTGGCAGATTTGCACCTTCTGCAGGGAATATACAGAACTGGAAGTTTGTTGCTGTAAGAGAAGAGGGTGTGAGGAAGAAACTGGCACAAGCTGCTTTTGATCAACAGTGGATGGAAGAGGTTCCTGTGCATATTGTTATTGCGGGTGAGCCAGAAAAAGCAGATAGGTTTTATGGCTCTAGAGGCGAAAGATTGTATACGATACAGAACTGTGCTGCTGTTATTGAGAATATGATGCTTGCTGCAAATGATCTAGGATTAGGATCGTGCTGGATAGGTGCTTTTGACGAGTATAAAGTTAAGAGGGCAGTTGGTATACCTGATGATGTTTCTGTACAAGCAATTCTCACTATAGGTTATGCTGATGAGAAGCCTGAAATGCCATCCAGAAAGGCTCTTGAGCATATTGTTTATCTGGACAGATGGTTTAACAAGGGGCAGGGGCATAAAGCAAGAGGGTATAAAAGTGTTGTAATTAAGGACGCTATAGAGAAAACAAAGAAAGCTGTAAAGAAGATTGCTAAAAAAATCACTAAATAGTCCTATTTTTTTACTACTATAAAGTTTCTAGAAAATATTAAATATGAGCTATGATATAATAAATATAAAATTTAAGAATTATGAGTTTTTTGGCGAAAACTCATTTTGTGCGTCTTAAATTGTCTTTTGGCAAAAACAATTTTCTTAGTATTTGGAAAACTATCAATCGTTTCAATCATTCGTTGGCGCGAATAACTAAAAACCGTTTTCTTAGAAGTCATAATGAAATAGCTTCAATATAAATATTTCGGTACTCTAATATCTATATTGAAGGATACAAAAGCCACGAAGGGGGATGTAAAAATGGATATGAACATAGGAAGGAACGATTTAGGTGTAGAAGTAGGACAAGCAAATATTAAGGTTTTTGGTGTCGGGGGAGCTGGCAACAATATGGTGGGATGGTTATATGAGAAAGGAATTAAGGGAGCAGAGATAATTGCAGCCAATACAGACAAACAACATTTAGATATAATTAATGCTGATAGAAAGATCCTTATTGGAAGAGGCGTCACAAGAGGTCTTGGATGTGGTGGATTTCCTGAGAAAGGAGCAGAGTCTGCCCAGGAAAGTTTGCAGGAAGTTAAAGAGTCCTTAAAAGGGTGTGATATGGCTTTTGTATGCGCAGGCATGGGTGGAGGAACTGGAACTGGAGCAGCACCTGTTGTGGCACAGGTTGCTAAAGACTGCGGAGCTATAGTAATCGGAACAGTAACTATGCCTTTTAAGATTGAAAGAGCTAGAGTTGATAAGGCAGAGTTTGGATTACAGCAGCTAAGGCAAGTTTCAGATACTGTAATTGTAATTGATAATAACAGGTTAGTAAGTATTGCAGGCAATCTGCCAATACAGCAGGCATTTGCTGTTGCAAATGAGCTTGTTTCAACAATGATAAAAGGAATTGTGGAAACGATAGCTGTACCTTCATTAGTCAATCTGGATTATGCAGATGTAAAGGCAATCATGACAAACGGCGGAGTTGCAGCAATTGGAGTAGGCGCTTCTGACACAAACAATAAGGTAGAGGAAGCTGTAAGAGGAGCATTATCTAATCCTTTATTAGACATAAGCTATAAAGGAGCAACTGGAGCTTTGATCCATGTAAGCGGCGGACCTGATATGACACTTGATGAAATAAGCAAAGTAGGAGAATTGGTAACTGAAAGCTTAGATCCAGATGCAAATGTTATCTGGGGAGCAAGGATAGACAATGATATGAAAGGGAAGATAACAGTTATGACTATCATAACAGGAGTAAAGTCACCTTGGATACTTGGCAAGGTTGATTATACAAGGCCATCGGCAAGAGCCCAGCAAATATCAGAAGAATTAGGCATAGAGCTGGTTTAACGTTCACCCCTTTAGTCTTTGTGGTGAGAAAGTTCTTTTGCCTTCATTTTGAAACCACCCCCAAAAACGTTTTTTAATGAAGGCAATTTTTTTCTTTTTTTAGAACAAAGACAAAGGATAAGAATCATGTTCATTCTATGCCTTCCATTTAACCACCCCCAATTGTTTTTTGGAAGGCATTTTTTATTTTTTAAGTTCTTGTAATAAATTGCATACCATATTGGCCTCTAGTTTTACAGAAAAAAGGAGTCTTAGTTCTAATCTCACCATTTTGTAAAGATACTTCTGGTTGGGATAGGGGCCGTATATCACCTAATTGGGCTCTTTGATATAACCTTGTTCCTGGCAAAATAGATAAGTTAGATACATATACCATTGGAGGATTCAAGAAACTCATAAGCTCGCTGGTTGCTCTTACGTGGGAATTGTCCCTCACATCGCCTTCACCCATATGGGGGTCTAAAGTTCCTACACCAGCCAACAAAATAATTGCATAATTAATACCCACTTGTTTTAAACGTTCACCTGCCTTGTAGAGCATTTCTTGGGTGTGGGGTTTGTGCAACATCCTTAATGTTTGATCATCTGCGCTTTCAACGCCCCAGTAGAGCATGTTTAATCCTAATTCTTTTAGTCTTGCCCATTCTTGTTCAGTTTTTGAAAGAATAGCAACAGTACTTGCAAAGGATTCAAAATGTGAAATTTTAGGTATTTGGTTTCTTAAAAATTCCAAATAAGCTTCTGTAGGCGTTCTAGTGTTAAGGGGGTCTGCGTCTGCGAGGAAAATCTTTCTTACATATTTCCAACCTTCACCTGTAAAATCCTTTACCTTAGCAATATGATCTGATAATTCATCTAAAGTTTTTTCTCTGTATTGGATACCTTTATAAGAACCACAAAAACTGCATGGGCCCCTTTCATCTTTAAGCCTGCATCCCTGAGTTAATTGTATTACTGAAAAAACAGGGTTTTGGTCTGGCCTTACTTCTGGTGGCAGGACAGTTATAGGAGTTGGATAAGCTCGTGTATATGGCTCATTTTGTTGTGATGATTCCCAATTAAATCTTTTAGCTTTTTCTAATAAATCAGCAATATTTTCTGGTTTTTCATCACTGATCCAATCTCCCTCTGGGCGCCATGGCGGAATTCTAAATCTTCCTTTTTCAACTTCATATTTTACAATCGCTTTCATGAACTGTTCCAGTTCATCGACCAATGCCTTAGCTATTGCAGGGTCGATACAAACATCTTGATTCCAATAATCAAATGGACGAGCAAGTTTATTACCAGGACTTAAGTTTCTTAAATTTTCAAAGTAAATATAAAAATCACCATTATAATTCCGTTCCATGATCTTTATTTCATTTGCATATTCTCCGTGCCTTAATTCTATACCCAATAATCTTCCTTCTAAATCAAAATCTAACAAAACCTTTTGACTTTTGTGTGTTGTGTCTGTTACCCTTAGTTTATCACCACACCAAGGACCGCTATACGCTGCTCCAAAATCAGAAAGGCTGCTATCATAACATACTTCCATCCCTATAATGATGGCTCTTTTGCGTGCTGGCTTGAATAATTGGATTTTTCTCATTTTTCTATTGAGAAAGTTACTGTTGCAGATTTAAATCTTTTGAAAAGCTTTAAATAAGAAGTTGTGTTTTTCTTGGGTTATGACACTTTACTTCGTTGGTTTAGGATTAGGGAATGAAAAAGACATTACTGTAAAAGGTCTTGAAGCAGTTAAAAAGGCAGATGTTGTTTATCTTGAGGTTTATACTTCTAAGCTGGTTAAGTGTGATAAGGCAAAGCTGGAGAAGTTTTATGGCAAAAGGATAATAGCTGCTGATAGGGATTTAGTTGAAAACAAAGCTTCTGAAACTATACTAAAAGATGCTGCTGATAAAGATGTTGCTTTTTTGGTTGTTGGGGATGTTTTTTCTGCTACAACCCATGTTGACCTTAGGAAAAGGGCTGGAGAGCTTAAGATTAAGACTAAAGTGATACATAATACTTCGATATTAACTGCAGTAGGGATTGTTGGGCTGGACATGTACAAATATGGGAGAGTAACTACTATACCATTTGATAACAAGAATGTTAAATCTCCATATGAGGTTATTAAGAAAAACCTTAAGAATGATCTGCATACATTGGTTTTGCTTGATCTAGATCCACTGCATGATAAGTATATGAATGTGAAGCTGGCTTTAGAGTATCTTTTGAAATGCGGAATGCCTGCTGAGCAATTATGTGTTTGCTGCTGCGGTGTTGGTTCTGAAGATATTCTGATAAAATTTGGAGAGGCTAAAGAACTGATTAAGAAAGAATTTAATAAATACCCTCAGTGCCTGATAGTGCCTTCTAAGATGCACTTTATGGAAGAGGAAGCTTTGGGTAAATTTAAGATTTGAAGAAAGCCCTAACTCGGATTTTCAGCAAATCAGACGAACCTTCGTCAGATTTAAACGCACTTCCCGCCATCACATTTATTTGGGCATCTTATGTTTTGGTTGGCTTTATTGTTTCCATCACAGTAGTATTCAAGCAATAAACCGTTAAGGCATGTATCATAGAATCTTTCTTCTCCTGCTGTAACAATGCCTTTAACTGCTGTATTTATTCCACTGTCAGAGTCTTTACAGGTTCCTGTTTGTGCTGCTGCTTCTTTTGCTGGATTGCCTACTGAGTCTTTTACAACCTTATCAGCTGCAACTGCATTACCAGTTACTGATGTATCCTTACAACCAACTAGAACCAAAGCCAAAACAATCAATGCCAAGGCTAATAGTTTTTTCATTTTATAGTGGTTTAAGTGAAGGTAATATATATACTTTTCTAATGGATAATTTTATAAACCGCTGATTATTTCTTTGAACTATAGCCCCCTGGTGTAGTGGTCAAATTCTTATTGGCTACAATAAGGAGACAATTCATTTCGGCTTTTGGAGCCGAAGACGGCAGTTCGAATCTGCCGGGGGCTATTTTTTAACTTCTTATTTTTCAAAATATTTATATACGCTGATTCATTCTCGATACTCATGGGGGATGTTAAGTATCTAGTAGGAACAATAATAGTACTTGGATTAATTCTATTAGTAGGTTATGTTGTAATAGATGAAACTCCTGTTTCTGTATTGAAAACAGATACTAAGGCTTCGACAACATTGCAAAGGTTTGAAGTAGAGCAAAATCCAACTGGATTTAGTGTGTTGGCTGGTATGATGAGGGAAACAAAAGATGCTAGAAAAAGGAACCTTAGATATGATGAGATCGATGAAGAAGTGGATAGATGCATAGAGAAGATAACAAAGAACTGGAAGAGAACATATTATCATAAGTCTTATGAGGGGGAGTATGATGAAGATAAAGAAGAGTGGATTATGACTAATAGTTTTGATGAAAGGGAGAAAGAATTTTATGGTTATGATGGGGAAGAGGATTCTAATCTAAGGTGGAAGATTAGGAACAGGGCAATCGATGGGAAGAAGGCCTGTTAGAAAGGTTTTGTGCAAAGCCCAATACCTTCTGTTTTTCGCTGGCGTTCGAAACATAAGGTTTTTAAATAAAGTTAGATTTCTAGGTTGTATCAAGAGATATACCGGTTGTGGAGATTCCACTGCTTGTGTATGCTGGCGAGAAAGAATTTCTCGTTTATTTATCTTGATGGAGAAGAACTAAAATGGCAAGAATGTATTCAAGAAAGAGAGGAACAGCTGGTTCGCATAGGCCTGCAACTCCTACTGCGCCTTCATGGATGAGATATAAAGAGAGAGAAGTTGAGATGTTGATTATGAAGTTAGCTAAAGAAGGGAATTCACCTTCAAAGATAGGAGTTATATTAAGGGATACTTATGGGATTCCAAGCATAAAGCCAGTAATCAAGAAATCAATAACTAAACTTTTAGAGGAAAAGAAGCTTTTAGGTGAGATACCTGAAGATCTTTTATCTTTGATAAAGAGGATTGTTGCATTGAACAAACATAAAGATGCAAACAACAGAGATCAAACAGTCAAAAGAGGCATAATAATAACTGAATCTAAGATAAGGAAACTAATAAAATATTATAAAGGAACAGGCAAGCTGCCTTCAGAATGGAAGTATGATTCAAAGAGAGCAGGTATGTTCACTGAATAAAAGATGTACGACATTGTTATTGTCGGAGCAGGACCTGCTGGATTGATGGCAGCTTCTAAACTGCCAAAATCTCTTTCTTTTATTGTTATTGACGGTAAAGAGAAGATAGGCTATCCTTTGAAGTGCGGAGAAGGTGTGAGGGAAGAGGAGTTTGTTAAGTTGTTTGGCAGGAAAGATTATCCTTTTGTGAGAAATACTGTCCATGAGCATGAGATAATCTATAAGAATATTCATAGGACTTTTGAGGCTGAGTATCTGCAGATTGACAGGCCTAGATTTGAGCAGTGGCTGGCTAAGGATTTTAAGGATAAATTAAGGTTAGGTATTAAGTGTGAAGATGTTATAATAAAAAAGGATTGCGCAGAGGTTATAACAAACAAGGGGATTTTAAAGGGAAGGCTAGTTTTATTATGTTACGGCTGTAATTTTAAGATTCAGAAGAAGTATAAGTTAATGAAGAAGAATCCTATCTTGCTTGTTTGTTATGGTGGGATTTATAAAAATCATAAGTTTGATCCAAATAAATTCTATGCATATTTTGACGAGAAGTATCTTGGATATATGTGGATATTTCCTAAAGACAAGAATCTCGCTAATGTTGGATTTGGAACAGTTGTTAAGGGATTGAATGTGAAAAAGGCATTTGTTGATTTTATTTCTGAAGCAAATCCAGGGATGAAATTGGTGTCTTCTTATGGGGGGATAGTTCCATGTTCTGGCCCTATTGACAAGTGTTATTATGATAGGCTATTAGTCTGTGGGGATGCTGCAGGTTTTGTTTATGCGGGAACAGGAGAAGGGATATATTTTGCTTTAGAGTCTGGAAGGATTGCTGCTGATGTTGCTGTAAAAGCTTTGAATAAGGATAGATTTGATAAGGGGTTTTTGAAAAGATATGGTGAATTATGTGATAAGAGCTTTGGAAAGCTGATGAAAGCTGGGATAGTTTTTTATGATCTGCAGTATCTTGCACTTAGGAAGAAGAAGGTAAATGAATTATTTACCCTACCTACAAATAAAGAGATTAAGATGATGGTTAGCGATGGGAAGATTCCTTTTAGGGCTAAGTTATTGTGGTATTTGTATAGGGGTTTGAAGAAAGTTTTCTAGAAATTAGTTATCTTGCCTATGACTTCCTGAATCACTTTTTCTGGTGTAGATGCTCCTGCAGTGATTCCTATAGTGTTTTTGTTTTGAAACCATTCTTTATTTAATTCATCTGCTTTTTCTATATGTTTTGTTTCAGTTATTTTGCTGCAGATATCTTTTAAGCGCTTGGTGTTTGCGCTGTTATAGCCGCCTATTACAACCATTAAATCTGATTGCGCTGCTACTTTCAATGCGTTTTCCTGCCTTTGTTTTGTGGCAGAGCATATTGTATCCTTTATGATTAGGTCTTTGATTTTTTTATCAAATTTATTTGATAAACCTTCAAAACTTCGCTTTGAATTTTCTTTAAGATGTTCGCTTAGCTTATTGAATTCTACTACTTCCTGAGTTGTTTGAGAAACTAAAGCATATTTTCCATGTTCTAAATTAGTTAGGTCTTCAATACTGTTTATTATTAGGGGGTCTTTAAGGTTGCCTTGTATTCCTTTTACTTCTGCGTGGTTTTTATCGCCGAAGATTATTATCCTATAACCTTGTTTTTGCAGGTCTTTTGTTATATTATGGACGTTTCTTACCAAAGGGCAGGTTGTGTCTATTATGTCTAAGCCTTTTTGCTCTGCTTTCTGGATTATATCGTCAGAAACACCATGCGCAGATATAACTAATGTTCCGCCTTTGACTTCATCCAATGTTTCTACAAATATGATGCCCTGTTGTTTTAGTTCATCCATTACTTGAGGATTATGGATTAATTTGCCTAAGACATAGATGTTTTCTTTGTTTTTTATGGAGTTGATCCTATCTAGTGCTTTTTTTACTCCAAAACAAAATCCGGATTCTTCTGCCCTTATTATTTTCATTATTGTTAAAAATTAGTTGATTGTTTTTGTCAAATGAACAAATGGATATTTATCTTTTAGATTTTTATATGCTTCCTGCGCTTTTTCTTGTGTTTCGAAAATTCCAAAGACAGTCGGGCCTTTGCCTGTGATTGAGGCGTTTAAGGCTCCATTTTCTATTAATTTGTTGATGATTTGATTTACGCCATCTTTTTGGATGTGGATGAAATCATTATGTAGATTTTGCGCTATCTCTTTTGTGTTTTTTGAGTTTTTGCTTTGGAAATTCTTTGAATTTCCTAACCCTTTCAAATTTTTCGAATTCGAAAGTAGTTTTAAGCTTGAGAAAGCAGTTTTGTGATGTTTATTGTCTAAGTCTGAATATGCCTGTTTTGTTGAGAGCTCATAGCCTGGATTTACTAAAATAAGGTTCATTTCTGGGAGGGTTATTGGCTGAACTATCTCTCCCCTGCCTGCAACAAAACAGGTGTTTCCTGAAAGGAAGAATGGGATGTCTGAGCCGATGTCTGCTGCTATCTTTATAAGTGAATCTGCTGTTAAATTGAGATTCCATAATTCATTTAAAGCTATCAGAGTTGTGGCTGCATCTGAAGAGCCTCCTGCAAGGCCTGCTGCAACTGGAATGTTTTTTTTAAGGGAAACTGTGATTCCTTCTTCTATCTGAAAAAGTTCCTTTACTTTATTTATGGCCTTTAGGATTATATCGTCTTTAAACTGGCTGTTTACAATCACTTCTTTGCTTTTTTCAAATGAGAGCTCATCATATAAATCAATCTTCTGCATTACTGAATTTATTTCGTGGAAAGAGTCTTCTCTTTTGCCAAGTACGTCTAAGGACAGATTAATTTTAGCGTATGATTTAAGCTGCATCTTGTTTCCTCAAACTTACAATAGTGAATACCTGTATTGCGTTTCCTTTTCCGAATTCTGTCAATTCCTCTCCGGATGTGGCTGTTATTCCAACCTGCGAAGAGCCTATGCTGCAGAGAGAAGCTATCTTTTCTTTTATCAGCTCTTCATATATCCCTAATCTTGGCTTTTTTGCTTCTATCATTATGCCTATGTTGTTTATCTTGAATCCTTTTTCTTTTAAAATATCTAGAGCTACTTTAAGATAGATGGAGCTGTCTTTAATTCCTTTTTTGCATAATTCATCTGCATAGAATCCAAGGCTTTTTCCGCCAACTGATTGTGAGAGTGCGTTGAAAAGGCTGTGCAATATTACGTCTCCATCTGAGTTTGCTTCAAGACCTTTTTCGTTAGGGATTATTAATCCGCCCAGGACTAATTGTTTTGGGGCATCTGTGAATCTGTGAGAATCCTGGCCGAGCCCAACCCTATCTGAATTCATCATAAGTTTTGCGTCTTCTAAGTCTAAAGGAGTTGTAATCTTAAAATTCTCTCTGCTGCATTCCACTATTTTTACTTTTTGCCCTAATCTTTCTATCAGTTCAACATCATCTGTGCCATAATATTCATCATTATATGCTCTTACGAACGCTTTGATCAATAGCTTGTATTTTGCTGCCTGAGGAGTTTGCATACACCACAACCTATCTCTGTTTACTGTCCTTATAATTAGATTGTCTTCATCTGCTTCTTTTATCGTGTCTTTTGCCTGAAATGCAGCAGCACATGCGCCATAGATCTTCGCTGTTTTGATTATCTGCTCAATCAATCTTATTGAGATAAAGGGGTTTGCTCCATTGTGGATCAGAATTATATCTTCTGGTTTTGCATCTTTTAACAGCTTTAATCCATTATAGACAGAATCCTGCCTTTTTTCTCCACCCTCTATTATTTTTTCTATCTTTTTGAAATTGGAGTTTGAAATGATGTTGTTCAGGTCCAGGATATCGTCTTTGTTTGCTATTATCAGGATCTTGTCTATCAAAGGAGATTCTTCAAATGGCTTTATTGAATAGTGGATTATTGCTTTGCCGTTTAAGGACATTAGAATCTTATTTACTTTGCTCTGCATCCTTGTGCCTTTTCCTGCTGCGACAATTATTGCGTAGTTCATTTTATCAAGTTAAAATATACGAAAAAAGATAACTCCGTACTGAATGAAATGGGATGTTGAGTTATCTTTTTCTGTATCATCTGATAATACAAAGAAAGATGGTTTTGTTGATAAATATTTCTGTTTATCCTGTAGGTTCAGACAATTATGTTGGTCCATAAACAAAATCAGCCACATACCCTGGATTTATTGAAGAAAAGGCTACATTGGATTTAAAAGTTACCCGATTTGCAGATGAGCACCTGCCCAATAGGGCTCTTGCTAACTCTTTATTCTCTCCCGATGCAACAACTATCCTGTTAATGGAAGGCATATAGGGCATTCCCTGTGCGTAAAGTAAAACTGGTTGTGTTGAATCTCTAGGGTTAGCATGGCTTTCCCTGATATCTAGGGCAGCACGGTCAATACTAAACAGCTCACCAGAACCAATTGCCTTTTCTTCTACCCCTACAGGATCATGGCTGCCATACATAGATAGTGATCTCCAATAATTTGGTGTTGGGTTTCTTATGTGTATCATCGCATCCCATTCAGCTTGTTCTTTATCTAATTCGGTATACCACTTAGATGCGTCAGGGACTGACCAACCTGTAAATTGGCTCAATTCAGTTCTAGCTTGTAAATATTTTTGTACTGCAGGTGCATCTGCAAACGAGGCTAGTTGCTCTTCTTCACCCTCCCCTAAAATGTATGGGTCGCCTTTTGCTAAAACGGTGATCATTAATCTACCAGCTTCTGATTTCATTAGCTGTTCTTGTGCATCCCCATATGCTCTTACTGCTGTATCAGCTTGCCTCCTAAACTCGACTCTTGCTTCAAGGTCGGCTCTTGCTGTTTCAACGAAAAATTCATTAGCTTGCTTTAAGGAGTTTGCAATGATCATACGTGTATGGTAAACCCTTTCTCCCGGACTGGTTTGTGTATGCACTAAAAATATCCTAGTTACACCCACTACATCTACTCCCCCTGAAGCTTGATGCACAAGACTCCTTTCTCCAAAGTCTATTTGATCTAATCTCATTATAATCCCTCCATTGACCTCTAGAAATCTTAGAGGCTTATCTCACCTCTTTTAAAGAGGTAAATAGGTTGTTATTTTTAAATGTTGTCTTTTTCAGTATGTGAAGCGATGAGAATTCTTTTATAGCTGCTTGCAGCTTATTATTACAAAACAGGAGGTGTTTTGTATGAAACAAATGCAATTATTCGCTGGGTTGGACATGCATACTGAGTCCATCAC
>Ga0180007_10006022_pt1 | contig 12012 bp, 14 predicted proteins | sample MM_PC_MetaG_FD_121122 | JGI IMG/M metagenome (GOLD analysis project Ga0180007, IMG submission 121122) | Groundwater microbial communities from the Aspo Hard Rock Laboratory (HRL) deep subsurface site, Sweden - MM_PC_MetaG | ecosystem: Environmental > Aquatic > Deep subsurface > Groundwater...
TCGGGGCGTACGTTAGCTATATTCCCATTCGGGTGGTTGGTAGAGATACGGAGTTTAAGAATCAGTTTGGTCTGTCAGCTGAGGAAATGAAAACAATTGTCGAAGTGGTTATGCGTTTAAGGGACAAACATCCGGCGACGCGGTTTCTGACCTACTTCGATATTTTGGCGGAGCAACCTGATTATTATCACCCGATGTGGTTGAACACGCCCTGCCCTGCCAGGAAGAACATTTACATCTCTTTCTTTGGCGATGCCTATCCCTGCGACTTCCTATTCTACTTGGGAGATATTTTTTCGGCAGGAAACGTCAGAGAGAACTCAATGATGGAGATCTGGTGCCACTCTGAAGGGCTTGAGCGGTTTCGTAACCTGAAAAGGGCACCGCGGTGCTGTACCTGCGAGATGTTGGGTGTGAAGTGCTATGGCGGCTGTCCGTCTGAATCTCTAGCAGAGGAACTAGTAGTAGACGATCCTCTCTGCTTTAGGCATCTGCTGACAGGATAGATAGCTATAAGCGGACAAAACTTGTGTGTCTATACACCAGAGCCTGCGGATAAAACCTGCAGGCTCTTTTGTTGTATAATCAAAATTGATGATTAAATGCCGTACTCTAGATGGGAAAACGAAATGGATTTCTAAAGACAAAATGAGGCTTCGGCCCTCGGCTTATGGAATTATTCGGGATCGGGAAAGTCTATTGCTAGTAAGGATGAAGAGTGCCGGGAAATACTTTTTTCCCGGGGGAGGAGTTGAACTCGGTGAAAAAGTTACTGACTCCTTGACCCGGGAAGTTAAAGAAGAAACTGGTATAGATATTGAGGTCGAAAGGTTTTTTATATTCCGAGAGGATTTTTTTTATTATGAGCCCAATGATACGGCTTTCCACGGACTGTTGCTGTTTTTTTTATGTCGTCCGACAAGTTGGGAGCTTATTAAAGATAACAAAGTCGAGGATGACAATGCTGAAAAACCTCGCTGGGTAAAAGTATCTGACTTAAAAAAAAATGATTTTTACGGTTGTGGTAAAGATGTGTTCTCTCTTTGGCTTAAAGAATTCCAGCATGAATTTTGATTTGAGTTTTTCGCGAGTTGATTTGTGCTGTAAATACAGGTTATGGCGAAGCTAAACATCACCTATTCCCACGAGAAAGAGATATTTATAGTTAATAAGCATAAGGAAGAACTGCGGAAAAAGGGGGAAGCAGTTACTGATGTTTCCAGTCCGGGTGATGAACAGAAAGTTAGCGGCTCGCTCAGAAAATTATCCAGTAAATGGGAGAAGAAAGAAGCCCATTTTATAAAGCAGTTGAATTGGTTTTACGATTGCGATTTTAAAATAGACGGTTGGACGGCCTACATGATTAGATTTCCAATTTGTCCGTACTGGACGCCGGAAAAATGGTTTGCGGTATCTTTTAATCCGGTGCCGAAGGCATTTAAAACCATAGGTCACGAGCTATTCCACCAGCCGTTTCATTTATTCTGGGAGGAAAAATGCAAGAAGCTGTTGCAGAAGGGCACGTTTTCTGCAGGTATGGTGGACTCGATGGTTTATTCTCTTAAAGAAGCTTTGCCGGAGTTATTGAATATGCCCGAATTCAACCTTTCTGACATTAGAGACGTCGGTCATCCGGAGCCCGGAGAACAAATTGTCCGGTATATGCTCAGAAGATTCTATAAAGTGCGTGGTGTGTTTACTTTTAAGGAGTTTCTGGAGAGAACTTTCGGATAGCGAGGTTTCTACTGTTTCTACTTGGTGTTTTTTGAATTTTTTTGTGGGACTATTGGGTGTGAACGATTATGCCCATAACTCCACTTTTTTGCTTTTTGAAGTCGAGGAATTTTTTTCTCCAATTGTGGTTAAAAACACCAATATCCCAAGAGTCTAGTCCCTTTTCGTAAATGGTCATTCCCGAGGGTAATTTAGTGCTGATATTCGAGTGGGTTGGGTCAACGTAGTATTTTCTTTTCCCGGTTTCTATTTCCGCGATGGTGTGCCCCCTAATTGTTTTCTCTTCTTCCTGTGACCGAAGCCAGTTTTTGTCTAGGAGTTCAACGTAATTGGTGGGGATATGTTTTGCTCTGCTCAAGGCAATAAAGGTGATAGTGAAGTCAGTACAGCCAGTACTGAACTTAGATTTAATAATTTCGTGCGCTGTTCTTTTCCTGAAAAGCATATCTTTTTCTTCGGGAGGTAGTTTTTTGTGTCTGATGTTTTTGTTTATCCACCTGAGAATTTCAAAAATGAGTTCTAGCTTATTGGAGGAAAACTGTTTAGCAGTTTTTTGAACCAAGGGCGTAAGTTGCGTTTGTTCGCCAGTGGACGGATATTTTGTTACTTTATTTACTTTTGTGGGGGACATCTTGAAAGTATTCTACCACGTCCGGCTGTTGACACTTTTGTCAATGCTTTTAGGGTTCGGGTGATGTAATATGGGGTCGTAGCTGATAATCACTTTTGACTTTGAGGTTAGTTTTGTGATATAAGGTTAGGGTAGCTTGTAGCTTCTCTATGAGAAAGAAGTTTGAATTTAAAAAAATAGCAACTTGCGGCGGGGGAGTTTTTGATTCTTGGAAAGACGACCCCAATAAGCTTTCCGGCAATATTACATTTGCCCGGAAGGTAGTCTGCGCCGCCGTTTTGTAAAAAAAGCCCCGATAAATGTCGGGGCTTCGTCTTTATTGAGGTTCAGAGAAAATGAGTGCAAGCAAAGCTTTTTTTCGGGGTGAGGGGGATGAAATAGGGTTGAACCCTATTTCAGATTTTAATGAAGGTAAGGCATTTGGGGTGCGCATAGTGTTACCAACGAGGCTTGACTTGCGGAGGCGGGGTGTGATAGAAAGGTGTAGGTTGCGGGGTGAGGCAGGGGGTTGGCGTTGAAGTTCGTGCCCGAATTACGGGAAGTATCTAGGATTGTATTCTTTCTTACATTAAAAATTAAATCTAGACTTGAGGAGGGGAGAAATAAAAATATGAAAAAACTTTCTGATAAACGCAATCGCGAGCTGGTTGCGGTGTTACAAAAGAATATTCTTAAATTGGAAACAACTGAGGAAAAACTTTCGGAAAGCAGTTGAGGCTAAAAAACTCGAAAGGGCGAACCCTGTGCCTGTCGAACTAACAGGCAAAAGTCTATCAGGGGACTCGGTTGTTATCTTAACAGGAGGTAAGTGTTATGTCTACGGGACCGGGAAAGCCGCCGGGTCCTTACCGGACTGGTGATGATGGCCAGCAAGGTGGGAGTGGTGCGAACCGTGGTAGTGGGAGAACCCATTATACGGACCACAGTGATGGTCATCACACGTCTTGGGATGAGGGAGCTGACGGTGTCAGCGGGGTGCATACGACTGACCATGGGACGGGAAGAAAGACCACCCATGATGTGGACAGCCGTGGTAACCCCAGATAGTCGCTTTGCTGACCACTGATGTGTTAGGTGGCTGACGTAAAGAGTATCTGCCTGTTTCCAGGTAGACCGTGACTCCACCACGGTAGGGCTTACGTCCCAGATAATCTTTTTATTACTAAAAGTTTATGGAAAAGAAACAATTTTCACATCCACCTGGTCGTGTACAAAGATATTTGGCGGAAGTTTCTCTTGATAAGAACTCTACAGAAAGAGAGTGTAAAAAAGTATTTTTGCAAAATTTAGAAAAATATTTTAAGGGTGAAGTTTCGGTAAGGTTTCTCTCTGCTTTGGCTCTGGAAATTTTATACAACATCCTTTTGCCGAGACAAGGTTCGTCTGAAGATCTAAACTTAAAGTTCATACTTGATACTGCTGAGGATTTAAGTTACTGGTGGTCGAAATGCCCTCAATTAGCAGAATCAGAAGATGAACTTAAAGAATATCTAAAAAAGAACAAACATTTTTTAAGGCAGAAGGAGGGAAGGAAAGTTAAGTTGAAAAAATAGCACATTCAAGCACGGTGAGGCAAAAGTTGCCAGTGGTAGGAAGGCCACCTAGCCGTGCTTGACAGACTGTATTCGTACTTATGACAAAACTATCTGACAAGCGCAACCGCGAGCTGGTTGCGGTGTTACAAAAGAATATTCTTAAATTGGAAACAACTGAGGAAAAACTTAAGGATAAGTTAAATATGGTTGTCGTCGGCACGAATGCAGAGTGCTTGGTAAGCGAAGCGAAAGGGGTAATTTTAAAATGATTTACATTAAATTCAAATACAATCTAATCAAAGAGCTAAAAATGGCACAAATGCTGCTACGCAGTCCAGAGCATTTCCGTAACTTGAGGCTGGTTAGTTGGCCGAATGCTCGAACCTTCTGGAGAATTGTAACTAGCGGAGGGCTAATAAGATATTTTAAGAGGAGTGAATTCGAGATAAGTAATTTCCTAAGCGAGAAATTAGCTAAGATAGGGTCAAAATTACAGGGAGATTTCACTTGTTACTTGCACTTTATTGGGCCTGAGGGGAGGTACAACCCCGAAAGGAGGGAAATTCAAGCGAACTGTAGTTTTGGTTTCGTGAATTTTTTGGAAACTTTGTGGCACGAGTTGTTACACCTAGAATACTATAATCCCGAACTCTCCGAAGATGAAAACGAGGTGATAGTGGGAAAGATAGAGGAGAAGTATCCCTTTGAACCTTGATGCCGTAAATAAGTTGTCCGCAAAGGTCGGAACTTACTCTTGAAGAGCGGGAAGAAGTAGTCTCCGAAATGGAAGGGAAATATAGAATTAACGAGAGATAGCTCACTATGAAGAAAGCGAAAGAACAAAAAATAAAAATTGCCGAATTTGGGATGCACAGTATTAGGGTTTTGTGTTATAGTGGAAGCTAACAGGCGGGTGTTTTTGTAAAGAGGCACATGGCTGAATTCTATATAAAACAATTCCGGTGGTAGCTGGTGGTAAAAGCCCACCTAGCCGTGCTCGGCAGACAGTATTTGTACTTATGAAAAAAGTCGACTATAATATAGAATACGCTCATGTTTATACAAACGAAGTGTTTAGTCGCGAACATCGCGAAGCGGCATGGATTGCGAGTCACCAAATTGGCAAACTTACAGAAGAGGGGAAAACTTATAGTACCGTAGTTCTTATTGATGACTATAATCCCTCAGAGGACATTTTAGATAAAAAACACTTTTTTGATCGGCTTGCATACAATAAATTGGAACCAGAGTTCGTTGCCTTTGAGGCCCGATTTGTTCCACTCAAAGAAAAGGTCTTATCACTTATTAATAATAAAAAATATAAAAAAAGTGTGCGCCGTTATATTGAGAAGCATGAGCGCGTGCCCTGCTCGTTTTTAATAGTCATTTGGCACTTATTGCGTTTAGGGTTAATTACTAATGGTATCAATTACTACCGTCCTTACAAAAAGTCGGAGGAAATGAAATCTTTTGTCGGTAAAAAACTTATGACAATTTTGCCGGCACGTTTTGAAAATGTTGAGAAAGCGGCAAAGAAGATGATTGATGCATCACCTTTTGCTGGGTGTTTGGATGATTCGAAGTTTTTGTTTTTCTAACTGGAAATGAAATGGCACTTTAACTAAATGGAGGAGGTGTCCAATGAAACTAAAGCGAGTTTTGTTTGACTGGTGGAAGGAGATCCTGCTAGCAATTGCCCTCATTGGACTTATAGTCTGGGGGGTGAATATCCAATGGGATCTCAAGAGGGTCTTGCCCGTCGGGTTGGTTTACGGGGTTTTAGAAATTGGCTGGGACCTTTCGGCCCTCATGGTGGCCTATAGCTTGTCCGGGGCGTCGTCTGCCGTCCAGTTTTTGCGCTTGCGCAGGTTTAATCTGCGTCTGGCGTTGACGCAAGCTGCACCAGACCGGCCATTGGCGTGGCGGTGGTTCATAGTTAACCGCAGCGTTGCGCTAATCCAGCCTCTACTGGGGGGGGCAATTGCGATTTTTGTCAGTCGCGTGCCACTACTCGAAGGGCTGGGGATGTACGTTTACATAGTGGTGGACCTGGTTCATACGGTTACTACTTTGTGGGTGGTACGCCGCCGGCTTTTCCCGCAGATGCGCGTGCGTCCGGCTACCTTTGCTGATTTGCCTCGTTTGATTGAGATCGATCAGGCGGCTTTTACGGATCCGGCCCAACAAGCGGGTATAGACGAGTTGCGTCGCCGAGTGCAGACCGCATCTGAGACATGTTTGGTAGCAGAAGCTCCCAATGCACGGGTAGAGGGAGTTCTCTATGCACGCCAGATTAATCTTCTCACGTTTCTGTCACAAAGGGTTTTGGTATGGCAGGATTGCGCTGGAGATGGGAACTGTGATCCACCATCAGACGCTGATGCTGTCTTTGTGGTAGGGGTGGCGGCAGATCCCGCGGCGACAGTAGCGGTTTCTGACATATTAGAGGCCGCTTTGGCCCGCAGGGTTGCCCAGCTTGGCTTGAAAGCAGTAGTAGCCGGGGTTCGTATTCCCGGGTTTGCCGCAGCGCACAGTAAGGCAGATATCCTGCTTGATGATTATGTACGCGCGGTCGACGAGAACGGGTGGCCGACGGATCCGCTCTTACGGCATTTCGTCAGAGGATCCTCGGTTCCAGTTCTGGGGCCGTTACTCCGGCCAATTCGTGGCGTCCGGGATTATTTCCCAGACCCAGAATCTATGGACTGTGCGGCACTGGTTCTGGGCGAGGATCCCGCGCGCCGATCGACGAGTCTCTCGTGGCTTTTGGATCATAGTAGAATCTTGCGGGGCGTATGGGGGAGGGTCCTTGAATGGGCAATGCTCCATTGATCAAAACGGAGGTCCAGCACATTATTGTAGAATCCAATGGGATTGTGTTGGGCCTCCCATCTTTTTGAAATGAGGTGTCCTATGGTATAAAGTAGATAGATATGAGTTCCTATGTAATTTTTTTCTTCTTCATAACCTTGCTTAACGGACTGATCGTTTGGCTGGCTCTGCATAATAATCCTCGAGGTAAGCCTAATCAGTATTTTTCTTTTCTTGTTGTGTCTGCGATGGCCTGGATGACGGCTAGCTTTCTGGAAGGAGAACCAAATGCCAGAAATTACATTCATTTATTGGTAAAGATCGATTTTTTTAGTGCTATACCCCTGGCCTATTTCTTTTATAAATTTTGTGTTAATTTTCCTAGACCGTGGCTATCCTTACCGCGGAAAGTCGATCTTGTTGTAACTGCAGTGTCTTTTTTAGCGTTATTAATTGCACCTAGCTCATTAGTAGTTAAAGGTGTTCACGTTCTGCCCGGGGGGATAGACGTTGTTCCTGGTGGCTTTTACTTCATCTATTCAATAATAATGGTGGGCCTAATTCTGTCGAGCCTCATCATTCTTTTTCAGAGATTAGTTGGTTCGGTTGGTAAGGAGAAACAACAGCTTTTCTGCATTTTTATTGGGCTTTTGCTTTCAGGTGTAACGGCACTGGTTACAAATTTGATTTTACCTAGGTTATTTGAGCAGGAAATATTCATTTCTTTTGTCCCGCGGTTAGGTATATATAGTGTCATTTTCTTTACTTTATTAACACTCTATGCCATTCTTAAACACCGCTTTATGGACATACGCGTGGCGGTGCGGGCGATTTTGTTCAGATTTCTAGTAATTTTGTTACTAAGTTCGGCGTTTGTGGGGGCGATAAGTATTTATCGCCGATTGCCGGTGGAACCGGACAAAGCCCAGGTGTATCTTACTTTAGGGGCGCTGGGCATGGCTTTTTTGGTGGCTATTTTCTACCGGCCGCTGGAGCTTTTTTTAAAGTCGGTTACCGACAAACTTTTTTTTCAACGGGAATACTCTTATCAGGAATTACTCCGCAATCTGGGCAAGACTATGGCTCAAAGCGTTGATTTGGAGGAAATTCTGAATCACCTTGAAGGTACGTTAAAAGAGGTGATGAAGGTAAACTATGTGGGCTTCGTACTGACACAGGAAAAACAGGAAATAACACAGGAGAAGTCCCTTCGGCAGGACTTCGGCGAGCTCAGTCGAGCCGCTCAGGGCGAGCAGGAAGGAGAGGGAAGTCAGAAGTCAGGGCTTATGGTGCGGGGGTTTGAGGAGGGTACAAAGTATCAGTGGGCGGTGGATGATTTGTTGCTTCAACAGATACGGTTTAAGCCGGAAGTTATTGTTACCGATGAGCTGGCGCGCGAGTTGACCCAGATGCCGGATACGCCCGTGCGGATGCGTTCAGAACAGCTAGTTGACGAGCTAAAGAAAATGAGCGCTGGGGTTGTTGTGCCTCTGCCTTCCAAAGAGGGAGTTATTGGCGTTATGCTTTTGGGGGAGAAGAAAAGTTTAGATGCTTTTACGGTTCAGGACATTCAGGTTCTCGAATCTTTAATGTATCAGGCTGGTATTTCTATTGAAAACGCGGCTTTGTTTGCCGAGGTTAAAGACTTTAACATAAAATTGCGCCAGGAAATTACTATTGCTACTAAGAATTTGGCCATTAAGAACAAGAACTTGACTGTCTTGCGTAAACTAGATCAGATTATTATCAATACGCTGGAATTTAACGATATGGGTCAGAAAATTTCCGATGTTGTTACTTGGGAGATGGGCTACCTTAACGCCCTGGTCTGCTATTTAGATAAAAAAGAAAATAGGCTTAGGGCTTTAGCGGTGGCCAATACTCCGGCGCGAGAGAAGATAAAGAAGATTTTGAGTCAGGACATTCTTAACTATTCTTTGGATATGGACTTGGACCCTTCTAATTTGCTTGTGCGGGCTATTAAAGAGCGGAAACCTTTCTACTCTCCCAATTTAGCCGACTTTCTTACGCCCGTGCTGGGTAAGAAAGTTGTTCAACAAATTCAGGAAGTTGACCAGATCAAGCATTATGTTTGTTTCTGTTTGTCTTCTAAGGGTAATGTATTGGGAGCCGTTCTTATCGGCTTGCCTCTGGCTTACGACGATTTTGGCCCCGCGGAAAAGGAACTTATAATTGGATTTGTGGAGGAGGCAGGTATTGCTTTGGAAAATGCCAAGATGTATTCGGATCTTAAAAATCTTAATCTGCAGTTAGAAAAGATGAATGAGCGGCTTAAAGAGCTAGATACGATGAAAGATGAGCTTGTATCTATAGCTTCCCACGATCTACGCGCTCCGATGAATTCTATTAAATCCCATGTATTTATGGCTCTCTTCAAACAGCGTGATAATATTTCGGATAAGGTGGCGGGATATTTAGAGCGAGCTTACCAATCCTCGGAGCAAATGCTGAGACTAATTAATGATATGTTGTCAGTTTCCCGTTTGGATAGCGGGCATTTGGAAGTCAATGCTAAGGCTCATGATTGGCGGCCGCTGGTGGAAAATGTGATGCAGGATATGCAGATGACGGCTAAAGAGAAGGGTGTTAAGTTCAAGTCAGAAATACCCGACGATTTACCCCAAGTTTGGGTGGATCATGATCGTATTAGCGAGGTGCTCTTCAATTTAATGAGTAATGCGTTTAAGTTCAGCTTTCCAAACGGGGAGATTGAGATTGTTGTTGAGCCGCCAAAGGACGGCTTTGTCAAGACTTGGATTATTGACCATGGGCCGGGTATTTCGCAGGAAGATCAAAAGCGTTTGTTCCGCAAATTCGGCCGCCTCCAGCACTCTTATTCAACCATGGCCGAAAATCAAGGCGGCACCGGCCTCGGCCTCTATATTTCCCAAGGCCTCGTCAATCTCCACGGCGGCGCCATCGGCGTCGAATCTGAAGAAGGCAAAGGCACCCGCTTCCACTTTACCCTGAGAGTTGTGGGGGAGAGTTAGAGCCTGATAAACATCGGATGCTCGAGAACTATATATTTAAAATAACTACGGTATGGAAGGCCCGTCAATGACCTGTTCGAAATTGTGCGACCCAGGAAAATCTAGACTTTATGAAACAATCAACCGATAAAACACAATATCTTAGGTCAGGTAAACAGACGGAGCTTACTACTGCTATTAAAGAGCTCTCGAGCCAGTTTCAGTCACAAAGTCTCCAACTGGTGTTTGATATTCTGGGTTGGATAGGTGAAAACATTAAGTTTGAAAGTAGTCTGCAAGGCGCGGTTGGGCGTTATCTATGGGGTAGAACCGCCCTGGAAGTGCTCACCAGCAGATTTGCCACGGGTTGCACGGACTATACGCTCGCTTTCATCGCGCTTGCACGAGCTAAACAGGTTCCCACTGTTTACATTGAAACTTTAAGTAAAGCCTGGCTGGATAAGTTTCCAATTGACCCGAAGGAGTTAATTACTGGGCATTCCTATGCTAAAGTTTCTTTAGATAAAAAAGTGTATTTTGTTGATAGTACCCGTTTGTGCGTGCATTTGAAGCTTCCGGCAGGTGAAGTCGTTTTTGGTGAGGGTGTGGATACTTGGGATCTAGGGCTTTCTAACAAGAACTGGAAGAAAAAGTTTTTGAGGTTCAAGGTTGAACGGCAGAAAGAAGCAGGGAGCTGAGTTGTCTCAGCTCCCGTTCTGGGTTTGTGCCATAAGTGGCCGGATAGTTTCGGAAATGTGCGTGAACAGGGCTTTGTAGGCACTGCAAAAGTAACTTGGTCCGTCAACCTTTCCTGTCAGTAGGTACCTGTAGTACGTGCAGCCACCGTTACAGATTTCTTTCCACTCACAACCAACGCATTCTGGCTTCTGGGCAGAGATTTTCTGTTTCAGTGTTTGGTATTTAGTGGAGGCTAAAATCTCTGGCAAGGGAGTCCGCATCAAATTACCCAATAACATGTCATCGGTGCCCATAAACCGCCCGCATAGGAACATATCTCCGTTCCAGTCTATCGCTAGGAATTCATAGCACTCACTTAGGAAGGTACAGAGCAACTGTGTCCCGGCGATGATTCCCTGAATCATCTCGGAGAATCTCCTGATGCGGAAATTTGGGTCGTCGGCTTCAAACCATGTGTCGAAAATGGTACTCATGAACTCAGCGTATTCGTTTGGTTCAACTGAGAATGGGAAGAACTTACCGTTATGATCTATCTCAGCGCATGGTGCCAGATCAAGCTGGGTTACTCCCGATTCTCTGAAGTAGTGATAGGTGGCTAACGGGTCGTGCAGGCTGGCCTTGGTTACCACTGCTGATATTCCAAAGGGAACTTCATTATCGAGTAGAAGCTGAATACCACTCCATGTCAGGTCGTAACTGCCTCTCCCAGCACAGTCTACTCTGTTGGCGTTATGTACTGAGGGTGGTCCGTCCAAGCTCACGCTGGGGCGAAAGTTATTTTCCTGAAAGAAGGCAACCCATTCCTGTGTCAGCAGTGTGGCGTTCGTCTGAATGCTATTTTCTACGTGTATATTCCTTTGCCTTAAGTATTCTTGTTCTGCAAGAACCATGTGGTAGAAAGGTAAACCTGCTAACACTGGTTCGCCCCCATGCCAAATGAACCGTAGGAAGGGAATATCCTGCTGACTGAATTGTTCAACTATATGTCTAAATACTGCCTGTGTCATCACCTGCAGCGGTGCTTTGTCCCGGACTGGATTGTTGTAGCAGTACTTGCAACACAAATTACAACTATTGCCAATTGGCTTCATAATCAACGTTGGTCTCATCTGCTACCTCCATATTTTTGTAATACTTAGTTTTTTGTACAAAGCTTTGTAGGGAGAGGTTATCTGTTTGAACCTCTCCCTACGGGTCCTTTTTCCGGGCGTATTAACCCGGGTGTGGTCACGCAGCGTCGGTAGGGTCGGCATTCACGTAGTTCGCGTAGTTGCTGTGACAGTTGTAGCATTTATAGCTACCGGTCTGCCGCAGCGGCTTTCGCGTCTTGGCGCGTGCCACTTCTGCCTGAAGGATCTTACTCTTAGGCATCGGTTGTTCCTCCTTTCCAATAGGATTTTTTTCGAGATGGTAACTTGAAGCTGTTTGTATACTTTGTTAAGGAGCTATGTTTAGATTTTTGACTATCCTCCTTGCTTTTATCATCAAATACAAGGGTTTACGTTAGAATTTTGGAAGTAGGAGTTAAGTAAGAATCTGGGAAGTGAATTGAGGGTTGACGGAAAAGAGAAAGCGGCTGACAATTTCACCAAAAGTTGAAAGGAGGTGAAAA
>Ga0180007_10006024_pt1 | contig 12011 bp, 23 predicted proteins | sample MM_PC_MetaG_FD_121122 | JGI IMG/M metagenome (GOLD analysis project Ga0180007, IMG submission 121122) | Groundwater microbial communities from the Aspo Hard Rock Laboratory (HRL) deep subsurface site, Sweden - MM_PC_MetaG | ecosystem: Environmental > Aquatic > Deep subsurface > Groundwater...
AAAAATGGCAGTGATATTCCATGAATTTCTTGCACGTCTCTTGCATAGCACCGGAGCCGAAGCTGGAGCCGGAGCCGAAGCTGGAGCCGGGACATCCTCCTGTTTCCATAAGTAGACAAGACTAATTGAAGTAGAAATAACTCTTGACATAGGATTAATTAATTGTTAAAATATAATTATGAAAAACAAGACACGAAAAAAAGGAGAAAGAAAATGAATGATTTATTCTCGAAAAAATACTTAATAAAAAAGGATAAATAAAATGGATTTTTTTATCAAACAATTATTATCGTCATTGGATACAGAATTAATTATTAAAATAAAAGATGCATTAATTATACTACCATTATTAAACGAGAATAATCAATTAAAATATAAGATTTTTTCAAACATTAATTCACGTGAATATTTAATACAAGCAATTTATGACAGTCAGAAAGAATTAAAAATATTTGAAAATGAAGATGAATTAAAATTATACATAGTAAACTCTTTAATTTCTTTGGAAAAACAATTTGAACAACAGGAGAAAAAACCATGATTATTACCATGAACCGTGTACGTTTTCGTACTTCTCGTAACAGATTATTAACACGCAGTAAAAATGCAGATGGAACGCTATCGGACAAGGTATTAGCAAAATGCGATACCGAAAAAGACTGCATCATAAAAGCCTATGAAATTACGAAACGTATTGAAGGATTAAAAAATGACGCATTTAAAGTAACGATTGAAAAAAATACATTAGAGGATATTATGATTAATTCCATTGCACGTGAAAACAGTTTTTCCGACAATGGTAATGAAAGCAATCATGAAAGCAATCATGCAAACACGCATGAAAGCAATCACGAAAGCACGCATGAATTAAAAGGAAAGCGTAGGTAATGGATAAAAAAGTTAAAATACCGTCAGCAGATTTAAGTATTGACGATTTTTTCGATTTGTCTGACGCTACAAATAAATTCGATAAAAAAGAAAAAGATGAAGAAATTAAGGATTTATTAAATGAAGACGAGAAAAAGAGTATAAAGGGACGGAAGAAATATGCACGGAAAACTGACGAAGAAAAATTTGAAGAATTAAAGAAAAAATTAAGTAAAGATGGAATTGACGAGAATAATCCACCATATTACGGTCTCGATAAAAAGCAATTTGAAGGTTACAAAGCGCTTGCTAAGGCACATTTCAACGTTATTGGAAAAATAGTATGCAAAAAATATGAAGTTGAAGAAATATCGGAAGATGAACTTGACGCATTAGCAGAAAGCGCCGCTCCTATTGTACCTGAATTTCTTTTTAACAAATACGCTAATTTAGCAATAACAGTAGGTATGCTTGCAATTCCTCGAATAATTGAACATAAAAAAAAGGAATTAAATAAAAATAATCCTATTAAGGAAAACACTGAAAAATAAATTATGGATGTTATTGGAGTATTCGGAGTTGGGGAAAGCGGGAAAACATATTTTGTCAATCAGTTTATTTTAGAGAATTACTCCAATTACGATAATATTATAGTTTTTGCAAATATTAATCAGCACAAAAAGCTTGTAAAATTAGATAATATCGAATTAAACGATTTTTATGACTTTTTAGACTACGATTTGGAAAGCATAAAAAATTCATTAATTTTTTTTGATGATTTTGATGCATTATTATTAATGACAATGTCAATAAAAGACGTAAAGTCTACATTTTTACTACTGCAACAGTATAATAATCATGTTATTTACACTGCAAAAATATTACAAGAATTGCCCGATATTGTAAAATCTTTAACTAATATTTTAGTTATAAAAAAGTTAACTCATTTTAAAGACTTAAATTATCTAAAAAATTATTTGAATGATGAAGAAATTAAAAAAATATCATCTTTTAGCATGAAAGATAGATTAATTATTTACAGATAACAGATAACAGATAACAGGAGTTAAAATATGTTAGATAAAATCATATTAGCCGGAATTGCCTATGTTGTTTATAATTATTTAATGGAAGACGAAAAAAAAGACGAAAAAAATAATGATAAAAATAAACCTGATAATACTAAACAAAAAGAAGGCATGGAAGAACTGCTAAAAAAATTAAAAGATAAAAATGAAGAATTAAAAGATAAGTTGATAGAGAATACCGAATTGACGGATAAAGAAAAAACAGAGTTACGTGATAAAATTAAACAATATAATGACAAGTTAAAGGAATTAAAAGAAAAAATAACAGAGTTAGAAAAAACAAGACACGAAAAAAAGGAGAAAGAAAATGAATGATTTATTCTCGAAAGAAAAGATTAAACTGTATATCACTATTATACTAATAGTATTTGTGTATAATAAATTTTTATCAAAGTGGCTTACATTTCTTGCATAATGCAAGATAGAAAGGATAAAAATGAACAGAGAATTTAACAAAATCCTATACTTTGGAAGTACTGATTTATCCGATACGATGAACTGGCAAAGTATTATATTACCGTCTTTTGAACACGATGATATGCTTGAAAGTCTTATAATTATGTATTCTGTAACATATAAAAATGAAGATTTGGTCGAAACAGAGATAATATGGTTACGGGAAGTTATGCAATTACTTGAAATTAAATTAAAGCATTTTCTCGAAGGTGAAATAATACAAGATTTAAACCTGGACGATATAGCACATTGTGCTGCAATCCGTGAGGATGACATATCTGCGACAGGCTCAAATCCGGCTTATGTTGCTTTAGAGGCAGGGGAAAGTAAAGAATTTTTCGTAGCAGTAAAATATCCGTTTCGCAACAGAAAATTACGTGATATGTACGATACATGTTTTCCCGCTAAAGAATTGTCAGAATTAAAATTCCAGAAAAATGCATCACCGTACACGTATGTAAAATTTCAAAGCGGCTCTGTTGCTTTTGCGATTGAATTAATCGAAAAATCGGAATTACAGCATTACGGATTGATTAGAAAGTCGTATAAAATAGCACTTGAAAAAGCATCAAACATGAAATTTTTTGAAGGACTATGTGAAAACATGTTTATCATGTTAAAATTAGACAAGGAAAACGCACCTCATTATATTAGTCCGGGTGCGTACGGGAATTTTCGTTTCATCAAGCAAGATAATGTTGAAGAAGCAAACTCTATTCCTTGTCAATTAATGGTAATGAAAATACTTAATGAAAGCCCACTATTATTACAGTATATGTCTCAGTTTAATATGTCAGGATTAATTGTACCTGCATGGTTATATTATGCACCATTTTACCTTTTGCCTATTATATATCACACGGACGACTTGTCACTACTTGATTTGCCTAATTCTAAGGTAGATTTTGAACTGGATACGGCTATCACTGAGGCAAAAAGAACAACTGTAATAATAGAGGAAATTGTACCTGTCAGAAGCATGAAAAGACGTGAGGATTACGTATCATGCGGAAAAGACGTATTACCGGATACGACACCCGGTGTGGTTAGACGTACTGAAAAGCCACTTGAGCCGAAGCAGCTTGAAAGAATACCAGTGGTATTAAAAAGTGATAGGAATATATAACCTTTTTACAGGAGTAAAAAAATATGAAATATCTTGTAATTGTGATGATTGTTATATTAATTTTTAAAGATGACCTACTGAATTATATTGGACGAGGCGTTTATACCGGAGTACAGGAGGAAGCAAAAGCTGACATAAAATCTGACATAGGTGAATTAGTAGAATATACAGTTGATAAAGCATGGGAAGAAACAAAAAACACATTAAAAGGTATGATTAATAACGCTTTTTAGAAAAATTAAATTTTTTTAACCGAGAATAAGGGATATATGAAATATTTAATAATTTCTATATCCCTTATTTTTTAAGGAAAACATAATGGAATTATTTATTGCGATATTGCTATTATACGCATTATCCATACTTCAAAAAAGTAAAAAGGAACAAGAAGAAACAAATAAGGCAATTAATGAGGAGATTAATAAAATAATACCACACAACCTATTAAATAAATTAAAAGGTATTAAAAAACAAGAAGATGAAGAGGAATTAAAGCATGATAGTTTGCTTTCCCGTATAGACGCTACGACAGCATCCAATATCCGGACGGCTATAAAAACACAAAATTATACGGCTGTAAAAAATATCGAAGGATTTGATAAATTAGACCAGTTAATTTATGCTGCAAAATTTGATTTTAATAATCATATAAATAAAGATGTTATACATACGCTTGATAATTCGCAGTTAACGTTAATTGATTGGATTAGAAATTATTATACATATAAGCTCGAAAATTTACAGAAAGTATATGTTGCTATTATTAATCATATCTCTGTAGGGCATGAAGATATTATAATGGTTATTGAAACGTATAAAAATATCGAATTAAAACAATCCATTCCTCATTATCTTTGGATTAATAATACTACTGCAAATAGGGAATTAATTAAATACAAGTTAGTACACGAATTTTTTCATAGCATTACCGGAGTTATAAATTATAAGGTAGATGCTGAAGCTAAAAAGAAAAATGAAAAAAAAGAAAAAAAGGAATTAAGTAAAAAAGACGTAAAGATAGAGGAGACAAAATGATTGAAAGTAAATTACTTACTATTGAAGAAAGCGCAGGTTTATCAACTGGTATAATTACAGAAAATTTATTGAATATTTTTGATGCTCAAAGATTATATTTTGAGGAGTTATATAGTGTATCTTTATTATCAGGCAGTATTAATATAGCAATAAATAACCATCCATTTTGTGTATTGCATACAAATGTGGGTAATATATTTGCATCATTGTGTTTTAATCCAATTTTGCGATTTAATCCACCTATGAAAAAAGTAAAAATTGAAAAAATATCATGGTATATATCTAATTATCCCGGAAGAATGGATTGGAATATTGATGGTTTGGGTATAGGTTATGCTTTACAGTTTTTATTCTCGTTATCAAAAACACGACCGGAGATAAAAGAATTATCAGAAAAAGGATATGAAATTGAAAGGTAAAATATTATGGAGATTATAATAATGCTCATAATCGGATATTTTTTGTTAAAATCAAAATCAAAAACTGATACAATCACGAAACCAGCCGGTTTACCGTCAATCTCTGATACGGACGTAACTGTTACTGGAGTAGTAAAATCGACTACAGCAGGCGCAACCATAGGAGCAGGGTATGGTGGACTTCCCGGTGCTATTCTAGGTGGTATAGGTGGGTTTATAGCAGGGTTAAATCCCTTTAGTGAGTCATATTGGGAAAAACTCCATGTAGCATTTTTAAAACAAGGCTGGAAAAAATCGGATAATGATTTTACTAAAAACTTAAGAGAAAAAATAAAACCTTATTTAAAGCATACAAAAATAAGTGACGGTAAATTATATTACTGCTTATTCCATCCAAAGGATAACAGTATTATTTATTTACAATTTTTTACTCATAAAGCTATAATAGGTTATCCAAGCTTTTTAAAAATACATGATAATGACTATTATTATGGTGTATACGATACAAATCCGGAGCCGAATTATACTAAAATGTATACGCTTTTTTCTGACAGTTTTATAGATTATAAAATTATATTCGATAAGTGGGTAAAAGACGGAAAACAAAAAATACCTTTTTCTTCCTATCCATATAATACATGGAAGGAATATTAAACAATGGATTATTTACTATTATTAGCAATAGGTTATTTTATTTATTATTTTTCTCAGGATAAAAAAGAAATGGAAGATAATATCAACATAAAAAAATCTGATACATTATCCATATCAGATATAAAATGCAGAGACGGTAATCCCGTACCGGAATTATATATGGAAAATGCGATTGAATTAATTAATAATTTTTCTGTTATTTTCAATGAAATAAAAAATTATACAATAATATCAGGTTTTCGAACTCCAGAATATAATAAAAAGAAAGATGGTGCGTTATTATCACAACATTTAACAGCAAAAGCTATTGATTTTAGCAGTACAAATTATAGTCCACCTGAATTATTCTTGATAGTAAAAAATTTAATGGATAATAATAAAATCAAAAAAGGCGGTATTGCAATATACAAGAATTTTTTACATTATGATATACGTGGTTATTATACCACGTGGGAAACATGAGGATGTAATGATAGAAATGGTTTATGAGCCTGAAAAAATGAGTTTATCGGAATACACAATATATCGTATATATTTTAATATAGTCAGGAATTATGTAGAAAAAATGGATAATTATAATCAATCAACTTTTATAAATATGATACAATACGGGAAAACCGATGAAGACGACTTCAAAAAATTAAAAAAGGAATATTTGAAATATACTGATAATATGCAACCATTTGAAGGGTTATTAAAATACATAGAAATAACAAAAGGATATACATCGGAAAAATTTTTGGAAAACGTTGATATGTATGACAAGGTAGAAATAGCCGGAAAGAAAGCTATGGAGAATATTATACCGGAATTATTATCAGGAGTTTTAGAATTAATTAAAAGTATGACGGGAAAATTATATCCATTAATCGTTACTATAATAATAATGATTGCAATTTATTTTATAATGAAATTTTTTACAACACTAAAAGGATTAATATGATAAATTTTAAATTCACACACGTGTCCGAAAAAAAAGAGGAGATTAAAAAAGATGAAGAAAAGAAAAAAGTCGAAGTACGGGAAAATCGGAAGTCCGAAAAGCCCAAAAAGAAAAGCATGGTTAAAAAAGATAGGAAGAAAAAAAAGGTAAATTAAATTTTGAATATTTAATTGAGGAGAAAAAGAATGAATTATATAATCACAATTAAATGTACCTGTAAATGCGTTATGCAGGGAAAAGCGGAGAAAAAATGAAAGTAATTACTAATAAAACTGTTATTGATGAATGGAGTATAATCCACTTTATTACAGGATTTATATTAGCAAGATTAAAGGTAAATATTATTATAATCGGAATAGTAGTAATTATTTTTGAAATTATCGAGCCTTATTTTCCAAAATTGCATGGAAATGAAAGTCATATTAATGTTGTCTCTGACTGCATAATAGGGTTTATCGGAGCATTAATCGGGAGGGTATGATGGATATAGCAGAATTGCTTGATTGGAAAATGATAACAAATTTTTATATTGCGTTACAATTATTTGCACTAACAAATAATCATGTTCCTCATACATTAAAAAATATTTATAATAAAGTTAAAAACGGTAAAAATGGTAAAAAAGGTAAAAAATAGATAAAAAAATACCCTGTAAAAGAAAACTATAAAAAACTTTTACAGGGTATTTTAATTAAATTAAATCGACTACGGTCTCAGAAGTTTTTATCTCCTGTTCCTCTGCAGCAATCCTTTTAACTACTCTTAGAAAGCCTTTTCCGCATTTTAATGCGTCTCTTGCATGATGGAAGTCTATTACAACCATTAATCTGTTCCCTTTGACTTGCAACTTGCAATTGTCGTAAAATTCTCCCAGTTTTACATCTTCCACCTCTTCCGCCTTTTTTATCTCTTTTTCTTCATCTTCATCTTCAATACCAAAAACATCCTCTGTCTGATTTTTTGTCTTTTCTTTACTCATAAATACTCCATTTAATTAAGGTTAAAAATATATAAAACTTCATAGTTTTATTTATTACATCCTGTATAATGCATTAATAAGTCATGATGCAGTGACGCTATATATCCTGATAATGACGTTCCATAATTCAGTAATATAGCAACTGCCCACACACCTTTTAAGTATCCGAGATAATAATTTATTTCATTATCACCTTTTCGTGTCATTCCCTCTTCGAATATTTTTTTTGAATATTCCCTTATTTGTAAATCTGATAATTTCATTTTTTAACTCCTCAAAAAAGGTTAAAGTAACAATCAATTATGATTATATCATAGGTTTTTTCAATGTCAAGTTTTTTTACGTCAAAATCGATATGCGAAAAGACTATAAAAAACATGAATTTTTTTTTACGGGAAAAGTAACTTTTTTCTATCGTGATTTAAACATGCTTCATGTTTATACTCATTAAATAATATAGACTGCATTGACATTTTACCACCGCAAGAAATACATTGTATTTTTTTAACGCAAAAAATACAATAGTTATTTTTTCGAACCTCTAAAACTGCAATGTCAGCACAAAAATCACAATACTTTCCATTCGTCTTTTCAGATTTAATTTTTAATGTCATAATTTATCAATCCTTTATTGTTAAAATTTTATCAATGTGTAAAGGGAATGTATCATTTCCAATTATACCTCTTTTGTTATATATACTCTTTATTTGCTTTTTATCTTTTTTTCTTTCCAGAAACGGAAAACTCCTCCGCAGGCAGGTTTTAAAAGTGTAAATACCTTTATTATAATCTATCGTTTCTTTTTTTATCAATCTGTCAAATAATCCTTTCTCTTTTCCAAAACCTTTTGTCTTTTCTATCTCTTCATCTTCAATAGTTATTAATTTGTATAATTTAGGTAAATAAAAATTAGCATTTTTTATGGTTTTTTCAAGCTTAAAAAATCCTATTTCATTGGATGTTTTTATTTTTATATCCGTAAAAATACTATCCGTATCGCAGTAATATATATGTTCCTGAATTTTTAGCATCTCCTTGTAAAGCAATTCCCTTGCAAGGGACGTTATATATGCGGATAACTGAGGTTGTATAAAATCCGGAGTATATATTTTACCTTGTTTTACGTATATATCTCGTATTTCATCTAATATTATTAATTTTTCTTCTATTATTCTTTTGTGCTCAGGGTTAATTATAATTGACGATTTATTTATCCTTTGAGCAAATTTTCCGTAAAGGGAATTTAATAATATTTTTAATATGTATTTTTCTGTTTTATCATTGCATTTTTTACGGATATTATATAATTTTAACATGTAACCTTTTAATATATCTGACTTTTCATATATTATTACTTCATTTATTTTGACGATTTTTATGTTATTGTTTTCTAATGATATTTTTAAATCCGGTAGCGCATATGTACCGGATATTTTACCGAATGGAAAGTATATTTTTTTGTTATGACGATACGGTAATTGAGTTATATAATCCTCCTGAACATCGAAAATTCCGTCAATAAAAAGACAGTATTTATCTATGTAACTATCTTTCAATTTACTCGATATATACGGCTTTTTAAACGGTGTCGGTAAATCCATTGTAGCACAATATGGATACATACTATTAATATCGTAGTAATAGAGATTTTCACCTCTGAAACGGTATATCTCTGTACGACCACCATAGTAACCATTATATATTTTATTCATAACAGCAAAATTCTGTTTTTCAAATTTCTTTTTTTCCATGAAATTTTTTCGAAACGTAAATAAAGCAGTAGAAGCAAGAGTTAACTTTATTTCACTATTTAATTTTATCTTTAAATAATCACGATATTTTTCTAAAATTCTTTTCAGAATATCGCAGTCTTTATATACTCTTTTCTTTAATCCTTTTTTCGTAAAAATTAATTCCTCTTTTTTCTCTGACAAAAAAGTAGTAGCTAACTTTTGCAATCCGCAGGGTAAAATAATTAGACTGTCTCTTAATTCCGAGAAACCTATGTGCAACTGTATAATTGAGGAGTTACTACATATCAATTTGCATTTATCATTCCTGTTATTCATTTCCTCAAGCAAAAAGAGAAAGTCATATTTACCACCATTGTGAGCATAATAAATTCCCTCATTATTTTTGATAAAATCGTATAAATCGGATAACTCCGAAAAATAATAATAATTATCCTTATAAATTACTCCGGCACATTGAAATTCAATCCAGTTTTTAGCTTCTATGTCAAACACATTAATATCTGTTATTTTAATTTTTTTCATTTTTATTCTTCCATTTCCTCTATTTCTTCTATCTTTTTTTCATAATATCTTTTTAGGTCTTTTTTCGCTATATTAGATATTTTTCGTTTAAACTTTTTTTCAGCAGTTATTTTTTTCTTCAATTCCGCTAAAGCTTTTTTTTGTTTTTCTAAAACTGGCAAATACTTCCCGCTGAAGGTTATTGATTTTATTAAACCTATTTTTTTATATTTTTGTAATGCTTTTTTTAAATCGAACAATTCTTTACTTAAATCCTCATAACATTCATAAGGGTCGAATATCAGCTGTACAGGTAGGTAGCTTTCGATATAAAATTCATTATCTTCATCTTCCGAATATTCCGCATATTTTAATCTGTAATAGTAATAATCCTCGTACCCTCTTTTTTTTAAGTATTTTTTTAAGTTATTTTTTAAGTTGTTATTGTATTTTTCTAAAATATCTAATGCTTTATCGTTTATTATTTTTATATCGCTCGAATTTTTTTTATCATAATGCACATTATCAACGAAAATTATTTCACTTTTTATTATGCTTCTCGGTGTTTTTGTTTCTCTTATATTGTACGGAATTAATGACTTATTTTTACTGTAATTAATTACTCTGTATTTAGCTTCCTTAAAATACTGCGACTTTGCTGGGTTTTTTAAATATGCTGTCTTTTTTAATATCTCGTCAAAGCCTTTTGTTATTGGATTTTTTGGGTTAGAAAGTCGACGAAGGGTGTTTCTGTTAAATCCAGTCTTTTCACTAAAATTCCTTTTTTGTCGAGGAGAAAAAGACAACCACATTTTATGAAACTCTTTTCTATAGTTTTTTCTATAACTTTTTTTCATTCAATTCCCCTTTTGAAAAATGAAAAAATTAATTAATCCGGTAAATTAATTAATTGTTAGTTAAAAAGGTATTTCTTTTGTGTCGTCTTCTGCAACAGCAACCGTAGCTATTTGCTTATACGGTATAGGTACGTTTAATGTCTTGTTTCCATCCTTGTCAATAAGTACGGAACAGAACAACATAGGATTATCACCATCAAAAGGGTGTGCCAGTAACCCACGTAAAATAACCCTGTCAAGTAATACATAGGGTTTTTTATCCTTCGAAACCTGTACACTGCCTACACGATAAAATCTTGCTTTATCTTCCATGTTTTCACCATTCCTTTCGATTTTATTTACCGGATTAATTAATTCCTTATTTTTTTCTTCAAAATAATAATGATAATTATCTCTAAAGATATACCTACCTATTTTAGCAGCATTTTTTATATCTCTATCTTTTTTCGCTTGCTCAATTTCTAGTAAGATATAATCAGGAATTTTATATCTTTTTGAATTATAATCAATACAAAAAATTAAAAAATTTTCAGGTATTTTACACTTTGAATATCTTAATTTGTCGCAGTAGTCGCAAATTGAAGTGTTCATTTTTTTATTCTTTAATAAAGGTTTTTAACCATGCTAAAACTTCAACTTGATTAAATATAATACCGGAAAAATGATATATTTCACTTCGCAAAATAAGAATACAAGAGAAAGGTAATCGACAAGTTAAAGTACAAGTATTATTATTCGACCTATATTTTGTCGGCTCGAAGGATGCTTCAAAACATAATGAGCAAGTTTCAATCATAAATTTATCAGGCTTTTTTGAGTAATTTTTTATAATCTGATTATATTGTTTATTTGTTAGTCTTATGGTTGCTTCTAATTTTGATAATTTTTTAGTGTACATTTTTTTAACTCCTGACAAAAAATAATTAAAAAAAGGAATTTGAAATATTAAAATCTAATTAAATGAAGCGTTTTTTGAGGATTATATATTCCAAATTCCATACATATATTATATCAATTCAGTATACTGTTAGTCAATACGTTTATTGTTAGTAGCATCTATTAAAAATTGTATCATCTACTTCAATTAGTCTTGTCTACTTATGGAAACAGGAGGATGCCCAGCTCCGGCTTGCTCCAGCTTCGGCTCCGGCAATGAGACCGGATATATGCAGGCATGGTGAAAACGAAATATCCAGGACTTTTATTTTTTTATGAATGATATCAAGCACTTATAATGGTGAAAACGAAATATCCAGGACTTTTATTTTTTTATAAATGATATCAAGCACTTATAATGGTGAAAACGAAATATCCAGGACTTTTATTTTTTTA
>Ga0180007_10006025_pt1 | contig 12008 bp, 14 predicted proteins | sample MM_PC_MetaG_FD_121122 | JGI IMG/M metagenome (GOLD analysis project Ga0180007, IMG submission 121122) | Groundwater microbial communities from the Aspo Hard Rock Laboratory (HRL) deep subsurface site, Sweden - MM_PC_MetaG | ecosystem: Environmental > Aquatic > Deep subsurface > Groundwater...
ACGCTGTAAGCGGACCTATAGGCGAAGCCGCCAAACTGATCTGGCGAAGCCAGAAAGATCGCTTAAAATATAGCAAAACTTGGAGAGGTCGCATAGTCCGGTCTAGTGCGTCAGTTTCGAAAACTGATGACTCCGCAAGGGGTCCGTGGGTTCGAATCCCACCCTCTCCGCCAGGTAAAGTTTGGGACTTTTATAAGGAGTAGAAAGAGGCAAGAAAGGGAGTAAGGAGTGAAAAGACCGCAGGTGGTCTTTTTTGTTTGTAAATTCGCCCGTTTTGGTGGTTTCTTCAAAGACACACCTTGGTCTTGAACTTTTTGGCCAAACCATAAAAACCCCTCTACTTTGGGACTTTTTCCGTGAATCCTCATTATTGCGTATAGATCTGCTTTTGTTTGATGTAAATAGTCTGATTCAGACAACCAACGAGCTCTCTTTTTTGCTCTCTGGTTCCGTCTTTAAAGATATATTGGATGAATCCGGTCAGGTCAAATTAGGACTATTTTCTTTTTGTACCAGGTATATTGAGGTCTCTTAAAAACTCCGCATTTTCTTTAACTAAAAATATTTGATAATGTACTGTTCCATCCTCATCCAGTATCGTTCTGGCTTTAAGTTTTCCTTCGCGAACAAGTCTTCTTATTGAGGACGGATGGATTCCAAAGTCATTTTTCAATTGCCAGGAAGCTAGCCAGCTATCACGATCCTTGACGGCTCGCTTGGGGATAACGCCTTTGTCTTTAGCACGCTGACAGGTAAGGCATTTAATCCCATATTTGTCATACCAAGTTTGGTCATCGCTGACGGAAGCATAGCAGATGTGGCAATTATAGGGCCCACCCTCGAGATGAAATCCCTTCGGTTCTTTCTTGAGTCTTTCTTGCCTCCGAAAATCGATTTTAGCCTGCTCATAAAGGATTTCAGCCAGTCCCATTAAATTATGCGCTGCTTCCCAGGCATCCTTGTTACTCAGCCTTTTCCCGTATTCTTTCTCGTAGATATCGTTGAATTCGTCGACTCTCTTTTGATCTAAAGTGACCATAATACCTCCAAATTAAAAAACACTTTGAATATAATCAGAATTCCAAAAATTGACAATGGGCCGATAAATGTTGACTCGTTGTTAATTTTGTGGGAGGATAATCAGCTGAACCTATCAGGTTTGCACATTGACGAATAAGGGGTGATTGACGTGTTTGTTGAGCAAGAGTCGGATCAAGGCAGCTTCCGCATTAGAAGCGATAGTCATGGCAACATCGTCTATCTCGACAGGTTCGGCAGACGGTTAAACGCCGTGCCGCTGGAACTCACAGAATCTCCTTGTCCGCTTAGGTCACCACTCGTGGTCCACCTGGAGCTAACTCGGAGATGCGCACTGAAGTGCAAGCACTGCTACATCAACGCGCCAAGACCTCGGAACAACGAGCTGAACACCGAAGAGTGGAAAGGACTATTGCGTCAGCTCCGAGACCTCCAGACGATGTCAGTATACATTACTGGAGGCGACCCAAGAAAACACGAGGGTTGCGCCGAGATAATCCAGTACGCCAGCAACATCGGCCTGAGCTGTAACCTACTAATCAACGGCGTGGCGTTAACCAGGGAATTTGCACGCGCAATCCCAGATCGAGTTTTTGTCGTTGTTAGTTACGACGGCCTGATTGGCAGCAAGTCACTCAGGGGAATCTTGTCAGAGACAGTGATGGAGAGCACCCAGATTCTTGCTGAGGCCGGGAAACACTTTGCCCTTGAGGGAGTTCTCTTTCACGACAACGTGACCGAGATGGCTTCCACAATCCGCCACTGTCATGATCTGGGCTTGGATTTTCAGCTCATTGACATGCTACCGATTGGAAGGGCAAAACAATACCCCGGACTGCTGCTGCAAGAGAGTGATCTCGACGCAGCAATCGAAGCTGAAGTCGAATGGCGTAACTTCCTCGTCCAAAGAGAGGGCCTGTATCCTCTGGGTGAGGTCGCCAACCCCAACATCTACAGTGGAGTCGCCAAACTCGTGGAAGTAACGGGGCGCCCCGAGCCGGGTGTCTTTGTCTCCTACGTGAGTTCGGACGGCTACCTCTACCCAGACAACTACTACGCTGCAGAGGATTGGTTCCGGGAGGCCAATCTGCGCGAAGTGAGTTTTGCCCAAGCGTGGCAGAGTTCATTCGCGAAGCTACGAGACCTGAAGGTCCTGGATTTCAGGGACTGCTCAAACTGTTCCGCAAGGGCCAATGGTCAGTTCTGCGATCTCCAGAACCTCGCTCTTTCAAGCCAGCTCTACGGATCCGAAAGGGTATGTGGAGCCTACCCCGCTCTTAGGGATCTGAAGGCCAGAAGAGCGGTCTTGTCTTCGTAGCAACACCGAACAAGAAACAACAAAACCAGGGCGCGGCCTAAAAAACCGCGCCCGAAATTTATAAATTACAGCTACGCCTTCAATAAGCTTTGGGCTGTGCTAAACTAAACTTATGAACAGACTGATAATTGATTGCCACCGACACCTGTCTATAACCGAGCAAAACAAAACATACGAAGATGCTGCAAAAGCACTACTTTTAGACATGGAAAAAAATGGGGTCAGCAAATCTGTTATCATTGCCGATAATGTTGAAGAATCCGGCACTGCTGATATTGAAACATTGCTGAAGATTTTTGATGGCCACGAAGAAATTTTATTAATCGGAGCAATAAATCCATTTGATCAACCGGAAGATAAATTAGCTAAAATCGAAAAGCTTGTTTTGGAAAAGAAGATAATTGGTTTAAAGTTATATAACGGGCATGACAAAATCTATCCGACGGACCGAAAATGCTTTTCGACATACGAGCTGTGCAATAAACATGATATCCCGTTGATGATACATACCGGAGGAAATAGTGGTGATTCTGAAGTCGCAAAATTTAACGATCCCAAGATGATTGTCGAGATTGCAAGTAAATTTCCAAAATTGAAAATAGTAATTTCACATTACTTCTGGCCTCGTCTTGAGTATTGCTACGAGGCGACAAAGGATATCCCCAACATCTTTTTTGATACGTCTGCTTTGGCCGATCAAGAAGTTATTGATGAGAGCGGCGGAATACAAAAAGTGAAAAATATACTTGAAAAAACGATTCATAAACGGAACGACAGCGTACTCTTCGGGACTGATTATGGAATGTGCAAAACCAAAGATCATATTGACCTAATAAATAGTCTAGAAATCACCGATGATTTAAAAAACAGAATTTTCTCCAAAAATTTCCTAGATCTATACTAACAAAAAACAGGCCAGCCGACTCCCCCGAAGGGAAGCGACTGGCCCATGACCGATTGCGACTCACAGCCCTACTTCTTCTTGGGCTTCTCCCTGACCGTGATCCTCTTCACGCGATCCGGGTCGAGAGTGGCTTTGCACTTACTCATCACATTCACCTCCTTCTTGGGGAGCGGCGTTGGTGCCAAACGGTGAGATTACCTCATAGGCGTTTGGCCCGTCCGGGAGGACGGAAACTTCGTCGACATCCAGATAGCATTTCAGGATGCGGTGGGTTAGCTCGGGAGCAAGGCCCTGGAAGACAGCCGATACCTCTCGTATGAATCGCGCTTTCGCTTGCTCGTCTTGGCAACGAGTGAAAGCACAGTCCTCATGCAAAACAAGAGACACCTTGCCGTCGTGGGTAACGAGACCAACCGGGTACATGCGGCACACCAGAGGTCTCAGGTTGTACACGGAACATTTTTTCCCCTCGCGAAGAATGCAGGGAGGCTTCGGCTGGTCTATGATGAGCCGGCCGTCTTCCTCGGGGAAAGAGTGAATGAACCATGCGTTTCCATTGATCTCAACGACTGGTATGCCTGCGTCTAGGAGCGCTGCCTCTTCTTCAGGGAGGAGCCAGATGTACCCTTCGCAGTCGTGGTCCGTACAGCTGGCACACACCGAGTCGAAAATCCCTCGATACAGTGTGTCAAGCTGCGCATACAGATCCAGAAGTTGTTGGTACAATCATACCCCTCCTTTCGTTAGCGGACAACCGTGACCACTTTGGATGATGAGACTGACTCCTGGCCAAGCATAGGAGATGTACCTGCACTCCATCTTGGTCGGGTCAACGGTGGCGTAGTAGGCTCGGATCTTCTCTTCGAGGTCGACATCTTGGATCATACCGATTCTCCCCGCGGGGTAGACCAGCATGACCTCGGTGCAAGCAAATACCCCGCCGTTTGCTCCGAGGCAGACGGTTGAGGGTTCTACGTTGCAGGCAATATCCATTACCGCGCTATCGGCTGTACACCCGCATGCTTTTTCCAGGGTATCGAACAACCGACGGCGACTCTCGTTGTTCCACTCCAGACCTAGAAGATGGCGGTTGCTCCTAGCTCGCCCCACCATATTCAGATCGCTGATGTGGAAACTGGTTACACCATGGCGATCCCCGAGAAACCTCAGGAGCTGGAACAACTCGTGAAAGTTGAGAGCGGAGACAGTGATGGAAGCAGAGACAGACATGCCCCGCGACGTCAATCTGTCGAGTGCAGATATAGCCAGCTCAAATGCACCTTCACCCCGGAGGGTATCGTGTGCTTTGTGAAAGCCGTCTATACTGACAGCTACGTGGCTAAGACAGTCTCCTACTTCATCAAGGAACCGATCCGTTAGGAGGGTTCCGTTAATGATCATCTCCACTCCCAGACCGACACGGTTTGCGTGGCGAATCAGGGCACTCAGATCCTCTCGTACCATCGGTTCTCCACCGGTGAGCTTGAGTGAGCTTCCCCCCAGCGCAACAATGCAGTCGATGGATTGCCTAGCTTGCGCTTGGTCCATCTCCGACACTGAAGCACTGTCGCCATATAGGCAGTGAAGGCATTGAAGGTTGCACCTTCTTGTTATCTCCCAGTGCCATTCTTCGATAGGCATATTAGTCACCTGCCTTGTCTATGGCACCAACCAGGAAGAGCTTCGAGACGAAGCGGCGGATCTCGGTGCGTTCGATACTGCTTGAGTGACGCGCGATGAGCTCCTGTTCAGTCAGAACTCCCTGAAGAATGTCCTGAAGGAGCTTGACCGCAGTCCCATTAAGCTCAACTGTCTGGTATCTCGTGACCAGGTAGGGCTCGTCGTGAGCCAGGTTCAGCCTGGTGTAGCGGTTGACCTTGAAGTGCCGCAATCTCCGTGGAATAGTTACCCTTGTCTCTTGCGGCAACGACTCCTTGCTGATTTCGCAGGGCGTTATGCCAGGCTCGCGCAAGGCATAGTCGATGCAGTAGGTAGGCGAACAGTTCGCGTCCACCTTGCAACCGCAGAGGCACTGACGAAGGATCGGACAAGAACGGCACGGCTCGGTTACCCAACTGAGGTCGCGGAATTGCGACAATTCCGGCTTACGCCAGATTATCTCGATGGGTAGTTCCAAGACATTGCCGTATACAATGTCCGATTGGTTGCAGGTCCGAACGTCGCCTTGCGGATTGACGGCGGCGAAGGTTATCCCCGCACCACAGTCAGCTGTCATGTTGAATTGAAGAAGCAGCGGGTCAAGGCAATATGGAATCGCCGTGCCCCACCCAACCGGAATTCCAAAGTCGTCACGCGCAGCAATCATCTGCTCGAGTGCCGTATGGAACTCTTCGCGTGTCGGCTTGAGGTCTATGGGACACCGGCTCCCGATGCCTCCCTCCTCGTAACGATCAACGAAAACGCTGTCCATCCCGAGAAAGTAGGCGGTCCGGATAACCTCATACATCTGGTCGTGGTTCTGCTTAGTCAAGATCGGAATACAGCGGACGTCAAAGCCGCAGCGGACATAGCGAGCGATCGAGTCCAAAACCCGGTCGTAGCTGCCCTTTGCGTCAGCGATGAAGTCGTGTGTATCTGGAGTCCCGTGGAGCGGAATACCTAAACAGGCCAACTTGTCGGTCAGACCGTCCAAGTAGATCTCGCCGTTGGTTACGATTGTCACTGAAGAGGTGACGGCCAGTTTCTCAGCATAGTCATTCAATCTGTCAACACCGATTAGCGACGGTTCGCCGCCGATCAGATAGACGTGAGGAACCCATGACTGAGAGATAGAGTCGACAATCCGAGCGACGACACCCTGATCTACGGGCATGTCGCGGCAGGGGTTGTAGCAAGGGAGACAATTTCGGTTACACCGGTAGGTTGTCTCGATGTGGACGAGATGAGGCACACTCGGTGCCGTCAGTGGATTAAGTTGTCTCATGGCTAGGTCACCCCTCTGCTTGCGTTTCGTGCGACGGCCAGGATGGCCTCGATGTCATCGTCCTTAGCTGACTTGTTGAAGTGAATGTAGCCACACGCCGTACACTTGTACTTAATGCGGTAACCATCACCTCTGGGTTCAACCCCAATCGGCTCCATAGATCCCCTGCAGACCGCTACTCGATCCCCAGGATTCACGTCCACATGCTTACTCCATAGGCAGGAGAGGCAGTGGTCGGTATATCCATTCCCTGACACGTGCTTGCCGCAGTGGTCACAGACAAAATCCTCGACACGTCTCGCGAATGTCGCCAACAGAATCACCCTCTCCTGTGTGTAGATTCTTGATTTTCGGCAACTTTTTGGTTGCCTATATGTCAAGTTGCAGCAAGATGAAAAGACCATCTTACTTTCAAGGCATTATATACCTGTTTGAAAAAAAATCAAATCCCTAGGAGTTTAAAAACCACAAAAGCGTCGAGTTATGTCCGATTTGCCCGATTACTTCGATTATGTACAAAAGTAAGACTCCCTTTTTTATGTGTCTTATTTTGTCTCATTTTTATTGCCAAAACCGCCACCAGAAGGTAGTGTAAGAGGTAGGGAAAGGTCTAGACCGACCTGTCCCGCCAATTTAATCATCGCTATCCAGACTGCTTATAATTTTTTCGATCTCAACACCGATTTGATCGATTTCGGTAAAATCAATAACTTCTTCCCAGGTCTCTTTATTCATTTGGTTTATTCTTAGATTACTTCGCCCCGCCTTCAGCGGGGCTCGCAATGACACACAGAGGACTTACTTCTTCTCGCGTACCGTCACATTCACTCCGCTTTTGCTAAAAGTTTGGATGTTTTTACTCTCGAGCGCTTCGGCTACTTCCTCGGCCACTACTTTTACATCTTGAAGCTTTTTAATTATAAAGTGTTGCTGAATGACCATAAAGACGGTTTGAGTGATCCAATAAATCGATAATGCCGCGGGCAGGGTGTAGGAGATGTAAGCGGTCATAAGCGGAAAGAAATAAATCATCTGCGTCGTCATGATCTTTGTAAAATCAGCGCCCTTATCTCCAGTCGCGGGCTTCGGCTGAAGCGCTTTGGACTGAAGCGATTGAACCAGCTGGGTAGCGGCAGTTAATGCAGGAAAAAGATAGGCAACTATGCCAACCGGACCCTTGATGAGATCAGCAACCGTCTTGGTCAAATCGGCGCCAAAGAACCAAATATTTATTGATTCCGGCGTTGGCACAAAAGAATAAATCATCTCCGGCTTTATCCCGTTGAGATTCCCGTGCACGAAAACTCCGTAAAAACCAAACAAAAGAACGATTTGAATAATCATCGGCAGACACGAGCCAAGCGGGTTGATCCCCTCTTTCTTGTAAAGCTCCATCGTCGCCTGTTGCTGGGCCTTCTTATCGTCTTTGTACTTTTCTTTGATTTCGTTAATTTCCTTCTGAACAGCTTTTTGCTTGTTCTGCGTTTTCATCATCGTGAAGGTCGGACGCATAAAGGCCAAACGAATTAGCACAGTGATGATAACAATTGAAATCCAAACATAATGCCCCGGGATTAACCAGGCGAAGAAGATTAAAAGGTTGTAGAAAAATTGAGTCATAAAATAGTTAAAAGGTTATAGGGTTTATAAAGTTTTTAAAGTGACACATTTGTGTCATCCTGAGCGGATTTGCGAGCGGAGCGCAAATCTTCTCCAAGTGAGTCGAAGGATCTCTAGATTTAGATTCCTCGACACTTCATTAGGTTTGGGTTCCACCCCCAAACCGGCTCGGAATGACTTTGTCACTTTATGAACTTTACGAACTTTCTACTCTACCTGCCCGCTGTCGCTTAAGCGAAAGCTTACGCAGGCGGGCAAACTAATGTACCGGATCATCCCCGCCCTTGTTCCACGGATTGCAGCGCATAATTCGCCATACTGCTAACCATGATCCCCTAAACACTCCATATTTGTCAATTGCCTGCTTGCCGTACTCGGAACAACTGGGATGAAAGCGACAGAAGCCCATCGGAAACAACACTCTAAGGGGTCCATGATCAAGAGAAAGCGTGTACTGATAAGCTGTAATTAGGAAAACTGCGATCTTTTTAAACACTCCGCTGCCTCTTGTTTAAGATTTTCAAAGTCGATTTCTTCTACCGTCTTTTTGGGAAAAACCACAACCGAAACCCCCGAAATCGAGCCGATTTGACCCTCGAACGCTTCCCTCGTTTTCCTTTTGATGTAATTTCGCAAAACGGCCTTCTGGGCAACTTTTTTGCCGACAACAACTGTAATTTTGAGCGGGAATTGGGGCTTGTTTGGGATAAACCGACAGGACAGGTTGGCAGTAGAAAAAGACCGTCCTTTTGACAAAACTCGTCCGACTCCCCTTGCGGGAAGCCGATTTTCTTTTTTGATCATCTTAAAACTAACTAATTTACTAATCTATCTAATGTACCAATCGGATCGGACCCATTCGTATATTCGGTAAATTAGTATATTAGTAGTTTACGCTACTACTAAGCGCTTTCTACCCTTTAAACGTCGGCGTTTTAAAATTAGTCGCCCCGTCAAACTACGAAGTCGGGCCCTAAATCCGTGGGTTTTCATCCTGCGTCTTTTTGATGGTTGATATGTTCTTTTCATAACTTAAAATTTAACAATTAAACAATTATCAATTAGACAATTTTGACAACGAACTGATTATAACAGTAAAAAAGATTTTTAACAAGAGTAGCTGATTATAGAAAACGGGCCGGCGCAAGTGCGCCGGCCCGGGGTGAAGCGTTGGTAGAGCTCACGGCCTCTCGGCGATGAAGGTCAGGGTACTTCCCCTTTGGGTAACCGATAGCAGTACTTGTCAAACTCCGCTTGGATCTGTTGGCGGGACATCTTCGGAGTGATGCCCAATCGTTGCTTGAATTCGTCGTGCATCACCCCGTCGAGCGAAAACGTGCTTGAGAACGCGCCCGAGAGATCTTCCACAATAATCGTTAGCGGGCTTGCCGTATCCCAACACGACGTGAGGTAGTCCGGGTCACCATTCCGAGTTGGCCCGAACTTAAAGTTGAGCCGAGTACTGTCTCCCTCCCAACTGATAATCACCCAGGACTCCTCATGATCGACCGCCCCGACCCCGAGAGTCCCGAGGTAGTTACAGGCGGAAAGCAAGAGGCTCCAGAAATCCCCCTTCTCCCACTCCGGCATGTTCCAGGGAAGGAAGAAGAAGTGATAGCAGTCAACTTGGACTTGATCGAGCTCCCGATAGATGGAAGAAAAGCGTCCTGCCCTATCTATACGCCAATCCTCCAAATACCGGCAGGCATCCTCGAGCTGGGTTAAGACACTTTGTATCTGCCGGAAGCGTGTGTCCGAAAACCCCTCCTCCGCCGCCTGATCAACCCCACAGTACACGTGGTGCGTCGCGAGGGCGAGCATCTTGCCGCCAACCTTAACCATCTGCTCAAAGTCGAGGTGACTCGCCAGCAGGTGATACCAGAGCAGTTTGGCGAGCTCGGGATTTTGGTCGTTGACAGCATTGACAACCTTAGCCGCCGGCCAGATCTCTCCTTCGACCATCCACGGCGACAAACCCCTGATCACCTTCGCGGCCTCTTCGTACCTCTCCTTTGTGACGTTCATGCCTTATCACTCCTTGTTGGTTTGATGTCAAGATTCGGGAAAGACCAAAGCTTATCAAAATAATATTCCGATATCAAGTAAGTTCCAAGATGACATCACCGGAGCGACGTTGTTTATCCACAAGTTATCCACAGGTTATCCACAGGCAGACAAAACAAAGAGCGAACAAAACGATATAAAAATCAATCTAACAACAAACTTTACAGGTTCAAAGTCGAGTTATCCACAGCCCCCTTGACGACACAAGGGGTGACCGCCTACACTCAGGATAGTTGTGGATAACTTTTGCAGGGCGGGAAAATTAATTCAAGGGGGCGGGTGCAGAGCAGTAAAATCTGGCAGGCAGTTTTGGGCGAAATGGAGGTCTTGCTTCCAAAGACCCAGTTTTTAACGTGGTTTAAGGGAACCTCCCTCGAACTAGACAATGACACCGCCAGGATTGTTTGCTCAAATCTCTACGCGCGGGATTGGCTCAAAACAAAACACAACGATCAAATACTTGGGGCAATTAGAAAAATAGAACCGGAAGTGAAAAAAATTACCTATGAAATAAAGTCCACCGGACAAGCCGAACGCATTCCGCTTGAAATTAAAGCCAACCCCACCGCCAAGTGTGACAGCGACCCCATGATCCCCTCGCCCCTTAACCTAAACGAAAACTATACTTTCGATAAAATGGTGGTTTCAACCAACAATGCCCTTGCTTTTGCGGTTGCGCGGGAGGTTAGCGAAAAGCCCGGTAAAAAGCACAATCCCCTTTTTATCTACGGCGGAGTTGGACTTGGCAAGACTCACCTTGCTCAAGCGATCGGGCACGAAACAAAAAAGAAGAACCCAAAAACCAAAATTATGTACGTCAGCTGCGAAACCTTTACAAACGACTTTATCAGCTCTATCGCCTCTCGTAAGATGTCACAATTCAAAAAGAACTACCGCGAGGTTGATGTGCTGATCGTCGACGATATTCAGTTTTTATCTTCAAAGGAAGGATCTCAAGAAGAGTTTTTCCATACTTTTAACTCGCTGCAGCAAGCTTCAAGGCAAATTATTCTCACCGCTGATAAACCCCCCCAAGCAATCCCCGCTCTCGAGGGGCGCTTGCAGAGCCGCTTCGGCGGCGGAATGGTGGTCGACATACAGCCACCGAACTTCGAAACGAGAGTGGCGATTTTGAGTGAAAAATGCAAAGAGAGGGGTTTTGTTTTGACCGACGAAGTAATTAACTACATTGCCAAAAACATTCATTCTAACATCAGAGAGCTTGAAGGCGCACTCAATCGCCTAATGGTTTTCTGTCAATTTAACAGCGCCTCCCCTACTGTCGAACTGGCTACAAATGTTCTTAAAGATATGATCTTCTCTTCAAACAAAAAACTTGATACTGCTGAAATTATCAGTGCTGTTTGCCATCATTTTGGCGTTTCAAGGGAGGAAATCATCAGCGGAAAGAGAAAACAAGAATTAGTGTTGCCAAGGCAAATAGCTATTTATCTCATCCGGGAACAAACCAACAAGTCCCTTCCTGAAATAGGCAAAATTATGGGGGGAAAGGATCATACCACTATTATGCATAGCGAAAAGAAAATTTCTGAACTTTTAAAGACTGATCAAACAATGAAGGAAACGGTTGAGAATATACGGAACAAACTATTATCAATAAGTTAATTAAATATAACAATAGTAATAAGGGTGTGGAAACGGTGGGCAGAATCTTAAAAACCTGTGGAAAATTGTGTGGATAACTTGGCCAGATACTGTGGAAGGGCGGGACTTACAACCGCGCCGCGGGGCAAAATGGGCGTTTATCCACAGACTTATCCACAGGCAAATAAGGTAGGGTGTGGATAAGTCGTTAACTAATGAGGAGTATATATGAAGATAAGTGTAAAGAGAGAAAACCTTTTGGCGGGACTGCAGACAACTTCTAGAATGGTCAAGCAAAGGGCGAGTCTGCCGGTGCTCGGAAACGTCATGCTTTCGTCTGATAAGGGGCGATTGAAGCTTGCGGCCACCGATCTAGAGGCGGCGATCGTCCAAAGAATAGGCGCAAAAATCGATGAAGATGGTGCTATAACAGTTCCCGCCCGCACTCTCTTTGACTACGTCTCAACAGTCACAGATGACAATCTTGAGCTGGTTAGCGAGGGTGCTGATATGAG
>Ga0180007_10006026_pt1 | contig 12008 bp, 18 predicted proteins | sample MM_PC_MetaG_FD_121122 | JGI IMG/M metagenome (GOLD analysis project Ga0180007, IMG submission 121122) | Groundwater microbial communities from the Aspo Hard Rock Laboratory (HRL) deep subsurface site, Sweden - MM_PC_MetaG | ecosystem: Environmental > Aquatic > Deep subsurface > Groundwater...
CGGACTCAGCGGGCACGGTCGCGGATGGTGCGGTAGACACTCCGGCAATCGTGACGACGGGGAATCTTGACCTGAGCATGGCCGGACTGCGCGTGTTTACCGATAGCCTGGTACTCTCTAGTGTCTACTGCGGGTATCATACATGGTATGAGGATGCCAACGGCGGAGATAATTTGGACACGAACTTTGTAGCCTGCCCAGCGGTAGGAGATAGCACGGATACTGTGGTCTTCCTGACCCATTACCATTCGTGGCTCGCGCTTATCCTCCCGAACGAATCTACAGTCGGCCAACTAGCGGAGCGAACACGGCTGCAGACTTGGGTAACACGCCTCGTACCCGGTGCTGGATTTTACCTGCGATGTGCAAACTATGACGCAACCAATTACACGGTAATGGGCGATTTCTGGGTGGCCCTTCGTTTCACCTCGCCACCTTAGCTGACAGAGCTGGCGCCTCTGTTGGGTAGACCAACGGATAGCAGCGTGACGCTAAATTGTCTGCCGAACGATAACGCGTACGATCTCCGCGTAGACGTCGGGGTGTCGCCAGCCACTCTCGCTCCGCTGCTTACTCAGGCCGACATACCCGCAGGGACAGTGTTTGAGGATACGCTTGGGGGGTTGCAGACCGATACCAAATACTATTACCGGATCATGTACCGTGCGGCACATAACGAGGTCTATTACCGCGTGTGGCACGCCGACTCGCTGGGGTTGGACTCCGGCATCTATGGCTTCCATACAGCACGGGATACCACGTCTCAGTTCGTATTCACGATTGATAGTGACTCCCATCGTGGTGGGAAGGGTGTCCCCCCTGACGGACATAACCTTTATCACTTAATGCAGATCAATGTAGCCGAGGACAACCCCGATTTCCACTTTACCCTTGGAGACCACGTGGCGCTAGATGGTATAGACACAACCTATGCGATGGCAATTGCAACCAATCAGGAGATGCGGCAAGAGATGGATTCCACCCGTGTGCCGTTCTTCTACGTGCTGGGGAACCACGAACGCGAGGAGGGCTGGCTAACGGATAGCGTCAAGGTCTCGGCGGCCAATGCGCGGCTCGCGCTATGGCCTAACCCGCAGGTCGGAGGCTTTTATTCGGGCGATACCACGCAGACTGCGTGTTGCGGTAGACGCGAGAGCTACTATTCATTCGAGTGGGGGTCAGCCTTGTTTGTCGCACTCGATCCCTTCTGGTACACGGATAGCAGCGCGATTTTCACACACGACCGCTGGAACTGGACGCTCGGATTGGATCAGTATAACTGGCTCTACAATACCCTTAGTGGCTCGTCAGCAACGTGGAAGTTTGTGTTCATTCACCATCTGACGGGCGGGTCAACAGAGTATGGGCGAGGCGGTATCGAGGCGGTTAAGCACTCCGTCGCAGATAGCGCAACATTTGAATGGGGTGGCGAGAACCTTGCTGGCGCGAATGTCTATGCAGCCTATCGCCCGGGTTGGAGCCACGGGCCGATACATGATATGCTTGATACTGCTGACGTGGACATAGTGTTTAAGGGCCACGATCACGGCTATGTGTACCAGGCCCTTGATGGCATTGTCTATCAGACGGTTGCACACCACGGCTGCACAAAGCAGTGTTACGAGGCAGGCTTCACATTAACCTATGCCGACTCCAACTCAACCAAGCTCAACAATCCGGGCTACGAGCGCATAACCGTGTTCGGCCAGGACTCGGTACGGGTGGAGTATGTCCGGACAGTCTGGGATGGTGTGGAACCATTAGTCGAGGGGGCAGACAGCGTGTACAACAGAGATGTATCACACAGCTATACTTTGTATCCGTAAGTCTCAGAGCGCCGTTCACAGAACGGAGGAAATAGATGGGAGATATGACAACCGGAACCCAGCTTGGGGGGGCCGCTATTGCGCTGTTCATCATCCGCGAGGTTTTCACTTTCGTCAAAGCCCGGACGAATGGGAAATGCGATCCGGTGACGAAGGAAGTAAACCGGCTTGCGAGTTGGACTGGTGACCAAGAAGGTCGCGTCCGGCAGCTGGAGATTTCGCAGGCGCAAATCGGTGTCCGGCTTGATGGGATCGAGCGCGAACAGGCACGCACGGCAACCGCGCTGGAGGCACTGACAAAAGAAATTCGCGATGGGCATTGAGAGGTGAGTGACTACCGTGCGATACCTGGAATCATTGTGCTGCTCGGGGTGGCTCTCTATACCTATGCCCGCTGGGTTATCAGGTGCTATAGCAAGTGATAGGTGGCGTCTATGTCAAGAAACTACTTGACAGTTGCCCGTAGATCGTCTACCGTTTGCGGCAAAGATAGAGGACGGTATGGATAGCCCCTCCGACATCCGAGAGTACTTCATGCGTTACGCCGAACGCTTCATAGGCTTGCCCTACATCTGGGGCGGTGACGATCCGATGCGAGGCTTCGATTGCTCGGGGCTCATAGTCGAGATCGGGCAAGCCGCCGGCTGGCTCCCCGAGCGTGGCGACTGGTCCGCGAATCAACTCCTTGCACGTCTGGCAGAGGCCGATCGTATTGTCGATAAGCCGAGTCGGGGCTGCCTGGCCTTCTGGTGCGACAAGCCTGAGCTGCCGGCGATCGCCACACACGTCGAAATTTGCGTTACAGGCACCCATTCGCTCGGTGCGCGCGGAGGATCCAACATCCGGACCGAGGCCGATGCTGTGGCGCACAATGCCTTTATCAAGATACGGCCGATTGTGAGGGCCGACCTGAGGCATATCATTTATGCAGATCCGTGGGAGCGATCCCACTGAATCGGAGGTGTGGTATGAAGTGGCATGAGAAGTTGGGCCTGACGCTTATGTGCGGTTGCATCTGCTACCTGAGCTGCTGGTGGCTGGCCGCGCTCGATCTTTTCTGGTGGCTCAAGTAGGGGGTATCTTATGGCTGTAGAAATCAAACCGTTCGTGGTCGGCAGCAAGAAAGCCACCGCAGGCATGATCGGTGCCGGGATCGGCTTCGCGGCGTTCGTGGTATGTTTCAAATACCTCGGCCTCGGCTTCAGGGAGTCGCTCGCGGTCGCTGGCGCGGTCGCTGGTTTCGCAGGCGGACAGTACGGGGTGTTCGAAGGCATCAGGGATATTGTAGGGAAGGGAAAGTAGGATGGACGAGAAGAGACTTCCGGGCTTACGCGCCCTTGCGGTCAAGCCCCCGGCTGACCCAAGCACCTTGCATGGTGTCGATCTGGTCAGGTATCTATTGCGCAGACCGTCGTGGGCATTTGAACACACAGCACGGAAGCTAATCGGGATGATGGCTAAGAGGTCAAAAGAATGACAGATGATCTGACGCCAGAAGAACGCGACGAATGGGATCGCTTTAGGGGCGAGGTCTTGCGGCGCGTAGCTGACGAGGCTATGATGTGCTTGGAAACAATGTGGGTATTGGGTGAATAACCAAAGGAGGGCAGTATGAGACGAACGGTAGTTTTGACAGCGATTGCGGTACTGTTTACCGCAACGGCCTTGATAGCCGGGGATACGTCGTTTTCAGCCGGCATCGGCGGGTGGTTCACGTGGGTCGAGGGCGAGCACGGATTGGCAATGTCAGCGATCCCGCTGGGCATACGCTACACGCCGGACATTATCACTGAGGCGCCCGCTGGCATGTTGACCCGTAGTTACGTACCGACTCCAGGTGTGAGCCGCTTGTCATTTAGCGTCCAGCACGTCGTGAGAGATGGTGCAAACGATGTGAGCCTGATTGGTGGCTCGTATGCACTCTGGCAATTCATTGATGTCGGCATCGAGATATGTCCGGACGTGTCGATGGTGATTAAGTACGTTGGAAGCGATCGGGCATTGCTTGGCGGGTATGGTGGCGTCAGAGTACCCTTCACGGTAGGGGGGCCTGACCAGCAATATGAGCTCCGGTTAGGTGGATTCTATGACGGCGAGAGCGCCGGGAGTCAGGTTGCGTTAGTGTTCCTTACGAGTTAGTCCGTAGTCCTCCCAGATGTACGGACAGCCCCGTACCTGACGGCCCACTCCGATAGGTGGCTACCGGGTACGGGGTCTTTTATTGACCCGGAGAGCCGCATAAATACTGGCCTCGCCAGCCCCTCAAATTATTTTCAAATAAATCAAAATAAGTCTTGACACAAAAGCGCTAAAGTGCTATAATCTTATTGTCGATAGTGAGAATAGAATAAAGGAGGGAGGCGAGATGGGAACCACACTGGAGCTGAGAGTGGACGAGGAAGGGCGAGCCGCTGGATAGTCCATAGCGACAGCGGTAATCAGTATCATGTCAGGTTGCGCGGACGGATGGATGAGCTCGGGGGATTATACTATACATGGTCATGTGGCTGTCCGGCGGGACTACATCACAAACACTGCCGACACATCCACGCGGTTGAGCAGCAAACATCCTCCGCCGATGACCAAGCGGCGGAGCGGATAGAATAGCGGATGCGGAGGTATCAGAGTGAGTGCACGCCTCGACTACCACAGCAATAGCGATCAAACGGGCCGGTGCGCCTTTACTCTCTGCTGGCCCGTTACGTACAGCCCTGGCCATCCAGAGGGGGAGTATATACCCCGAGAGCGCGCTCAATGTTACCACGCTGATCCTCGCGAGTACGGATTCCCCAGGCCGGAGGAGGTGACCGAATGAAACGCGATCCGAAACGAACATGCCACCTGAACATCCGAGTGACACCGGCTCTCGCGGTGCGGCTCAGGATGCAGGCGGTGAGACAGAGCAAGAGCGTGAGTGAACTGGTCGGCGAGATACTCGATAAGGCGCTCCCGAAAAAATAGCTTGACACATTTTGGCTCAAGTGGTACACTGCCGATGTCGATAAACGGAATATGGAGATGACAGTGAAAAGCTTGGACCGCAATTCACACAACCCGAACACGCCCCGCAGGTTGACTAGTGCCCGTAACCGGGTGCGCTTCTCCAGGTCCAAGCTACCTGCGGGGCACTTACCGTATAGCCCCATCCCGAGCATGCACATAGGCGCATGGATGCCACACGATTTCGCGGCTCACGGACAGCGACGGGGCGTCGATAACGGCGGCTGCTCGTCCTCCCACGATTCCACACGCACTCTGCTGGAAACTGGTGAGCCAACTAAACGGGCAGCCGCTTTTGTTTTGGATAGGCAATCGCGACATATCGCGACATCTCGTGCGACATCATGTCGGGAGCGCGTTGAACCCAGGGGCTACAACAACGGAATCAACCATGGAAGGATGAGTGATGCCTATGCCGAAACCATAGGGGCAGTGGGTGGACAACTGAATACACACAGTGGCAGGCGGGTGAGACCCGATGTCTTTACTCCCTTAATCTTCTGCCGCTTGCCAGGGGTGCGACACATGAAGAGGAGTGGTACTCTTACGTCCTCTTTCACAAGACCGGGGGCACTCTGTGGCAATCACGGATGAACGCAGAGAAGGGTCACAATTGGGCAGGAGACAGTCACAGGTGCCCCCATCTTATTATCGGGAGGACAACATGGACAAAATCTTTGAGCGCACAATCGGGACGCGGATAGATAGCAGACCCGCGACCGTGATCGTATAGATGGGCGACACGCTTCCGACACAATCAAATGGAGGGTCAGGCAATGCCACTCAAAGACGGGATAGATGTGAGGCCGCGCGTCCCACGGCGCGGCAAGATTCACCTGGGCGAGAAGGGGACCACGCAACAGGGCAAGCAGTATCCGAAGTCGCTTCCCCACTTCCGTGTACCCGACGAGATCAAGGAGTTCATAGGCGCTGAACCAACGAGCCTCAATGTCCGGTTCCCGTATGCTAACCCCATGGACAACGTCTCGTACTATTTCCGCAGGTACGGCGCGGGTGGCATCTGTAAATGTATAGGCGACGGGCAGACCGCGATGGAGCTTGGTGAGGACGGCCAAATGCACGAGATCGACTGTCTCGGCGAGGGCTGCCCCATGTATACCGATCCGAAGCCGAAGTGCCGCAAGGTTGCCAAGCTCTCGGTGATTCTCCCCGACGTACCAGGGATCGGGATATGGCAGATAGACACGGCCAGCATCAATACGGTGCTCGACCTCCTGGGGCAGATGGCTCTCGTACAGGGCCAGGGCGTGCCCGTAACGGGTGTGCCGTTTATCCTTGAGCGTATCCCTAAGCAGGTGGCGCCGGACGGGAAGGCCAAGACGGTACATGTTCTCACGCTCAAGTGCCCGCTGACGTGGGACGAGCTCGGGCAGAGAGCGCGGCTTGTGCCGCAGATCGCTGATAAGCGGGATATCGAGCCCGTTGACGAAACGCCCGCCGACGATCTCTATAGCAGAGATGTCCGCGCTACCGAGGACGGCCCCGGTCCCCACGGGTATGAGGAGGACGGGCGAGTCCGGGCGGCCATGACGACGTTGGATCTCACCGATGCCCAACAGGAGGCGCTGTGCCGGGAGTATAGCGGGCGGCGCGAGGAGCTCATGGCGCATCTCATGAAGATGGCGTTTGGGGGCAATGAGAAGGCAGAGAAGGCGCCGGTAAAGACAGAGGCGCCACAAGAATCGATATTCTAATGGAGGGTATAATGCCAAACACACAGATCACACCGCCTGACGCCTACAGTCAGAGCTCACTTAAGATGTTCGCCTCATGCCCCGGGGCATGGGCGCGGTATCGCCGGGGCGACGAGTACACGCCGGGAGCCCCGCTCATCGTAGGCAGCGTGTTTGCCGATCTGAGTGCTGCGTATGATGACGAGAGGCGACGTGCGAGGCTGGCCGTGCTTGACGGCTCCCACATCGAGCAGGTTTTCGATCACGTGATGTCCGGGCATCCTGAGGCCGCACCATACACCGGGGAGCTCCGGAGCCTGTTTGTCGAGTACGCCGAGCGCGAGGCCGACATGACAGGCCTCAGCGAGATCGAAAAGGAGTTTGCCGGAGTCCATACACCGAAGGGCAGGCACCTGAAGGGCCGGATCGACCGGGTCTATGTGGGTACTGTCGGGGTCACGGTGCGAGACCAGAAGACCGATCGGTCCATGCTGTCCCGTGCCGCGGCCAAAGACGACTTCCAGGTACGCTTATATGCCTACTCCGCGCACAGGCTTTACGGGGTAAACACGGTGATCGGTCAGCTCGAGTTTGTCCGGTTCGGCTCACGCATACGAGACGCTGAGTTCGGCCTGACCGACCTTGAGGTCATAGGCGAGGAGATGGACCGCAGAATAGATGCAGTAGAGGCCGCGTGCGAGACCCAGGATTTTCCCTTCACGGTGGGCGACGGCTGTGCATGGTGTCACTACTCCGGTGACTGTCCCAAGATCGCAAGCCTATCGAAAAAGGCCGATGCGATTGTCATAGTGGATGAGGACTCCCACCGCCGTGTCGCCACCGAATACCTGGCGCTCAAACTCAGGCTCGGAATGGTTACGGACATACTCAAGTCCTGGTCGACGGTGCACGGCAACATCGACGTAAACGGCATTGCGGTCGGCTTCCACCTGAGCGAACGGTATGAGTATCCGGTAGGGCCAATAGCGAAACTTCTGGAGGCTGCCGATATGGACCCCCTGATGTTTGCGAAGATCGACGCGACCAAGATCAAGAAGCTGGCGAAGTCGGCGCCGGGCATCTGGTCCGGGATCGAGGCGATGCGTACCGATGCTTCTCGCACCGAGTTCCGTGAGAAGAGATCGAAGGGCGGTGATGATGATGCCGAGTAAGAACATACTTAGGAGGCTCGCGGTGGAGAATTTCGCGGGCCATGAGCATACTGAGATTGCACTGGAAAAGCCCCTCGCCTTGATAATCGGCCCCACGGGTGCGGGCAAGTCGAGCTTGAAGGATGGTCTCGAGTTTGCCCTCACCGGGGCCGCACGGGTGACGGACAGCGCCGGACATGGGTATGAGGGACTGATTCGGACCGGGAGAGATGAGATGGCCGCCAGTATCCGTCTCACAGTAACAGAGACGGCGCCGACGGATTTAACGCGGAGTGCGCGGCGCGGGAAGGGTACGACACTCAAGGTCGCGGGCTGGGCCGGTACATCGACTGACCAGCAGACCGCCCTCGAAAACATGCTCGGCCTTACCCAGCCGCAGATACACGCTCTCCTGAACAGCACCTACTTCTTCGGCCTGGATGATAAGGCCCAAAAGTCGCTCCTGTTTGACGCTCTCAAGATCGAGTATAGTCGCGAGGAAATCTTGGGCTTTGTCGAGGACGCCGGAGAGCGGGCGATCGTCGAGGGCATCTTACAGGGTATCCGGCGCGATCTTTCCGGCCTTGAGCTTCTGGAGGCAATCGACAAAGCACTCCGTACAGCACGCCGGGATGCCAAGCGGGAGTTGAAGGTGCTTGAGGACCAGGCGAGCACGGAGCCCGCCAGGACCGTCACGGTCGGCGAGAAGGAATATGCTCTCACCGCGGATCTTAAGGCCCGGGTTGAGGCCCAGATCACTGCCTATGACACAGGCCTCACCGAGAAGCGCGCACGGGCATCGGTGGCGGGTAAGAGTCTGGACGACAAGGCGCGGCTGACGGAAGAGCTCGAACAGTACAACTCGGCCATCGACGCGGCCCGGGCCAACCTCAAGGCTCAGAAAGACAAGATCACAGCCTCGCAGAACACGCTCGGGGAACTTCGCCGCCAGCGGGATGTGTTGCTCAAAGAGTATGCCGCAGAAGAGGATGGGATCGCCGAGACCGAACGCCGTGTCGCAAAAGAGAGGGCTGAGGCCGGTATCCTCTCAAAGATCATAGATCACTTTGAGAAGCATCCGGGGAAGTGTGCGCTGGCGATCTCATTGGATTGTGACCTCCTGGACCGCTCGGGTGATTCACTGGCTGGGTTTCGGGAGCGCTATACGCAACATACCGAGGCTGCCACCGATCATGCGACGGCGGCCCGCCAAACCCGCCAGCGCTGCGACAAGATTCGGGACGACCTCGATAAGATGGGTGATCTCATCAAGCGGATGGAGATGGGTGAGCAGACGATTGATCTTCTGAACACGCGGATCGGTGAGCTCGAGGAGGGCATGGATACCGCACAAAAGGCGCTCAGAGAGGTGGTCTTCTCCGACGCGAAGATCCCTAAGAAGCTCGAGGCTCAGATCGCGGAGACCATAGACCGCATTTCGCATGGTCGGTTACTCCTGGCCGAGATCAACAAGCAGGAGGGTATTCGTGAGGCAGCCGAGAAGTGGAAGGCCGGGGCGTTATCGAAATCATCTCGCGTAGACCACCTTGAGGCCCTGGTATCGCTCTTTGGCTCCGATGGCGTTGTGGCAAAGGGGCTTGCGGAGAAGGCCGACGCGCTGACCACGCCAGTTGCGACTACCATCATGGCGCTCACGGGCGGACGGTACAAACTGGATTTCGCCTTCACGCCGAAATTCGGCATACGGATATGGAAGGCTGAAAGCGGAGATGGCGCTACCCACACCGTGGAGGAGATCAGTATCCCCGTCAGCGGTCTCTCTGATGGCGAGCGGCTCCTTGTTGGCGTTGCTCTACAGATTGGACTTGCCGAGACCCTGGGCTTCCGGCTCGTAGTGATAGACAATGCCGAGAAGCTGGCCGGTACGTATCGAGGGTTTCTCTCGGGTACACTCAGGGATTATGCCAAGCGGGGCTATCAATTCCTTCTGCTCGCCGCTACGACGGACCCGGTAGCCGAGCAAGAGGACATACAGGTAGTGAGGATAGGGGCTTGACGAATCATGTACCCTGACCGGAGTGTGCTGTGCCGACATCAACACAGGCTGAGTTTGCCCGATATGTCTTTGCCAACGGCACTTCCTCCGGTCGGGGTTGCTCAGGGACAGACCGGCCCGGCCCCAGCTATAGGCTTGCTGGCAACAGTGAGTCACAATCTGCGGAGCGGGATGCCCGTTAGTGGGGCTGGACCGGGTTTGCCAACGGAGGCCAGTTGTGGGACTTGAGGCGATGGTGGACACGGTGCTTTGCGGGGATGCGATAGAGGTTATGAAGTCCCTGCCGGATGAATCAGTATCATGTATCGTGACAAGCCCGCCCTATAACATCGGACTGGACTATGGGATATGCCGTGACTTGATACCACATGATGAGTTCGTCGAGTTTCAGGAGTCATGGTTAGGCGAGGCATACCGAGTAAGCGAGGACACTGCCCGTATGTATGTCATAGTCTCTGAAAATATGCTTTTCTGGTTTCGTAATTCGGCAGAAGCTCGCGGTTGGCGGTGGGGGCAACTTCTCTCTTGGTGTAAGCCGAACCCTGTGCAAACCCGCCGAATCTCTGGCGACTGGAATTACATGACGGAGTATATTCTGCTGTTCCGCAAAGGCAAGCGGACGCCGATGGATTCTTCTGGAGACTCGCATACATTCAACTGGTTTATAGTGGCGACGCCACAGAGCAATTTTACTGAGAAGCGCGAACATCCTGCACAGCTCCCGATACTGCTTTGCAAAATGCTTCTTGCGCGGACTCCTGGCGGTCTCGTATTAGACCCATTCTGTGGCTCGGGATCCGTGCTTATCGCTGCAAGAACTCTACGAAAACATTGGCTTGGTATTGACCTCAATCCCGATTACTGCGAAATGGCACGGCGTCGGATCGCTGAGGTACCTGAGGCCTTACCGTTTGAGCCTACAAAGAATGTTGACCCCGTGAGCCAAGAGACCATGCTGGAGGAGGATGAGTGATGCCTAACTGCCCCTACGCGATAGGCGAGCCATGCAGATGTGACAACGAGGGCTGCGGGATATTCAAGCACAAGTGTCCCTTTGCTAAGGTAGGCGCGGAGATGTACTGTGCCGATAACCCGTGGCGGTTTGGTAGGCCGGAAGAGCCAAGAGATGAACAGTGGAAAAGCCAAGACGCGAGCGTAGTCCTGCGCTGTTTCCTCTGTAATGGGGCACACGAGACAAGCAAGTGCCCGACACGTAAGGAGGCAGAGGTAGAGGAGGGAAGCGAGCAATGAAACGCAGGTTTCTGGTAGAAGTCGATGAGGGGATACTGGGGCATAAAGTAGATGCTGACTTACTGGCTTATTGGATTGAGAAGGGCGGGCCACGTATATATCGCAAGGGGCTTGGGATGCCAACCGTCACCGAGCTACCCAATAACCCTGACGATTTGGGACCGGCACGGACGCTGAGGGAAAAACAGCTTGACACCCTTTGCCGATTCTGGTAAGGTTTGGATGCTATGACTGAGGACACGACGAATATGAGACAGAGAAGCCCGGCTGAAGCGTACCCGCCAATGCGTGTCGTTGGTCATAGCGCGTGGATGCCGGGCCTTTTTCTTTGGAAGCGGGCACTGTCATGAAATGGATTCGCCTTTGGATTGAGGAAACCCTTACCGGCACAACTTTCTCTGAGCTCAATGCGGCACAGCGGGGGGTCTGGTTTTCGCTGCTTATCCTTGCGGGTCGACCACCGAATGAGGGCCGCATTGAACTCCGCAAGGGTGTCGGGTATGGTCTTGAGCACCTGGCATACGATTTACAGGTAGAACCAGACGTGCTCAATGATGCGATTTTGAGGTTGATCGAGGTCGGCAAAGTGCGTACACTCCCGCGACACTCACCTTACACTAAGGCGAACGTGAGGCTGACAATTGCCAAGTGGGGGCAGTATCAAACCGAGTACGCTAAGTACCGTAAGGGCAAACGCAATAAGGGGTTAGGCGTTGGACATACCAGTGGATATATATCCAAGGGGTTATCCACGACAGATTTAGATCAAGATTCAGATCAAGATCAAGATTTAGATACTACTATCGAAAAACGAGACGTTACCTCGCTGATACAACCTAAAAACCCGGGAAAGACCCTGCTCATTAGGGACATACTGGCAGTTACTAAAGACCGGGTCTGGGCCGCTTATTACAAACACGTAGTTTATTCCCTTACCGACCCTGTAGTCCGGCGGATTCTATCGGCGGTTAAACAGGCGCGTGACATGGGTGAGATTCGGCAGAGTCCGGGTAAGCTATTCAAGTACCTGGCCGACAAGGAGCTTGAGATTGTGGGCAAGCCGTGGGGA
>Ga0180007_10006027_pt1 | contig 12006 bp, 10 predicted proteins | sample MM_PC_MetaG_FD_121122 | JGI IMG/M metagenome (GOLD analysis project Ga0180007, IMG submission 121122) | Groundwater microbial communities from the Aspo Hard Rock Laboratory (HRL) deep subsurface site, Sweden - MM_PC_MetaG | ecosystem: Environmental > Aquatic > Deep subsurface > Groundwater...
GTGCAGGTCTCTTCAGGTAAGAAATCAATTCTTAATGCGAATGTTTGAGCAATCTTCATCGATAAAAGACCCTGATTTTGAATCCAATCAAGATCAGGTAGTGACTTACCAAATATTTTCTTAAATAGCCTCATAAAAATGAACCAACGCATTTCATCAACTCTTTCAATAATTATTAATCTTATTATATTGGATTACAAAAAAAATATGCAAATTTTTGCATATTTTAATTATATTTTCATCAAAATGAGTGAATCATTTTCTTCAATGACAATCTTTTGACCTAAATGAAGATCTCCTTCAATCATCATCAATTCCTTGTCTTTATAGTAACCAATGAGCATCATTTCCTTTTTGAATGTATAATAAATCGATTCAATCAACTGCTTCTTTGATTCAAAGATTATCGGAAATTTTTCATCAATTACATGAACTGCTTTTTCAATTAAAATTGCTTGACTATCGATATTACTCGCATTTGGGGCAATCGTCAATAAATCTTCATAAAATGGTGCAGTTTCATTAAATAATGCAAGTTTGCTAAGTAGCAGAGAAATAATTTTATTACTAATAATGGTATTTTTAATTGAAAATCCTTTGACAATAGGATCATTTTTAGGATTTAGAAGCTCAACAATAATGTGTACATTAGGATTTTGGATATGACCTTCTAGATAGATCAAATTGTTAATTACATTTGCATCCAAAGAATCCTCATCTTGAACCTCATCACTCAAAAGTAGAATGGTTGTATTCGATTTTTTCAGATTGACATCCTTAACAAAATTCTCTAAATCGTTTTCTTCCATCCAGGTTGCTTTAAATTTAGAACCATGGATGACTTCATATTGATTGAATGCATCTAGAATAAAACTAAGCTTGTTATTTTTTCCAAAAATGAATACCTCAAGCTGATGGGACTCTGAAAATTTCTTTTTCTTTAAAGTCATTGGTTTGAATTCATGTATTGATGTTTTATTCTTTATCGAGTTATTTAAAGATAACACATACAAATTTTTATCTTTCTTCGCAAGTGGTACGACATGAGAATACTCTTTGAGTGCTTGTTCAAAGTTAACATTTTCAAGCGTGTAAACTTCAGAACCTTGAAATGAGAATAGTGATAGATAAACATCCTCAATTCTATTTTCAATTAAGGTTTGGGCAATGATTTGACCAAGTCTCTTATCAAAGCAAATTGGCATAATCACATGTTCATGGAGCTGCTCAACAACCTTCGATAAGGTTATAATTTTTTCTTTGGTTTCTATATGCTTAATCTCAACCACTATCGGAGGTTGATATTGAAATTCAACGGGTCCTAAAGATAGTATAGTTTTAATGACAAATAAATCACTTTTAGACATATTTTTAGTGACTTGCTCATGTTGATCAGGATTCATAATCAAAATTGCTTTCGCATTGATAATTGAAATATCATCTAAATCAGATTTTAATAAAGGATCTCCACTTTTTACTAAGACATTCATTTTTCCTATGTCCCTTGAACCCTTCACTTTGTCAATTGCGTTGACAATCTGTTTTTCTGCATACTGCTTATCAATATCAGCTAGAATCATGACAGTCACTTCTTTAGACTCAACAAAAAGTAAATCTGAAACCAGTTCAGGGACTTTAGAGTTCCAATTTAGAATAACAATTTGCTGATCCAAATGAATTTTACCGGAGCCTGAATTTTTCTTTTGTATATAGTCTTTGATTGCATTGGTGGTTAACGCAATGATGGTTCCTGAAAATAGGATTAACCCTGTAACTAAAACAACTACAGCCAAAGCTAAAGTTTGAGGATTTTCTATTTCTAAAATTGCATTGGGTGTTAACATCCATTTCACGGATCCATTCGCGAAAGCATCAATAAAAGACGTATAGGAATTGTCAATCGATAATGCAATCAATGCAGAAATTGATAAAATGACTAAATTGATAAAAATCATCAATAAAATAATGTACATCAAGGGTCTCTTGTAAGTCTTTATACTAATTAAACTTTTTGCTCTTGCAATACGATCTTTGATTCTACCCAATTTGATCACCTCAATTAATATCATTATAACGAAAAATCATGAATTTAATTATGATTGAATGGAAATTTTAAGTTTTTTTTGGCATCGAATAGTAAATAAGCTAGGTAACTCATTGAACTGAGTGTAAATATAGAAGAAAAGATGACAAAACCTGGAAATTCAAAACCATTCGATGGTATAGGAATTGGCTCACCAACTTCAAACCTAGCTTCCATTTCAAATGCTTGTTGTGGTGTAATAATTAACTTTTGATTGGCTGACATTAAATATCCATGTTGATCATACCATCCAATGAACCTGTGTCCTTCCTTGGGTAGTGCTTCTAATGACATGGTTAAATTTTCATAAAACTCATTTTCATAGGTTTGAAGATCATCTAGAATCAGTGAATTCACCTTTAAATTACCCATTTCACTATCTAAGTCTATTTTAAATGTGTGCACTGGAACATCTTTAAGATTCAGAAAATCAATCATCTGATTTTCTATATTTTCAGGTCTTTTTAGTGTAAAGTCAACCATCCGTTGTGCATAATTTAACCATGTAGAATAAGATGATGGATACCCCCATCTATTTACATGCTCTTGAATTTCAGGTTTATAGAGATCGATCATCGATGATGTTAAGGTTGATGCACTTTCCTCTTCAAAAACAGAATCCATTAAGTCTTTGAGTCGATACACAAACTTCGCCTTAAACTCGTCATTTTTCAAGAGTGATGTTATCAATTTCCCAGTCTTCCAAGTATCTCCGGTAAGTCTTTCAAAGCTTTCAATCTCAGGATAAAATCCACCCCAAGACGCTCCAAAGGAAGCATCAACATCATAAATAATCCAACGCCATCTTCCATCATGTCCATAGGGAGCATTCGGATTATAATTAACGTTTTTTCTCCAGTATAAAATATTATTTTGAGGCCAATCTACATTTCCTAAATAGAGTTCTGCTATATAATAATCGATTAAATTATCAACATCTATTTTTGTTTGAACGTGTTCATAATTTCTTTTTACAGTCATATCTTTAAGGGTTATGAACTGATAGATAGCTTGATAATGAGCAGCACCGCGTTCATCACCATCCTCATAATAACCATTACCAGTTAGAATTGTGACATCATCAGGATCCATCCCATAATGTGTACTTAAATAATAGCGATCGATGCGATCCCTTATATTTCTGATTCCAAAATATTCTCCATTGATAAAAAGAATAACTGGTTGGCTATATTGCATATCCAAATCTAGAGGTTTTAATAAGCTTTGAGCAGCAGCTTCACCCATTACAGTATATTGATAGGTTTGTCCACCAGCACGTAAAATAATACGCTTGAATAAATCAATTTCTTTATCTTCAAAAAATTGATAATTGAAATAACTTTCATCATCATAAGAACCTCTTGCATACAATCGATATGATTTTATGGGGTATTTTCTACTTAGTCCACCATGAACACGTATACCTGCACTCTGCTCAAACTCTAAATTCCCTTCTGCAGTAAAATATTCGACATGAACAGGTTTCTCCCATTCATCTCCGGTTTGATAATAATTTCCTGTTCGATTTGATGAACTATCTTCTCCCAAATCAGGATCATAAAAAACACCAGGTACATTAATACCTGTTTCATAATCATACAAGTTATCGATGTCAGTTGATAAAGACATTACAGGGAAAGTGTATCTTTGACTCATATCTTCAGATACAAAATAACTATTGGTTAATAGTTGACTTGAATTATTCTCTTGATCAAAAGCAATAGTTTTAACAACAGTAGCCTTAAATATGTCATCTAGTGGTGATATCCACCCCTTTGACCCACTACGAATCATTGATATAGGGTAGCTTGGTTCAGGTATTGATGTTCCATCATTATTCTTTTGAATCACAATTTCAGAACCATCAGCAATCACATAGTCTTCTTCAATCAAAATAGGTCCTGTATAAAGGATTGAATTACGGGTTGGCTCAGATGAATCCAGTGTATAATAGACACTTGTATTTTCTTTAGGATATATTTCAAGTAAGATTGCAGTATCATAAAATCCAGCCTGATGAGAAAAAGTTGGGTTTAAGTCTACATTTTCTATATCAAGTACATCATCATTTCCATAAAGATCTTGATTTGTATATAAAAAAACAGAGGATATCCAAAATAAAATAAATGTAAACATCATTATTTTCTTCATCTGAATTCCTCCTTTTCGATTTAAGTGTCTAAAAAAATACTCTATATTTATTTTATCATATCTCACAGATTTTTTTATTAGCTTCCTTTTCAATACGTGAAATCAAATGAACTTTAGTTCAAATGCCCTTTTCAATATACTTTCATGTTCAAAGTATGCTATAATATCTATAAGATTTTTTTAGGAGAAGCTCTCATGAAAAACACCATACCTAGAATTAAGTTTTTTGTTGTGATGTTGATATTATGGTTCTTACTCAATTTTAATTTTGAGTTAACTACGATTATCTTTGGTATCACAATCTCTTTTTTCGTGTCTTTATTTGCTTACGAAATACTACATGATGAGCACGGATTTAAATATAGAGGTATCAAATTATACCGCCTTATTTTTTATATGTTTATTTTGTTTTTTGAAATATTTAAATCAGCGATTATATTTACCATGAACTTATTTAAGCGTGAATATGTTCCAACCATTTTTAAAATTGTTTTAGATTTAGATGACCCTGTCAAAGTTGCTATTGTAGCGAATTCAATTACGCTAACTCCTGGTACAATTACGATTGATATTGTTGAAAACACAATTATTGTGATGGTTCTAGCGAAGCCAAATACACCTCATGAAGAATTAGAGAAACCAATCCGTGAAAAGTTTGAAAAACTCTTAATGATTAAGGAGAAGACATCATGACAACACTTGAACTCTTTTTATTCATTACGTTACTTGTCTTAGTACTTGCGATGATTTTATCTTTTATTCGATTAATTCAAGGAAAAACAATTTGGGATCGTATTTTAATGCTGAACTTGATATCTGCAAAAGTTGTATTATTTGTTGCTGTTTATGCGATCTACATTGATAATATCATTTTACTCGATATAGCAATCAGTTACGGAATTATTGGTTTTCTTACCATGACATTATTGGCTAAATTCATTATGACTGGGGGACGAGAAAAATGATGATAGTTACCTATATCGTTTTAATTCTTTCCTGGTTCTTTATTATTTTTGGGATGATTGCAATTTTTAGATTGAAAAACTTATATACTAGAATACTTACAGCAGCAACTATTGATACAGTAGCTAGCTTTTTGGTGTTAATTGCCCTTATTTTCGCTGCGAGTCAATTTGAATACGCAATCCGATTACTGCTTCTCATCTTGTTTTTATTAATAACAAATCCAATCAGTTCTCATGTTAATATTCGTTCAGCTTATTTAATTGGTATACCAACAGATGTGAAGGATGGTGGTATAAAATGACCAATATCATTCCTACTATTCTTCAAATTTTATTAATCATCATCGCTTTAGCCATTGTATTTCATAAAGAAAACTTTACCATTATTATATTAATCGCGTCATTTGGATTGATAGCAGCTACACTTTATGCATTGAATCAAGCTCCTGATGTTGCAATCGCTGAAGTTGCGATAGGCAGTGCGATTATTCCACTCATCTATGTAATCTCTATATCCAGACAAAGAGAATTTATCATTTTGGATAGAGTCAATCATGATATGCATGACCTAGATGAAATGAATGAAGAAATTTATATGATTTTAACTAATTTTGTCAATGACTATGACCTAAGACTCAACGTCTGCTCTGATATCGAAGGCAGTGCTGAAGAGTTAACAAAGGAATTGAATGTGGATCTAATCATTAGTTATGATGAGATTTTGAAAAGATTTGAATTTAAGGGGAAATCAAGTTCAATTCTCATGAAACGGTTAAAGGAAATGACTAAAGATTATGCATATATCAGCGTAATCACCTTGAAAGAGGGTGAAAGCATTGATTAAACGAATCAGTCTTGTCTTTCTTTTAGGGTTTATTTTATATTTATTTTCAACTTCAATTGAAAATCTTGCAGATATTTATAATTCAGCTGGGAAAGACTTTTTTAGAGATAATGGATTTTATGATACTGGTAGTATGAACTTAGTAACAGCAATTTATCTTGATTATCGATTATTTGATAGTTTGTTTGAAGCTGGTATCTTGCTCATTGCAGTTTCAGGAGTAATGTGGATATCTCAGCATAATACATTAGAAAAAAACGCGACTTTTATGCTAGATAAACAAAAAACTCCAGAATTATTCATCACTTTTTCTAGACTTTTATATCCTGTGATGCTTCTATTTGGAATGTATGTTATTATCAATGGCCATTTGTCTCCTGGTGGTGGATTTCAAGGTGGTGCGATTGTTGCTACTGCAATCCTAATACTCTATTATATCGATATCTCAAAATCCATTGATGTCAATAAGATTCTAACGATAGAAAAATTCTTGTTTATTTTACTTCTCAGCATTGCATTTCTATCTCTGATCACTAGAAATGAAGTTTTCACTAATTTTATACCAGTAGATGGCTCTGCTGGAATGAAGTCGATTTTTTTGATACTGCTTAACATAGTGATTGGTGCTAAGGTTGCACTTGGTTTGATTGCGATATTTACTGCCTTTCTCAAGGAGGGACGCTAATGAATCCTATACTATCATTTATAGTCATCTTAATCGGCGTTTATGGACTTGCTACGAGTAAAAATATCATTAAGTCAGTTTTTTGTGTAACCATTATTGAAGCAGGAACTATTTTGTTATTCCTAAATTTTGGAGTTTATGAGGGTGGTCTAATTCCAATATTAAACGCGATTGGAATTGAGATTGTCGATCCACTACCTCAGGCTTTAATGATAACAACTATTGTTATCGGATCGACGATTACATCACTTGCTTTAATGCTTTGTATTAAAATATTCCATCATTATGGTTCTATCGAATGGAAAGTCGTATTGAAGGGGGATAAATAATGTTTTTAGCTCCTGTACTCTTTGTTTTCATTCCAATAATTGCATCTCTAGTGGTCTATTTATTTAAGCATAAGCTTGCAAGCTATATCTTATTTGCTGCACAAATTGCTTTATTTGTCCTATTTGCTTTATACATCCAAGCTTTAGAAACCAATCCTGAATTGTCCTTAATTGTATTTGGTGGTTGGGATGAAATGTTTGCTATCAGCTTTTATAACGATCGACTTTCCTTAATCTTTATTGGATTAACTATCTTTATGTGGACAATCTTAATGATGTATACCTTTAAAACCAATCAAAGAGAAAATAAGTTTTTATTCTTCTTAATGTTTTTACAAGGTATTTTCTTAGGTTTAATTCAAACCAACGACTTATTCAATTTATTTGTATTCCTAGAATTGATGACTGTATTGATTACGATACTGATTTCATATAAAAAAACAGGTCCATCCTTTAGAGCTGGTATCTATTATTTACTTTTAAACACTGTTGGTGCAATGTTCTTCTTAATCGGTATTATCATGATTTATTATGTTTATGGAACCATCAATATCCAATATTTAATTCAAAATATTGATTTGCATAGTGATGAAAACTTGATTAAACTGGCATTTGTCATGATGATGTCTGGTATCAGTATTAAAGCAGCCTTCTTTCCACTTTTTACATGGCTTCCCAAAGCACATGGTGTTGCTCAAACCTCAATCTCCGCTTTACTATCGGGTTTAGCAGTAAAGGGTGCTTTATATATGTTTATTAGAATCTATTTAGAAATGTTTTCTAAAGCCAATTATAACATGTCTGAATTCTTCTTTTACTTAGGTGCCACTACAGCTATTGTTGGTGTAACATTCGCTTTAACTCAAAAGGATTTGAAACAGGTCTTAGCGTATCATACGGTTTCTCAAATTGGGATTATGGTGATGGGGGTATCCTCTGTATCTGACCTATCTTATGTCGGTGGGTTGATGCATATCATGAACCATGCTTTATTTAAATCCCTACTCTTCCTTGGTGCAGGATTGGTCATTTATGGGTATCAAACCAAGAAGATATATGAAATACGTGGTGTATTTAAAAGTATGCCTTGGACATCGATTTTACTCATTATAGGAATGCTCTCGATTAGTGGTGCTCCTCTTTTCAATGGCTTTGTTTCGAAAACCTTAGTCAAATATGATTTTAAGGGTGATTTATTGAAGATGGTTTTATTTACAATCATCAATATTGGTACCGTAACATCCTTCATCAAGTTCTCTCAAATCCTATATGGACCAAAGGTTGACGTGATGAAAAGAAAGGATGCCTTACAAATTTTATCGATGACGATACTTGGAATAGGGTGTATCGCAATTGGGATCTTCTATATTCCATTTGGAGAGTTTGTCTTTGGTAAAGATTTATCTTATGTAAAAATATTTGATATTAGACAATGGATTGATTATATAACCTATGTCATGGCTGGTATGATTTTGTATCGCTATGTTATTCAAAGGGATTTTAAACCCCTAAGACTGATTAGAGAATGGACAATCACATTCGAGAATGCGAATTATATGTTTATCCTCTACATGGTATTCATTTCATTCTTCATGTTTTTTAGATAAGGAGCCCAGCTCCTTTTTTTTTAATAAAAAACAACTGCTTATTCGGCAATTGTTTTAATTTGTGAACGATAAATATTTGCATAAACACCATTTTTAGTTAATAAATCCTTGTGTCTACCCTCTTCTACCTTAATTCCATTTTCTAAGACTACAATCTTATCAGCATTTTTAATAGTTGATAACCGGTGTGCGATAACAATCATCGTTCTACCTTTTTTAACGGTTTCTAAAGCCTGTTGGATCATGGTTTCAGTTTCGGTATCAATATTTGCAGTTGCTTCATCCATTACAAGAATTGCAGGATCATGAATAACAGCTCTAGCAAATGAAATGATTTGCTTTTCACCTACAGATAGGTTTCCTCCACCTCTTGTAATAACTTGAGAAACACCTTGTTCAAGTTTATCTAATAGCTTCGATCCACCTATATCTCGGATTACTTTTTCAACTTGTTCATCAGATACATCATGGTTTCCAAATCTAACATTATCTGCTATTGTACCTTTAAACATCACTGGATCCTGTAAAATGATTCCAACATGTGTTCTAAATGATCTCTTGGAATAGGTTTCAATATCGATATCATCGACATAGATTTTACCCATATCTGTTTCTTTTAAATCGTAAAATCTCATAAGTAAGCTCATTAAAGATGACTTTCCTGAGCCAGTATGACCTACTAAGCCTACCATTTCACCCTTTTTGATATCTAAGTCAATTCCCTTTAAGACTGGCTTTCCAACTTCATATGAAAACCAAATATTATCGAATTTGACGTGACCATCAAAACGTTTGATTTCAGTAAACGAGCCATCTTCTTGCTCACCATCGATAATCTTAAAGATTCTCTCTGTTTTAACGATTGCATGCTGAAGGTTTCCAATTTCTCTAAAAAGTGTTCCCACTGGTTCAATTAATCTTGTTAAGTAATCATTATATGCATAGATTACACCAACACTAACGACAAATCCTGGAATGGTTAAATAACCATTTCCAAAATATAGAATAATAACTGATGTTACTAGAGCACCTAAAAGGCGTATCATATTCCAACCAATTGATAGATGTAGTAGGTTTTCCTTAATCTTTTCCTTGACAAAATCTGCGGATAAATCATTGAATTTCTTTTCCGTTTGTTTTCTAAAGTTAAAGATTTGAAGAATACCGATACCATTGATGATTTCGTTGAGCTGTGCTGTAATCATCGAGTTTTGTTCATTAACCTTAACTGCGATGGTATTTAATTTCTTAATAAAGAATTTTAACCAAATATAGATAACTGGGAAGACAATAAATGTCATTAGCGCTAAAGTAGCATCCAAATAAAACATTCCAATATAGGCAAATATAACTGCCATCGTCGCGTTTACTAGCAAATTCATGATGGTTGAGAATAAATTCATCATTCCCCCAACATCAGAAATTATTCGGTTCGCTATTTTTCCTGCAGGTTCTGTTTCAAAATAGGTCATCGGCATTCTTTGAAGGGACGCAATCGCATCTTTTCTAGCATCTCTGACAATATTAACGTTAATCATTGATGTCGAAATACGTTGGATATAGGTAAATAAAACTTGTAGGAAAAATCTAACCATTAATAAGATAATTAAAATGGTAAGTGGTTGTATATAGGGATTATAAAAGTCTAAAACTTCAGATCTTGATAGCAAGACAACTTCATAAGTTAATACTTCGTTTTCTTGAGTCGTAACTGTAAGTGTACTTCCATCAAGCTCTTTAAATCCACTTGGAGCAATCTCATCAATAAAGTAATACTTCCCTTGAATGATTACAATGGATATACCTTGATCATTTTCAATATCTTGAGAAAAATATCTACCTTGATACGTTACTGTCTTTTCACCTTCACTACTGACTTCATACCATGGTCTTTGAATACCAATTAAATAATCATCAAGAATGGTTTTTACAATCAGTGGTGCGAGTAATCCTAACGCTTGAACGATTAACATTGCAGATAAGCTAATGACTAATAATTTTTTATATTTAGAGATATATCTCCATACTTTTTTCATTGTTTTCATATGGCTACCTCATCGTCATCTGTTCGATGTACTGATTCTTATACCAGCCATCAGACTTAATTAGCATTTCATGAGTACCACGTTGTGTAATCTTTCCTGCTTGTAATACATAGATTTGATCAGCATCTCTAACCGCTGAAAAACGGTGAGCAACAATAATGTTGGTCTTCCCTTTTCTAAATGCTTTCAAATGCTCGATAATGGTATCTTCTGTTTTCGCATCGACTGCAGATAAAGAATCATCAAGGATTAAAATTTCAGGGTCCTTAATTAAAGCTCTTGCAATGGATAATCTTTGTTTCTGCCCACCCGAAAGTGTTGAACCTGCTTCACCAACTTGAGTCTGCATACCATTTTGTAGGAATAATAAATCCTTTTCAAAATCAGCGATTTTAACTGCTTTGTCTAGTGCTTCATGGTTAGCCAAAGGATTACCGATCATAATGTTTTCATCCACTGAGCGTTTAAATAGCATATGTGCTTGAGGCACATATCCAACTAGATTTCTAATATCTTCTATCTTATACTCTTCAATGGATAGATCATCAATAAAAACCTGTCCATCCGTGACATTAAATTCTCTTAAGAGTTGTCTAATTAAAGTTGACTTCCCTGCACCTGTTGGTCCAACGATACCAATGGTTTCACCTTTGTTAATTTCAAAGGAGATATTCTTAATAACTGGAACTTTATCAAAAGGGTATTTAAAGGTGACATTCTTAAATTCTAGTTTATTAAACTTAACTATCGGTTTAGAGAATACCTCATCATGAACTTCAGGAGTTTCTTTCATGATTTCTTCATAGCGATCAATAGAAATGGTCGCGTTATTGATTTGAGTGAATATCGTTGAAATAGAAATGATTGGACCAAAAAGTAATCCGACATAGGAGATAAAAGTAATTAAGTTTCCTAAGGTAATTTGTTGATTGATGATGAAATAAATTCCAAATCCAAAGGCTAATATATAGCTTATTCCATAGATGACTTCAAAGAGTGGGTTGAACCAGTTTTCATATTTAACAATATATCTCCACGATTCAATATCGTTGTCAATGGCTTCATATTGCTTTTTTAAGTCGTTTTCTTCTTGAACATAAGCACGTATTGCTCTTTGCCCTTCAACTGACTCTAAGACCTTTTCAGTCATGTCTGCATAGATTTCTCGATGTCTTTTGATATATTTTCTTTTGTTATAACGAATGATATTTAAAATGGTGAGTCCAACTGGCATAATCGCTACAGAGATTAAGGTGAGCTGCCAACTTATTGTAAAGCTCATTACACCAATCGCAAA
>Ga0180007_10006028_pt1 | contig 12005 bp, 14 predicted proteins | sample MM_PC_MetaG_FD_121122 | JGI IMG/M metagenome (GOLD analysis project Ga0180007, IMG submission 121122) | Groundwater microbial communities from the Aspo Hard Rock Laboratory (HRL) deep subsurface site, Sweden - MM_PC_MetaG | ecosystem: Environmental > Aquatic > Deep subsurface > Groundwater...
AGGCATTGTTAGCGTCAACACTATCAATTATTCGGTAATCCCCATCAGCAGCCAAGTATATTAATTTGTTTGCGTGTCCTGCCATATTACCTGTATCTAAAACACTACCCTGAGTGGCCCCTGTCCCCAACACACCATTTGCTGATGATGTTCCAGCTTGGTCACTTGACAGAGTTCCCTGTAGAGTTATTTTATAAGCACCTGTGAAGGCTTTCCCCTTGACTGTTACTGTCTCATTGTAGGCTTCGGCATTGATGTTTATGGTGACATTCCCACCTACTAATCCAGGGATTGTATCAACGGCAAACTGGACTGTGGCAAACGCATCACCGTCTACACCTGTTCCGTGGTCCTCCAATGTATCAGAACCATCTGTCTTATCCACATATAAAGCCATAGTCCCTATGCTTTGAATTGGAACCCAAGTTGTATTATCTAAATCATAGACATATAATATCTTTCTGCCTGTGACTTCATGGACAAAACGCATACCATCATAGGGAGTGCCGGGGAAAGTCGCTGCTGTTACTGCCATTAATGAGGCTATAGTTATCCGCTTGGACTCATTTGCTGCATCCTCTGATTCATCACGGATATATAACTCATCAGTAACAGCAGGGGTAGTTGCTAACGCTGTTAAAGCACTTAATTTTTCATCAGCCATATTTAATCTACTCCTTTAAGTAAATCCCCGACATCTGAGATACAAACATCGGGGATATGCGTACCGAATATAACAAGTTGCTTTTTGGGAGCCATTTATAAGCTCCTTCAGGCTATTGTTACATCCAGGTCGCCAGCACTTATCTTGAACGTATCACCATCGGTTACATTCTTGGCTGTATTAAGCGGACTCCACAGGATAACATGGACATCTGTACCCCAGACAACAGCATCAACGTTGGTTACTAACGCACAGTCAGTTACCAGTCCCCAGTCTGCTGAAGCTGTAGTGAATGTAATGTCAGCAGAGTTATCCGTAGCACCCGAAGCTGCGGCATTGAGTACGGCTTCCTTTCTTGTGTAATCTCCACCGCTTACCTCATTGGTAGGACTATCGGATTCAAGCCCCGTATTGACAGTAAACAATGCTACATAGACGTTGGCCGGTGGTGTATGCGCTCCCCCCTTAATCATGTGGTCGATTATTAGATTCTCATAATAATCAGAAAATTCTGCCATCTTCTTTCCTCCTCCTCTTTATTCGATGACTCTTTGAGCCTTGGGGCTAGGCCATACCCTTGGCTCGTTAGATGATAATATCAATGCTCTGCGGTAAGTTTCATCCAGTTTATTGGATTGGATTTTGCTCGAAGGTAAAAAGGTTATCGCTTTCTGCACCAGCCATGACGGAGGTAGACTGATAACATCGGTATCATCATCCACTACAGACTGCGCTCCCTGCCCTTCAAGTCGTAAATCCTTACCGGCAGTTATGGAATAGTAATCCTCATGTAGTTTGAGAATGGGCGGATAAGCCCGTATAATAGTATAATCTCTGGGGTCAATCTCATCTTCAACTTCAAATACGTCACCGCCTGCTTCATGTTCCGTAGTGACCTTTTCCAGATATAGCATAGTTAACGGCAACTCATACTCGTAAGTATCAGCCGATAAAGTTATACTTGTTATATCCATTATATCTATCAGGTATTTAGCTCCCATACTTTCAATAGCCAGGTTTATTGCCTTCAGGTATTCATCAGCAGTGAAGATATAGTGCAACTCATAATAAGAATTACTGGCGATATTGGTAGTGAACACTGGGGCAAGCACCATTGTATTATTGGATACTGTCCAATCGCTAACTTCCCTCTCCTCTCCAATACCAGGCCCACTATAGATATAAGCTCTATACATATGCTGGTTATAATAATCATTCCCCTTGCGTAGCATGGTATCAACCAGCGTATTAGTCGTGCCACTATCGGCTGTACCAGTGATTAAATCACCGACTGCCGAAGCTAAATATTGGCGTATTTGAGCTAAGGTATTAGAGTAAAGTGCTATAGTTTCTGCCCTCCTAAGCTAGTTATTGTCGCCTTCAGTTCCTTCTCTTTCTTTTTAGAAAACTTTAACTTTGCATTCCCTGGCTTAACTCGCATTGAGCCTATGGATTGTTTTAGTTGTGTCAAAGCCATTAGTTTCTAAATCCACGGACTTGTATAACTCTATCAGCACCCTGCGCTACAGATGAGTTCACTTTTATATAGCGGAATCCACCTGAATCCAGGGTGTAAGCTACGTTCCCAGTGAGGCAATTAAAAGCACTTGTGCTGCTAAGGTTATAGAACGTGCTGTTCGTAGGTGTAACCCCTTCCTGCATAGCAGGGGTAATTAAAAGGCTGATATCGGCTGCTGTCATAGCCCCGAGTACAACCTCTACCTTCTCCCAATCATTCCCTAAATCTATTACATTGGATATTGCCGCTGTGTTCGCTATAGCCTCAGTTTTCCAGTTCCCGAATATTGACATCCCACACACCTCCCCTTACATATAATTATATCACACGGTATATGATTGAACTCCGTCGGTATCCCAACCATACTCCATTAACTTTAACCCCATCCCAGATAAAGCCTGTATAAGTTTTTCTTGCCATATCATAGGGCAGTAGAACATAAAGAAACCACCGGCTCCAGCTCCCTGCAACTTGCCGCCCAATGCCCCGTTCTTTATAGCAGTCTCATAAACTTCATCAAGGAACGGGTTGGTTACTTTATTTGAAATCTTCTTTCTTATCTTCCAGTAATCATCCAGCAGGAGTCCGAAGTCATCATGGAGGCTATGTTGCAGCAACCGCTTCATCTCGTAAGCCATATCCTTAGCTGAATCATATCCATTGGCGGTCTTATCTCCTGTCTCAAGTTCTTTACACACTCCACTAAGAACATCAGAAGCCTTCCGCTCTACTCCAGTGTCAAATAACAGTAACTTGCGTCTGAGCTTTTCTAACGCCATTGAGGTGATATGTAAAGATTCTACTTCTACTTCCCCTTTAGTGCTGAAAGTATAAGAATTAAGCCCGCCGAAAGCAGAAGCATACTGGTCTTGCTTCCCGACAGGTTCCCCTAATAAATCAATCTCTATGTAGCAAGCTATTTCAGCTATATCCCTGTTGCTTAACTCTTTCCCCTGATAAACACTGAGAGCCTTTATAAGAGCAACCGCAAAACTTCCTGATGAGCCAAGCCCGCATCCTGCAGGAACTTCTGAAGATGAGATTAGTTCTATTGGTTCCGATTGAGATAGAAGTTTCAGAGTCTCCCTGAATATAGGGTGTCCTATCTCGATACACTTCTGTACCTTTTCTTCCTTGGAATATTTAAGGTGGATATAATCATAATAACCTCTGCTGGCTGTAACCCTTGTGTATCTGTTAATAGCAGCAGCTACAAGAAAGCCCCCTCTTTTGGAATAGTAGGAGGCTATATCTGTGCCACCACCTCCGAAGGTGATTCTAACTGGTGACCTGGATACTATCATAAATCTTTCTCACATCCTCGATATTTCCCTCTATCCCCTTAATAAGCCTGTATCGGGATTCGTGACAATAAGGGCATACAAGGTCAGGCAAGATATAAGTCATGCCGCAAACGCATATCTTGGTAGGCTTGCATTCGGATAATACCAGACTGATTAGGTGGCAGATATGGTCATGCCATGATTCCACCTGTGGGGTGGAGTAAGAGTTAATTTTAATAGAGGCATCCGCAACCCTTCGGATAACCCCACCCTCGAAGCCAACAAGACCAATAGTTTGACCTCTGTAAGACTTGACATACTCTATTGCCTTAAAAAGATTCTGTGACCAGAAGTCAGCATTCTCCTTCCCTACTCCCCCGTGAACACTGATACAAACTAGCACATCTCCCTTGGAAAATTTGTGAGCGAGTTGATATACAAAGACATTATCCCAACCCTCATCATTGGTAAGTGCTGATATGAGAGGTACATTATCATTCAGGCAGTAGGCCGGCACACCTATCTTGCACAAGTCCCCTACGAAATGGGAAGCGGTTGCTGCTGACCCACCATTACCACAGACAAAGATATTACTTCTCCTTGCCCATGCTTCATAGAGGATAACTGCAACCCTGGCAATATCCTTAACCTCTATACTGCCAGCTATTTGCTTCGCTTCGTTTAGATACTCTACTATGCGCTTCTTCAAATTCAATCACCGTAGCCTTCGACCTTTCGTTATATACCATCTTCTCAAGTATCGGAGGTGGTATGGTAATGATATGCGCCCCGGCATTAACTGAATCCATAACATTACCTACCGTTCTTACACTGCCTATTATCAACTCAGCATGACTACTACTTAGATAATCCACGCAATCCCCAATCATAGCAAGATAATCTCCACCCTCATCATCAACCCTGCCAGCGAACAATGAGACATACCTTGAACCTGCCTTATCAGCCAGGATAACCTGGGAGAGTGACATCAAGGCTGTGCAATTTATCTGTATCCCCTCACTGGATAACTTGGATATTATATGGATATTATTACCACCTCTTGTAGTTAATAGAGGGATTTTTATAACTGCGTTTGGTATCTCCTTGCTATAGCGAAGGGCATCCGTAGTAAAATCCCCGCAAGCCTCAATACTGATAGGCAAGGGGTATATCAAATCAGCTATCATTGCCAAGTCGCCACCTTGCTTTTCAAGTATACTTGGGTTAGTGGTAACTCCTGATATAACAGGTAACCATTTCTTTATCTGAACTATGTCTGAGGTATCAAGAAAAATGTTCATATCTAAGTATCTCCTTTACTGCCTTACGAACAGCCTCATTTGAGGTTAACTTTGCTTCCCATCCCAGTTTCTTTATCTTGTTGACATTCAACTTTACCTGTACCGCACTGCCATCCCAACCCCTGTCCTGCTTCTCATAGAATACTGGGATATCTAGGCCTGTCTCCTCAAGGACAATATCTACTATCTCCCCTACAGTAGTTGACTGAGACCCACCAATATTAAAGAGGTTTATCTTGTCTTTGCTGTGTTCAAAAGCGTACATGATGCCATCCACACAGTCCTCAACGGTAATAAAGGGTCTGCTCTGAATCCTTGAACCAAGTACATCAAGGTGGGTTTTATCAGCCTTTAGTTTTACTATGAGGTCTCGGATAACCCCGTTCTGCATTACTCCACCTACGATATTACCAAGTCTGCATATCCATACCTGAAAACCATACTTCTCAGCATATCTCCTTATCATCCACTCAGTAACCAGCTTGCACTGGGCATAAGGACAGATAGGAATAAGAGGACTGTGAGTCTCGGATGCCGGTTTAACGGAGCCGTCATCTCCATAGACACCACAAGTAGACGTATGAACTAACTTCTTTATACCCCAGTCCGCCATAGCTTTCAAGACATTTTCAGTACCTATAATCCCGTTCTCAAGGTCTAACTGGGGGTCGGCTATACCTGCCCTGCTGTTGGTATTGGCTGCCAGGTTAAATACCGTATCTGCACCCTGTATCAAACCATGCACTTCGTTATAGTTCCTGGTATCAGATTTGTAGAACACTCTATTTTTAGGCAGGTTCTGTTCCTTTCCACTACTCAAGTTATCAAAGCACTTCAGCGGTTGATACCTTGATAATCTCTTGGCCAGTTCACTACCGATCAAGCCTGCGGCTCCTGTTACAAATGGTTTCACGTACTCCTCCTGCTTGTTATTTCTCTTGCGTATTTCCTTGTGCCGGGGGTTGTACCCTGAATGTCACCTTTCATGCGGTAAAAGGCAATACTGCCACTACCTTTATTCATGGGAATATCACAGAAAAGACAAGGAGGTACCGGGGCGTTGATGCCCAGCAGTACCTCCTCTTTATACTTGCACTTAGGGCAAGTAATTTCGTAAATAGGACTCACACACACTCTCCTATGTTTATTTTATGACCTGTTTTGCCAACACTTGATGTAATCTACAACTACTGTAGATGCATCAGAAGCTCGTGCAGCAGCTCCAATGTAAGGTGTTAGGTCTGTTGCAGCAGTGATGGCGTTTGCTTTATAGCCAACTATAGTACCATCAATGTAGTACCACGCATTACCACTGGTATCTGTCTCAATCCTGAGAACGTAGTTTGTGGTGTTAGCTACTGCTACTGTACTGATACTGCCGGCTGCGGCATTGGCTTTGTCGTTGCAGAAGTACCAATTAGCTGAAGCCTGGTCAGTATCAAACACAAACATGACTGCATCCGATGTGGTATTGGTTATGGTAACGTTGCTGATACTGAATGGGAGCTTCACTGTAGCCTCTGTCTTAGCATCGTTAAAACCAGCGCAAACGGCAATATTGGTGATGTCGGTTACGTACAGTCTGGTTTCAAAGATACAGGCTTTGGCCGCCTCCCAGTTGAGTTCATGGGCTACTTCAACCTTGTCATTATCAGTAGATGAAGTTGTTAACACAAGTGTTCCGCCTATACCAGCCGCTATTGCACCAGTACAAGAGTTGTCAACATTTACAGCATACGCATCCTCGATTACATCTCCTAAAAAGTCATCATAGAAAACGACCTTGTCATATGAGGGGTTGCCATAGATGTTATCGCCTTTAGCAGCTTTCCCAATAAACTCAAGACTTCTTGAAATTCTTTCTTGCTGTGGCATTCGATTTCCTCCTCCCTTTATTTTGTGACGGTTTTGGAGCAACCGCTTATGGCGGTGACCGTCATTCACACACACATCCCCTATCGACCTAATTAATTATACCATGCTCCTATAACTTAACTGCCCATACCTCGCTGCGTACCTTGAACCCTGCCTCCATGAGATATTCGCTTATCTTTTCAGTATGGTCGAAGTGCTGAGGATGATGGGTGTCAGTATAAAGTTCTTCCTTCTTAGGCTCATTATGATAAAATCTTGTCCCGGGTTGCACACTATCACCAATCATCTTGATAAAACTACGCAAGTCCTCAATATGCTCAAGGACATCAATGGTAACTATCACAGTGAACTGGCTCAGGTCTGGCAACTTGTCTGTAAAAGTAACTGGTAAATCAACTTTGTTCTTCTTAAAGTTGCAGAAATCAAGGCACTGTTTGTTTATCTCGTATCCTGTAACTTCATTGCCTTGAGAAGCCAGCATGATAGCAGCCGTACCAATGCCGCAACCAATATCCAAAACCTTCTCTCCATGCACCTTGACTAATGGAGCCAACCTGAATCTCGCATACTCACCCGAGAGATTGAAGTTAGCACTATCATACAGGCACTCATCATTATCGGGATAGAACTCCTCCGGTGTCCCCTTATGTTCCCTCCATGCTTTTGCCATATTCGCTCTGGTATACATCAGCCGAGTATTTACCTCATCGTTGGTATGCGAAGTAAACTCAGCTACATCATCTATCAGATACTTCAACCTTATCTGGTTCTCTACAACCTCCTTGGCCTTACTTTCCTCCTGCTGTTTAACAACATCATGGAGGGTGTAAACATACGAACCCAGATGTCCCAGTTGGATAGAAGTATCAATATAACTCTTTACTCCTACCTTGCGGGCCTTCTCGCAGAAATCATAATCTTCACTTAGGAATATCCCCTCACCCTCTCTTTCTGGATACATCTTTTCCTCAAAGAAGGGGTAGAACTTTATATCTCTGGGGTGAAGTAAAGGCAAGGGAATCTCATCCCTCATCTTCAGTAATAGTTTACGGCTAATCCCCATGAACCCACTTGCAATATATTCGTATTCATGTATCTTCCCGTCAAGCACAAGTTTCCCGTCAATCCCATAACTTGATGCTTGAGTACCACCTCTGACTGCGAACAAACCGCCAACCAAATCATAGCCCGCTTCTACATCCTGAAATACACGGGCTATATCCTGTGGTTTGAATAGAATATCAGAGTCAATAAATAACAGACATACTCCATCTGTAGTCTGTTCCAAGAATCTGGTAGCTGCTATACTCCGTGTTCTTGCCTTGCCATCCCCGTACGGAGTATTCCAATAGAAAGTGATTCCTTTGGAAGCTAACTCCCACTTTGCCAACTCCATACATTCGACCGTTCTTGCCTTGATACTGTCCAGACAAATTGTTGATATTACATACTTTAACATCTTCTCTCCTCTAACTTGCTAATTCCATTGTTCTTTTTATTAACTTGTCTTTCTGCTTTTCAGACTTTTCAAAATTATTGTTTTCCTTGATAATCCCAAGTTGTGATAAATCGGATATAATAAACTTGGATTTACCTATCATATCTGCCCAATCATTAAATCTAAGGGGTTGTTCAAAAAGAGTCCCTTCGTGGTGGTGGTATATAACCCAGGGGTTGCCGACTGCTTCTGCTGTCATAGCATAATGCAACTTATCAGTTACAACATACCGGCTACTGGCAATATCACGGTAGGTCATCCTTGTTCCGCCAACTGCCATTGCTGCATTGCAATTATAGTTCCTTACATCAGGTAACACCTCGCTAACAACTTTCTTGATATCATCCGTAACTGCTTTCTCCCCAAGGCAAAGGATAGTCTGTTCCTTAACCTCTTTTACCCGACCCATAACTCTATCAGCCAGTATCCCCATATCACCGATAGCTTCTACCCCTAACCTTTGCGCTGATAACTCCCCCCTGGCAAACCCACGAAACTTTGCCTCAACTGGGCTGCCGAAATTATTTGTCCCGGTACCTAGCAAAATAACATCTCTATCTCTGAACCAACTTAACCTTATTATGTAATCCACCAGAGTACCTATACCAAGACAAATCATCCTGTCACTGGGTACATTAGCCCAGTGATAGAAATTACAATTTACACCAGAGGCATAGGGCATTATATCTATAGTTAGGCAGTCGCCATAGTTCATCTCAACACAGAACGCAACATCCATTATCTTACCTCTTGAAAATCATTAAATTATTATACGCCCAACTGTACGGAACAAACTTACCCCATAACGATGAAATAAATTGTGTGTAATATTCATCGGATTCAAGCCCTCTGGCTTCTAACTTTCCCCTCCAGTAACTCTTGGGCTTGCAGTTTATATGCTCATAACCAGTCTGGCCTGGTTGTGCAGCACTAAAAACCAGCCATCTTCCCACATGATTTGCGATTGTATCACAGTAGGTATCAGCACTTTCTTCCGGCAAATGTTCCCCTACCTCCAAGGAAACAACCATATCAAACTTCCTGCTAAGATTTAAGGGGATTGTTAAGTCGTGTGTAATAACACTCTCACTACCTTCATCTAAATCTACCCCTACAGCGTTATCCTCCCCAAGTAACTTCCCCATAAGTTCTACAAGGTAGGACTCACCGCAACCTAAATCCAGATAAGAATTGGGTTTACTAAGAATAGCGATAAGAGAGAAAAGACATCTCTCCTTCCACCACCGGGAAATTCCAAAGTCAGCTCCTTTATATGTTTTCATTTTATCCCTTGGAGATTTCACAAGTCTCCAACTTACAACATCTCCTACAGCCTGGGAACATTTTCTCCTGAGTCATTAAGACTTCTCTAAAGTGCCTTGCCTTCTCGTTATTCCATATGCTTTCCAGATCATCTTCCACCAAGTTGCCGTAAGAATAATTTATAAATTCGCATGGGGATATATCACCATTAGGTCTGACGAATAACCACAGCCAAGGGAATAAACAGCGCATGAGAGGGATAGAGTCAAACCCGGAGTACCATGTTTCAATCTCCCTTTCCCCTCGTAACGGAGGGCAGACATCATAGAACATCCTGTACTGACTCGCTTTGTTCCAACAGTTATTCAACTTTTTGATAAGCTGGTTAGTATCAACACTGTGTAAATCATTGATAAACCCAAATATGGTATCATCGTCTATGCCAAGGTGTTCTTTTAGACACTTTTTATGCTCGTCAGCCAGTAATGGATTGGTAAAAATCAAGTGCTGGAAGGATACATCACAGTGGAGATCATGAGCTATATCTATTAACTCCTTGATATGCTGGTAGTTAAGAGAGGAGATAGTACAGTTTAATTTTATGGGAACCTTCTTGATGTCACGCACCATCTTTATCCCCTGCACCGTCTTGTCAAAACTTCCCTTCCCTCTGATAGCATCGTTTATTTCCTTCGGTCCTTCAAGGGAGATAACCAAATCATACGCATACCTAGCCAGATAATTAGCTATTTCAGGGGTAATTAATGTACCATTAGTCAGAACTTCACACTTGTAATCAAGAGTCCCGGCATATTCCAGTATTTCAGGGAAGTCCTCTCTTATCAGTGGTTCCCCACCACCTATCAAAATAGAAAATATGCCATCTCTTAGTTTGTGTAATACAGTCTTGATTCCCTCTGTGGAAAGTTCTTTCATGACAGGAGTAAAATTAGAAGTTCCCCACCACCAGCACATCTTGCACCTCAGATTACACCTATAAGTAAGATGTAAACCAAGTACCTTCGGTAGTGTAGTAAAAACTGGGTTACTTATTTCCATCTTTTAACCCATCCTGGTACTTAATATAATCAGTTATAGTATAGATATGGTCGCCATAATGGCCCAACTGGATACCTGTATCGACATAAGCCTTTACCCCGACCTTGTGAGCCTTTTCACATAAACTGGTATCATCGCCGGTGATTTCATTCGCCTCATCCGATACTTTCTGCTCAAAGAACGGGTAGAAACTTAGTCTGTTATCTCCCAACTTAGGCAAGTCTAACTCGGTTACCATCTTCTGAAGCAATCTACGTGAAATACCAGTAAAGCCCAGAGGTATGTACTGGAACTCCAGAACACTACCATCCAAGTAGTAGTTCTTATCATTACCAGCACTCCCAGATAACCTCTTGCCATTACGCATACAATACACGCCACTGATTAAGTCGTAACCCTCTAGTAAGCGGTTGTATAGTTTCTCTAATTGCTCAGGGGAATAAATCATATCCCTGTCAATACTGATTAAATAAGGGATGTCTGTATCAAGAAAGAACTTGCTTACGCTAACACACTTGGATTTATTCTGCCCGAATCCAAAGGCAATATCCCATATGAAAGCTATTTTCTTGGTGGATAATACCCAGCGGGAATTTTCAACACATCGTATGGTGGAACTATGTACGTCACTCTCGGCATTGGTCATTACGAAGAAATTGATAGCCATTTCACAAATATAAAGGGAGAGGGGATTGAAAGCCTAAGCTACTCAGTATTACTACTGAATTACCCTCTCCCTTATTTAACTCCTTTCACACACACATTTTTTTTATGAACGAGTATTGATGAGACAACCAAACGCTTCCCTTGCACAAAGGACACCGAAAAGTGCCTTAACACCAACCACCTGACTGAACCTCTGGGGCCAGTCAAAGCGGAAGACGGTCGGGGTTTCTTGCGAAATGAGAGCCATCGACTCTTTGTGGAAGTAAGCTGCTTCATGGTAAGTGCCATCGCTGTTCAGGTTAGTTGTCATGTAGACAGGTGAGCCGAATATCTGACGACCCTGGAAACCCTTGGTAACCACACTATCAGGGATATAGTCCATTCTGACAAAGTAGTCTAGTTTCAAGAGGTCAGTGATTGACTCTGGGTCGAATATGAATACCCTGTCACTCTGGGGTGCATCCTGACCATTCAGCTTCTCGTACGCTTCGATGAGGGTATCAGCCGATAAGGCTTCTCCCTTCGTACCAATTGCACAAGTAGTGAAACTAACCACCAGGTCAGCCAACTTGTCATCAATCATGCTCGCTACCGAGTAACCACACTTTTTAAGGGAAGCAATCAGAATATCAGGATAGTCCTGAATCTGTTCCTGCTCTCCCAACTGCACTGATTTATGGTAGAAGTAGTTGACCACAACATTCGTGCAGGTCTGGGTAGTTGAGTAAGTGGATAAATCGGCATCAACATTGATAGCGTCAGCATCACCAAAGTCAGCCAGTATCGGGATACGGATAGTATCACCATGTGTCAGTTCCTTTTCGAACCTGCGGTCAACATGATTGGCAAAAACCAGTTCTGATTCCGCAGCCAACTG
>Ga0180007_10006029_pt1 | contig 12004 bp, 7 predicted proteins | sample MM_PC_MetaG_FD_121122 | JGI IMG/M metagenome (GOLD analysis project Ga0180007, IMG submission 121122) | Groundwater microbial communities from the Aspo Hard Rock Laboratory (HRL) deep subsurface site, Sweden - MM_PC_MetaG | ecosystem: Environmental > Aquatic > Deep subsurface > Groundwater...
AGTATCTCATATGGTACAATACTCAAAGAGTACATAAAGCGCTTCACAACCAAACGCCCATTGATTATCTACTAAAAGTTCTCCCAGAGTCTCATATGTATGCAACCCATACATGGGCTTGACAAAAAAAACCTCTTTGTTACATTAAGCGCGAAGCTATGGCATCGGCTATGGCCCCACAGATGGATTCTATTGGGGCCATTTTTTTTCAAAATATATGCGGTTTTTGGGGATTCGCGAGAGCTTTTGCAGGGCGGAACTGCAAAATTCCTAAGCGCGAATCTGCATTCAACAAAAACCTAATCACTAATCATAATATGAACAAACATAAAATTATATCAACTCTCGCACTGCTAGCTTTTTTGCTGTTTCCTTATTTTGCAAAGGCGCAGAGCTTGACTTCAGCACAAGTCGAGATATTACCCCAAGACGGAATTATTCAAGATGGATATCTCAATCAAACTAATACAGGCTTTAGGGTAAATGTGGAGTTTGAGAACGGTTCGATAGTGGATTCGGTTGGCTTGTATGTGGGCTCAGGTTTGTGTCCAATCGCTATCGATAGCAGGATTTGGGATAACGGGTTGGACTACACGCTATCAAGTAAAACATCGTCGCTTGCCGAGCTAAAAACCCTCCTAAATACTTGCTCTGGTTATGAGGAGGGTGACCATCTTATATCTGTCAAAAGCTTTGATGGGGTAATTTACGAAGAATTATTTACTACTACTTTGACTTCCGATTTTATCTTGCCAGGTGGTGTTTTTGCTTCGACAAATGCTGCTAACCTTAAGGTGGGGGATTTCTTAAAACTAAAATTTACCCCTTTAGATGCCAGTGTTTCCTCTGTAAAAAGCAAGTTTAACGATCGTGAATTAACTTGGATCAAAAACGGGTCGTTTTTTGAATCAAGCTTAATAATCCAAGAGGGTGATGGGGAGATCAATACCAAAATTACACTTGAGGATGTCGAATTAGATGACGTAGCTGGCAATCAAGTCTTGATAAATTTATATGACATTCCTATCGGTTTTTTGATCGATGGGATTTCTCCGCGTTTACAGATCATTTCTCCTAAAGCTAAGGTTTATGGCTCTGACGCGATCAGCATAAAGTATCAAGCATCGGGATTTGACTCGATAAAAGTTTATCTCGATGGAAAGTTAACAAACAAGCTTACTTTGTCGGATCTTAAAAACGGTACACATAATCTAAAGATAGTAGCAACTGATTCTGCGGGAAATAAGACAATCAAAGAGTGCAAATTTAGTGTTGATTTGATTGCGCCCGAGGTGGAAATTGGTGATATACCGGAAACTCTTTATGTCGGAGATACTCTAACGCTTTCAGGCAAAACCGAGCCCGAAGCCGAATTAACGCTCAAATTTGACGAAAATCAAGTTCATTCAACCGCTGACGGGGACGGTAATTTTTCATTTGTTATCGACGATCTTACGGCCGGGAATTATGATTTCTATCTCACAGTTAAGGACTTGTTTGGCAATACGAGAGAGTATCTGCTCGGTAGTATTTCGGTTTGCGAGCCCCCAAAACCAGTTAAAATCGCGCAAGCTTACATTGAAACCGACTACGGAGTAAGCGGAAGGGTATCTAACAATATCGGCTTCAGCGATAAAGAAGAGCTTGCCAGCGCCGGCAGAATTTCTTCATCTTCGGATGAGCGGACCAGCTCTAACTACATTCCATGGCTTATTTTAATCGGTTTTATAATACTTTCTTTTTCAATCGCTTCGGCGGGATATTATGGATTTGCCTACCTTAATCTTTCAAAACAAAAAAAAGAAGTTGAAGAATTTGATCTATCTAAAATAGAAAAAGAGATAACTGAAAATTCCGCTACCAAAAACGTTTCTCACATCATTGAGGAAAGCAAATCTCCTAGCGACTCTGACGATGACGACCAAGGTCACGATCAGCAACTCCGCTGGTAATGATGTTTATTTCATTGCTATAATCTAAGCAATGACAACTACCGTAGAAGACAGAACAATTCAAAAGAGATATTTTCTAGCCCCGATAGTAGTTTTGCTGGTAGTTCTTTATTTGGGTTTTTTGCTCTATCAGGCGATTTTCATAAATTATCAAACTAACAAAAAAATTGCCACGTTAAACAAAACGCTCGAACAAACCAAGCAGGAGCAGCAGGAGCTAGAGGTTTTGATTGCTTATTATAAGACTACGGCCTTTCAGGAACTTGAGGCCAGAAAAAAATTGGGACTCAAAATGCCTGGGGAAAAAGTGATCAACGTAGACGTTCCTGAAGAAAAGAAATCCGTAGAAGAACAGAAACCGGTTCAAAAAAGCGGACCGGAAAAATCCAACCCCCAGCTTTGGTTTGAGTATTTGTTCTATCAGGATTTATAAAAAACTGTTGCAAGCCAGCTAAATGTTCGGTTAATCGTTCATTAGTATTTCCGAAGTATTGTCATTGCGAGGTAGTCCGAAGCAATCTAGATTGCCGCGTCCAGTAGGACTCGCAATGACACACAGATTGCCGCATCGCTTGAATAGGTTTGTGCTTAGGAATTTTGCGATTCCACCTCGCAAAAGCTCTCGCAAACCACGCAATGAAAGAAAATAAGCCAGAAACAAGATGAAGCGGAATAAGGCATGAAGCGGACATTAAGCCGAACGACGACAAAAAACTTGACAAACAATTCTGAATACTGTTCAGTGCAAACATAGTAAAAATAAGTGTGGAGGAACTATGATCAAGTTATTTAAGCGATGGATAGCACTTTGCCTTTCAGCGATATTGATGTCTTCATTGCCGCTCTTTAGCGGTTTTTTGGTGCCAAGAGTTTTGGCGGCAGTACCGATTGTTACGACTACTAACATTACAGTAACTAGTACTGGCACAGGAACCGGCGATACTTTTAAGATCGGTGATATGGTCACTGGCCAGTTTGATGACACTAGTAATGATTCCGCAGATCAGGCCACGTCAGTTACTATCGACTTTTCGCAGTTTGGCGGAGGTATTTTATCAGCGAGTGAAATAGTGCCTGGTAATCATATCTGGCAGGCCAGTTATACAATCGTTGCCGGCGCGGTCGATTCTTTAACAGCTGATATAACTGTTACAGCCATAAACCCTTTTGGATCACCACTTGCAGAAGATGATGAAGATCATTTTGTGGATAATATTGCACCACCATCTTCTGGATCTGGTGTGATAGCTGTTGTAAATAATAATGCAGTTGACAACTCTACAGTGGGGATTGATGACAAGGTTTCTTTCGCTGTTGGAACTCTTGATGTTTCAGACGGAGAAACTTGGACAGTTAATTTAGCTTCACCTTTTAATCTGACAGGGGAATCAGCGTTAGCGACCGGAAATACTAGTTTACCAGCTACTGAAAATAATTTGACTGGTGGCAAAAGATTCCCGGTAACCGGCACTGACAATGTGGGTAACACAACGATCATTACAAATGGAACAAACTCGAGATCGGTTGATACTTTACGCCCATTTATTACTAGCGCTGCGACCGAAACAACAAATTCAATTTTAGTTGATTTTAACGAAACGATCAATTCTGGTTCCGTATCAATCGGTGATTTTGCGATTTCAAACCCAGTTCGCCCGGTAGTTACAGCGTCAAGAATCGCAAATACTCGGGTGAGATTACAAACAACTTCAGCTTTCTTACCAAGCGCTACGCCTACTATCACTATAGTTGACGATGGAGGCACTGGGATATATGACGCAAATGGTAATGAAGTAAATATTGGCAGCTCGATCGTGGCATCTGATGGCGTTAAGCCACAGGTTGGTCCGGATGTAGAAGACCTAACCTTCACAGAAGGCAAGAATGATCGAGGCGAGAGTCTTGCAGTTACTTTTTCGGAAGCAATCCCAACCGTTGGGTCCACCGGAGATTACACCGTTATTTACGATCTTGACGGTGATTTCTCAAATACTGCAGATCAGAGAAATGTGGCCGTTAATTCTGTGTCAAACCCAGATAATAATCAAATAGTCGATCTTGCAATTGCCGATCAGTCGGGTGAGTTGGACTATAACGGAAGATTTCAAGTTACTGTAAATACAAGTAATGTTCAAGATGCTGGTGGCAATGGGGTTGACACTTACGCCAATGTTGCGCAAAGCGATACAGTGGCTATATTTGACAGCTATACTCCGTCTTTACTGATAGCTGGACTCGATCCAAGCAGTGGGCTCTATGGAGTAGTTTCCACAATAACCGTTTATACAACAACGGATGATGGGTCAAGCGATCAAAATCTTGTGACTTTATCAGGTGTTATAAACGGCAATCCTCTGAGTTTCACTTATGACGCTGGTGACAATCGATATGAAGCCAGTTATGTGGTTGCCGAAGGTGATTCTGATGCAACTGGTCTAGAAGCACTTAGTATTCAATTAAAAGACATTGCTGGCAATTCATCCAATATTATTAGTACTTCAGGCAACAGCTTGAGTGTTGATGCTAATACTCCCCCGACTCCAAATGTTTCTGATCCTGTTTCAGCAGAGATTATCGATGCAGATAGTAGGGCAATAAGCGGAACGGCAGAATCTGATTCCGTGGTGACGATTTACACTGATCCCAATAACGATGGCGACAAGTCAGACGGTTCGGTGGTTGGTAGCGGCATATCAGGTGGTGCCTTCGCGATTTCAGTTCCACTAGTTCAAAACGCTGATAACAATTTCCTTGCCACTTCAACAGATGTCGCAGGGAATGAAAGCACACCAAGTGATGTCGCAACAATTACAGAGGATTCAATCGCTCCAGTTGTCAATGTGAACTTTCCCGATGGTGGAGAGCTTTTCGCTGCTGGGGATAGCGTTGATATAACCTGGACATTTGCAACGGATGCTCATCTGAGCGCAGCGCCAATTAGCATCTACTACTCGGATGACAATGGCGGATCGTATAATTTAATTGCTTCAAACGAAGCCAATGACGGAACTTATTCCTGGACGGCTCCCGATATTAACAGTGGTCAAGTATTAATAAAAATTACTGCACTGGATGAGGCGGGGAATGTTGGTGAAGATGTTTCCGACGCGGTTTTCGCGATTGATAACTCGTTACCAACTTCACAGGTTGATGTTTTCTTGCAAGGCCAAGCATATGGGCCAAACACCTGGGATATTGCGCCGACAAATGGCAAGATCAGCGGAACAGCGGCTGATAGTCCAGCTGGCGTCGCTAGTGTTTCGGTAACGATTGTCGATCCAAATGGTCTTTACTGGAATGGTGCTGGTTGGGCTGGGGCAAGCGCCAGTGTTGCTGCAACTGGGACCACCGACTGGTCATATGCTCTTGATAAGTCCAATCTCGTCGCGAACAATGGTGTCTATGCGATTTATTCGCAGGCAACGGATTTCTTGGGTAATGTTGAATCGACTGGCACAGGAAGCTTTGTCTGGGATAACCAGGACCCAACTGCTTCGATTATCAACCCAAATATAAATACGAAATGGCGACAAGGAAACAGAAATATTACTTGGTCTGCTTCAGACAGTCATTTCTCTACTCGGCCGATTGGGCTTGAGTATGAAATAGACGGTGGTGGCTGGAATCCAATAGTTGCGGCAACCGAAAATGATGGCTCTTATACTTGGAGTGTTCCAACTGGAACGAACACTAACGCAGCGCAGGTTCGACTAACCGCAACGGATAGTGCTGGAAATGCAACTGTAACTACGAGCCCTCTCTTTACGATTGATTCGACGCAACCAGATGTTTCAGTCATGGCTCCGGCAAGTAGCTTGGCTAAGGGCTCAGTCACTTTGAGTGCTTCAGCAGATGATCCGATTCCACCGACCACACCGGCAGGAATGAACTATGTTCGTTTTTCCTATCGTCTAGTTGGTGGTTCCTGGACTAATTTGCCGCAAATTTATTCGGCTCCTTATAATTATGATTGGGACACAACGAGTGTGGCTGACGGTTCTTACGAAATTAGAGCGACCGCTGCTGATTTAGCTGGCAACAGTCGCACAACCATGGCTCCTTATACCGTAATCACCGTTGACAATACTGCTCCATCTGTCGTCCTTTCTGATGATCATGCCGACAGTATAGTTCGTGATGCTGACACAGTGAATATCACCGCAACCTTTACGGAAGCTGACCAAATTGACGAGGGAACTGCCCCAACGATCACCATTGGTGATGCTGTCACAGCCGTTGCCATGACTAAATCCTCCAATCTTGTCTGGACTTATCAGTGGGATGTTCCTGCTGGTCATAACCATGATGAGGCGGTTTCTATTTCTGCCACTGATCGAGTTGGAAACCCAAATGAAGCCACCACCGGAAAAACGTCCTATACGGTTGATAATACCGCTCCGGTAATCACAATCGATCCTTATTCGACTACGTGGACGAATCAGGATATTACTGTTACTGCTTCAACCGACGAAGGAACACTAAACACGACATCACACACCTTCACGACTAATGGATCCTTCGACTTTGTTGCAACAGACGCTGCGGGTAATGTCAAAACCGAAACTGTCACGATCAACAACATCGATAAGACTGCCCCAACTGGGTCGATCACAAGCCCGGCTAGCAGCGCGTTGGTTAGGGGTTCAATTACTATAGACGCGAATGCATTAGATGGCATCGGTAGTGGGGTTTCAAAAGTTGCATTTTATCACAACCCTCCTGTTCCAACCTATATTGGCGAGGATGCGACCGCTCCTTATTCAATAACTTGGGACACGACTGGAGTGGCTGATGGGTCACACACGATCTATGTTAAAGTTTTTGATAATGCTGGCAATGATTCTGGATTCTCAATAAATATCCCGATTACCGTTGATAATACTGCTCCAGTAATTAGCGTTCTTGGAGACAATCCATTCAGCCTTGAAGTTGGTTCTTCTTATAGTGATCCTGGAGTAACAGCTTCAGATGTTCATGACGGAGACCTGACGAGTAGTATTTTAACTGGGGGCTCTGTCAATACTGGCGTTCTAGGTCCCAATACTATTACTTATGATGTATCGGATCTAGCGGGCAACGCAGCGACTCAGGCTGTTCGAACCGTCAACGTGGTTGATACTGAAAAACCAAGCAAGCCAGTCGCAAATCCTAACGGTGGCGACTATGCATCCTCGCAGTCTGTCCAGTTATCGAGCACAGATAATTATTCATCGGAAGCAAATATAGAGATCTATTACACCACTAATAATACCGATCCAGACAATACGGCAACGCGTTATAACTCACCAATCACGGTAGTTGCTGATACTATCATAAAGGCAGTCGCATATGATGAAGCTGGGAATAAGAGTGAGATTCTAACTGCTGTTTACGGTATTGCTCCGGTTATCACAGAGGAAACATCGTCTGAGGTATCTGCAACTTCAGTTACAATCACTTGGACAACTGATCAGCCGGCTACTTCACGCGTTGTTTACGACACCACTTCGCACCCAAGTACTGTCGGATATGTGGATGGCTCCAATTATGGCTATGCTTTCTCATCGGTTGAGGATATGGATAAGGTCACAAGCCATTCAGTAACAATCATTGGCTTATCAGCTGGAACCACTTATTACTTCCGCACTATTTCTGCCGGTTCACCCGAGACGGTAAGTGCTGAAAATACATTCACAACTTCTTCCGAACCGGAACAGGTTACTGATAATAATGTTTCTGAGTCAGCCGTTACCGGGGCAAAACTTACCATTAAGACAGTTCAAGCACCCATAACCGTTGCTCCAGCCCCGAGCCCGAAAGTTTCTCCAACCGTGTCTGCGACTTCCGAGCCTGAAGTAAAGGGAGAAGAAACCGAGCAGAGTAAAACAACCCCTTGGTGGTACTGGTTAGTTTTAGCTATCCTGGTAGTTATTGCGGGGACTGGCGGATATTACTATTCTAAGAAGAGCAAAGCGTAAGTAGGAACTTGGTAAAGAAGAAAAGCGAGCCCGGCTGGGCTCGCTTTTCGTTTCTTGAAGGACTGGAGGATATCATAATCGCTTGAGGATAAGAAAACCGCGAAAAACAAGGACTCTTTTTACTTGATTTGATCTGTAATCTCATTACATGTTTTTTTAATTATACGACTTATGCATTTGCTGTCATTGTGAGCCCTTGATGGGGCGTGGCAATCTAGATCGCTTCGTCTCCCGCCGATAAGTGTCGGGATTCTCGCAATGACACTTCAAGGTGTTCTGCGTAAGTCGTGTAATTATATAAATCTTCGCGATCGCGGAAATTTGTATAATATTGATGAATTATAGACAATATGGAATCTGTTGGTGGTTTGCAAAGAAATAGGCGTAAGGGTAAAATCTAGATAAGGATATTTTAGCCGAAATTTTTTATAGTTTTGGCTGATTCGCAAGGATAAGGAGGGGATTGTACGAAGACGAACAAAACAGGGTTATTTCGTCCGTTAAGGAGAGTGTAGAAGAGGCCGGTCAAAAATCCGAGTTCTCAGCTTATTTCTTTATTATCGGAGTCAGCCTCGCTATATTCGCGGGACTTGTTTTGGGTATGGCTAATCTGAAAAGCAAACAAAATGAACTCGAGACCTATAAGCAAAAAATTCAAAATGATGTCAACGTGCCGCTTAGCAAGTATAGTGGTTCTTCTTCGCAGGTAAAATACCTGTCAAGTCAGATCTCTTTTCTAAAAATCGCCCTTTCGAAGAAAATTGATTTTGCCTCTCTTCTTAATGAGCTGGTAAAAAATCAATACCAAAGAGCAAAGTGGACCAATTTTTCACTTTCATCGAGCGAGGTTACGATCGAAATGAAAGCGGATAATTTTGACGAGATGAATCAATCTATCAAGGCGCTTGGTTTAGCCAAAGGCGTCAAGCAAGCGCAGTTGTCGGAGGTTAGCGTTAATCCCGATGACGGTTCGGTTAGTTACACTGCCAAACTTCAAGTGGATTACAATTTATATAAACTTACGAGCAATGCCAATGCAAACAGGTGATCAGGGTAAATTCACGATAATTTTTGCAACATTCATTTTATTCGTTGCTCTGTTTGTCTTGATTTTGTTTTTAATTCCAAAAATAAATAATATTAAAGATCTTTCAAATCAGGTTGCTCAAAAGAGAGCAGAGTACGAGATGGGGTTGATCAGAGTAGCCGAGGCGCAGAAAGCGTCAGATGTTATCAAGCAGGCCAAAGCTGAGAGTGATCTTTTGTCAGTTGCCCTGCCTGATGCGCCACGAGCCGAGGATGCGATTGTTTCTCTATCAAAGGCCGCTTCAGATGCAGGACTTCAGATCACTTCAGCGGAGGTAATTAACGCCCAAGAGGGAGTCTTGGCGGTTTCTCTTTCAACTCGCGGCACTTTTGAAAATACGGTCAGTTTTTTAGACAAGCTCAAGAGGAATTTGAGACCGACAAAAATTGTTGAGCTTAATTTTATATCAAATGATGGCGGAGAGATTAATGCTGATTATTCGCTTGAATTTCCATATTTGTACAAAACTACGCCAATTCCGAGCGCGACTGTTTCGCCGGAAGGAGGAAATTCATTATGAAAGAGAAGTTCCTGCCAATAGTTTCGGGATTTATTTTAACCCTTCTTGTAATTATCCTAGCGGTTTTTTTCTTTTCAAAACCAAACAAAATCGAGACAAATCCGAGCGAATTCTTGTCCGGCGATACCGAGGTTCAGGAGCTCAAAAATGTAGTCAAAGAACTTAACAATTTTGGCGATCTTCCCCGTACGACTGATTCGGGTAGCCAAGGAAGGTCGAATCCATTCGATTCATATTAAAATGAACAAGATAAATCAAACACAAGAGTTTATAGAATTTCTGGAACATCAAGGAATTGTTTCAACTGATGAAATCGCATCGCTTGCAGATTTAGATTGTCCTGAGGACGTTTATGAAACTCTTGTGAATCGGGGCGGATCAGATGTTGAATTAATTAAAGCTTATGCGCAGTTTAATGAGGTGCCGTTTATCGAGCTTCACGAGATAGACCAAAAGGCCAATTCTATTTTGGATCAAAAGCTTCAACAAAAATTTGGCTTCATTCCGTTTTACGTTGAAGAGAATTCCAAAATCTTGCAAGTTGCTTTGACCGATCCTGTTAAATATGCAGCTCTTAATCGAAAAGTACTTGATAAAATTGAGCGGCGGCTCGGTTATAAAATTGAGATATTACTCACACCCCAAAGCCAAGCCGACAAGGTATTTAAAGATGATCGCCCGAACCCAGACGGGCAAATAACCGAAGAAGATCACAAAGCAGAACAGATCTTTACGGGCAAAGTCGATCTTCAAATGGTCAAGGACATTGCCTCTTCCGGTGATGGAGCGAACTTGCTTCAATCTCTTTTAGCTTATGCACTTTCTCGGCGAGCAGATGAGCTCATTTTTGAACCTTTTGAAAATAGAATTTCGATCAAACTGATTCTCTATGGCGAGAAACATTCTTTGTTAACGATTCCGTCTAATCTTCTTGAAGAAGTTACTTTGCGAGCCAAGACTCTTGCTCGTCTCAACTTGGAGCAAACCCGCGTTCCCCAATCAGGCCGGTTCGAACTCAATTTATCAAAAGACAGACCTAGCAATATTTTGTTCTCGTCCCTTCCGACTATTTCCGGCGAAAGACTCTCTTTCAAGGTCTTGCCAAATTCAGATGAAATTCCGCAGTTTAAAAATTTGGGAATGGATGAGAGTTCGCTTCAAAAAGTTGAAAGAGCGCTGAACGGAGGTTTTGGCATGGTGGTTGTTGCGAGTGTGAGAAAATCGGGCAGATCTACCACTCTTGCCTCGATGATGAAAGAATTGTCGACAAGAGGACTTGATGTAATATCGCTCGAAGAAGAGGTGACCTATACATTGGAGGGTGTGAACCAAGTGGTTTCAAAAAGCGAGATGGGTTTTGGCCCCGCGGAAGCGCTTCGCGCAATTTTTAAACAATCTCCCGCGGTAGTTGCAGTCGATGAACTTACAAGTCATGAGGAGATGAGCTTGGTCTTGCACGGTGCTCTTTCAGGCAAACTGGTTCTGGCGGGAATGTTTTCTAAGGATGCTACACAAGCTTTGATCAATCTCTCAAATCTTACAGGCGAGCCCTATTTAATTTCTTCGGCAGTTAAATTAATTATATGTCAGAGATTAGTTAGAAAAATCTGCACGCATTGCAAGGTAGAAATTGAAGTTTCAGTTTCCGTTGAAGACAAAATTAAAAGCGAGCTTGGGAGCAATGATTTTGTGAGATTTTATCGTGGAGAAGGATGCGAGCACTGCCAAGGGGGATTTTCCGGACGGATCGCCCTGTATGAGGTTTTGGAGGTTATGGATGAAATTGTGGATATGATTATAGCCAAGACTTCTTATGAAGAAGTGAGAAGAGCAGCCATTGAATCTGGTATGATTACATTAAGACAAGACGGCCTTCGCAAGGCCTCGCTTGGTTTGACTACAATTGACGAAGTAATTAAAGCAACGCGATTTGAGGATTCAGATGGATGATGTAACAATTTTAAAAGGAATTTTTTCAAAAGCGATCAAATCACGCGCCAGCGATTTGCATTTAATTGGTGAAGAGAAACCGATTATCAGGGTTGATGGCAAACTGATGGCACTTCCCGAAGAAAAAAAGTTGTCGGTTGATGAGTGCGAAAACATTATTGCGCAAACCTTAAAAAAAGAACAAGCTGAAGTGCTAAAAGAGCAAAAAGAAATTGACTTTTCTTTTAATTTTGATGGATCACGGGTGAGGGCTAATATTTATTTTGAAAAGGGAAGGGTGGCTGGCTCGTTTAGATTTATTCCCGCCAAAGTCAAAACCTTCAAGGAGCTTGGCTTGCCTCCGATCATTCAACAGTTTGCTAATTTAGAAAAGGGACTTTTGATTATTACCGGACCGACGGGGCAGGGAAAATCTACGACGATTGCATCGTTGATTGAATATATCAACCAAAATTTTGCGCGCCACATCGTTACTATTGAGGATCCGGTTGAATATCTGTTTAAAAATGGCAAAAGCATTGTTTCACAAAGAGAATAC
>Ga0180007_10006030_pt1 | contig 11999 bp, 11 predicted proteins | sample MM_PC_MetaG_FD_121122 | JGI IMG/M metagenome (GOLD analysis project Ga0180007, IMG submission 121122) | Groundwater microbial communities from the Aspo Hard Rock Laboratory (HRL) deep subsurface site, Sweden - MM_PC_MetaG | ecosystem: Environmental > Aquatic > Deep subsurface > Groundwater...
CAACCCATCAGGTGTATGAATCTCAGATGGGATTGGGCTATCATATTCAAAAGAAAGCCTGCCATCACGCATAGAAATTCTAAAAGGGCCGCTACACGGAAAATTTTCTTCGGGTATACTAATTACCAACCGCATTCCTTCGTCTTCTAGGTAAGGACCTATTCCATTAAGGTCTAATACAACATACTGACGCATCCTGTCAATGTTCATTGCGTCCCATAAATCCTCCACGTCTTCTCCGTCACAGGTAATAACAAAGTTAATTTCATTGTCCTCATATACTACTTCAATGCCAAAACCATGAACATTCCCGGATTTAATGCCCTGAGCAACATCTCTTATAAGACCTACGAACATATCTAAAAAGTCTGAACCTGCAAAATCTGATAGCGGTCCCATAATTCTTTCATCTAAATTTAAGGCCCTCTCAAAGGTTTCCATTCGTTCTGCAAAAGCAACATCTCTGAGATCAACTTCAAAAACAGCACTATTTGTAACTGCAGCCCTGCCTTTATCAGTCAGCCTGTAATAACCCCTTTTATCAGCCTCTTCAATCCATCCGTTTTTCCTTGCCTTTTTCAAATCAAGGTATGCTGTACTGCGCGGCATTCTTCCAAGATGTACATCTTCCCAATCTTTACTATATTGGGCAACAGTAAAAGTCTCATTTCCATATTTCTCTGCCACAAAATCCCTCATAAATCCCGGGCTCTTGCCAAATGTAAAGTCAAATGTTCCATCTACTCTTCTAGGTTGTGCATAGTCAGAAGATGTAGCTAATCTTTGAGCTTGCGCAAGGGCCGCTGCTCCAGTAGCTTGAATCAATATTGCCAAATCCCCTTGAGCTTCTTGCCTCTTCCCAGCAAAAAATTCTCCCAGTCTACCTCGTAAAACCTCTGCAAGAGTGTCATACATCCCCTCCCTAACTTTACAACCTACTGCAAGGATTTTCATTCTGACAGGATGCATCTTACAGATTGCTGCTAAAGCTTGTTCTGCTCTCCTTTTCCCTTTTTCTGAAGAACATCCTAAAGGTGGTCTAAGGCGAGGCTTATTGGATATATCTATACCATATACTGTACTATGGAAAAGGAATACTACAGATAGGAGTGTTGAGATTATCTTGAATTGATAGGCTTTTTTAAACTTTATCATAATTTGGATAAAAAAATAGCCATCTAACCGGACTTATTGGCTTATTTTATCTACAGTTACAGATAATATGATTATATCACAAAATATAGCCCTTTTCAACAATAATCGTACTTTTTAAGAAGCTTTTCCAAGTCGGGTTTTTGTCTCTGATTGGCAATGCATTTTGCCAGTATGTCTATTTCTACATTGAGAGAATCGCCTTTTTTCTTTTTTTGAAAGGTGGTTATTTTTAAGGTATGCGGGATTAGATATACTGTGAGACTTTCTATTAAGACATTCGCTACTGTAAGACTTACACCGTCTAAAGCAATTGAGCCTTTCTCCACTACAAGTTTTGAAAATGCGATGGGTAATGAAACTTCGAAACCAATGCCCCCTGAATCCTTAAGCAGTCTATTTATTCTACCTTTATAGTCTATATGGCCGGATACAAAGTGTCCGCCTAACCTTGAATCCACCTTCAAACTTCTCTCAAGATTAACTGAATCCCTTAGTTTTAATTCACCAAGGTTAGTCCTTCTAAGTGTCTCAGGTATGACATCAAAGCTTAACTCTGTACCTTTTTTATCCGAAATACTCAAACAAACTCCATTAATAGCAATGCTATCGCCTATTTTAGAATCTGAATGGATATTAGCTGTCTTAAGCTTAAGAGAGACACCTGTCCGAGTCTTATTTATTCCTGTAACGATTCCTATTTCTTCGATTATTCCTGTGAACATATTATCTAAATTCTTCCTTTCACCAGTATATCTTCACCGATTCTATCGACTTCGATATCCTTTAATCCTATGGCCTTCTTAATCTTATCTACACCCTGGCCTTCGACTGAAGTTATCGCATCCCTTCCGCCGATTATCTTGGGCGCTATGAAAAATAATACCCTATCTACGAGCTTGTTCTCCAAAAAACTGGCAGCAGTATCTCCGCCGCCTTCTATAAGTAGGTGCGCGATCTCAAGCTCTGCCAATTCTTTCAAGAGAAACCTTAGATCAATCCTCTTACCCTTACCCGGACAGATAATAACTAAAATACCTCTTTTGTTTAAACGCCTGACCTTCTCCATAACAACCTTCTTACGTAAAGAATTCTTTAGTATAGCTACAATGCAAAGGCCTGAAGATTGTCTTGAAAAGATCCTGGCGCGTTCAGGGATAATCAGCTCAGGGTCAAGTATAACTTTAATGGGGGAGCGGCCTTGCCTGGATGTAAGAAGCGGGTTATCTTTTACAATAGTATTTATTCCCACCAAGACTGCATCTACTTCACTGCGAAATTTATGCACATAATCCCTGGAGATTTCAGACGTTATCCATTTAGAATCCTTGCTTTTTGTCGCAATCTTTCCGTCCAAAGACTCTGCCATCTTCAAGGTTACAAACGGCATCTTCTTTGTAATATATTTTACGAACACCTCATTCAGTTTCTTGGCCTCATCCTGCAATAAGCCCACTGATACTCTGATATTATTTCTCTCAAGTATCTTTGCACCCCGACCGTTATTTAAAGGATTAGGGTCTATCATTGCACAAAAAACCTTCTTTACTTTACTCTTTATAATTACATCAGTACAAGCCGGAGTCCTCCCCATATGAGCGCAGGGCTCAAGATTAACGTAAAGACTAGCGCCTTTTGCCTTTTTACCTGCCTTCCTTAAAGCAATGGCCTCTGCATGCAAGCCACCGACCCGCCTGTGATAAGCAGAAGAGACAATTTTACCCTTCTTCACCACGACTGCGCCTACCATAGGATTAGGGCTAGTCCTGCTTTTACCTATTTCAGCTAATTCCAATGCCATTTTCATGAAAAATTCATGGCTATTCATAACTTTTTAGAAGCAAGTTCTCTTAACCTCTCGACCAACTCATACGGGACTTTTACCTTACCTATTAAGACCTCACTTTTACCGAACCCATGACAATCTGAACCGCCGGTTATAACTAGATTGTATTTTTCAGCTAACTCTTTAAACTTATTTTCATCTTCGGCTTTATGCTCGGAATGATAGACCTCTATGCCCTGAATCCCGTCTTTTACCAAGAGACTGACAATATCCGCTGTGTTCTTGTCTTTAATATTGACCGTATTCGGATGCGCCAAGACAGCTACTCCTCCCACGTCCTTTATCATATCCACTGCCTCTTTAGGAGATAGTTTGAATTTCCTGACATAACATTTTCCGCGGTCACCTATATATTTCTTAAATGCCTTTCTAATGGACCTGACGAATCCCTTCCTGACCATAAGCTGTGCGATGTGCAACCTGCCCACGCTTCCGCCGCAGATCAATCCAAAAAGCTCCTCATCCGATATATCAATCTTATACTCCCTTAATTTCCTAAGTATTTCCTTAGCGCGCTCATTCCTTACCTTAATGATCTCATCCAGCTTTTTTAAAAACGGGACATTTTTCCAATCAATAAAATAACCGAGTATATGGACTTCTGATTCTTCCAATTCTGCGGTCAATTCCACGCCGGGAATAATCTCTACATCAAGTCCTCTGCCGGTTATAATTGCAGGGTCAATGCCTTTGCAGCAGTCATGATCCGTTATCGCAATTGCATCCAGACCCTTTGCCTTTGAATGTTCCACGACCCTCTCAGGTGAAAATGTACCGTCTGAAAGATTGGTATGGACATGTAAATCAGCTAGTTTAGTCATGAAAGCCCTGTTTTCCTGATCTTATCCAGGATGCCGTTTATAAATTTCCCGGAATCAATATCTCCGTATTTTTTAGCCAGCTCTATTGCCTCGTTTATTGCAACCTTGGGAGGCACCCCCTCCATATAAAGCAATTCAAAGGTGCCCATACGTAAAATATTCTTATCTATCACAGCCATTCTTTTAATCTGCCAGTTATCAGCACATTGAGAAATGATATCGTCGATCTTAGAAAGGTTCTCACAAGTGCCTCTTACCAAAGAAGTTGCGAAATCTTTAACTTCTTCATTATAAGAGGTCTTTGCCCAAAAATCCTCCATACTGGATTCTGCAGTATCCCTGGCAACTTCGATTCTATACAGGATCTTTAAGGCGCACTCTCGCGCTACTGTACGTTTACGCATATTTAAAATTGTTCGACTAAATTTGCCATTTCAATTGCCGAAGAAGCTGCATCACGGCCTTTATTGCCGTCTTTTGTCCCTGCCCTTTCTATTGCCTGATCAATTGAATCAGCTGTAATGATCCCAAATATCGTAGGGACCCCGGTTGAAATACAAACCTGCGCAATACCTTTGGCTACTTCACTCGCAATGTAATCAAAATGCGGAGTAGCGCCTCTTATTACAGTACCAAGACATATTACAGCGTCATATTTTTTGGATTTTGCCATGCGTTGCGCTAATACCGGGATCTCAAAGGCACCAGGGACCCATACAACTTCCAAATCACTCTCTTTTGCACCATGCCTTAAAAGGGTATCAATACACCCTTCTAAAAGACGATTAGTTATAAAATCATTGAATCTAGAAGCGATTACACCGAACTTCTTACCCTTTGCTACTAACTGGCCTTGAATAGTTTTTACCATCTTACACCTCCCATTTTTTATATTTTTAACTCATGTCCCAACTTATCCTTCTTAGTCCTAAGATACCTCCTGTTCAAATGTGTTGGTTCAGTCTCTAAAGGTACTCTTTCTACAACCTTTAATCCATACCCCTCCAGACCCACTATCTTCCTGGGATTATTCGTCATAAGCCTTATTTTCTTTAATCCAAGATCTACTAATATCTGCGCACCTATGCCATAATCCCTAAGGTCTGGTTTGAACCCAAGCGCTTCATTGGCCTCCACAGTATCAAGGCCCTTATCCTGAAGCGCATATGCCTTTATCTTATTCATAAGCCCTATGCCTCTTCCTTCCTGTCTCATATATAAAATTACGCCTGAACCTGCCTCGCTTATCATCTTCATTGCCTGCCTGAGCTGTTCTCCGCAATCGCATCTCTTTGAACCAAATATATCGCCTGTAAGACACTGTGAATGTACGCGCACTAATACACTCTGGTTCGTGCGAATATTCCCTTTTATAAGGGCGATATGATGATAATCATCTATATTCGACTCGTAAAGCCGCAATTTAAAAGCACCAAATTCCGTCGGAAGCTGAGTCGAGGAAATACACTGTACCAGTTTTTCCGAACGACGCCTAAACCCTATCAAATCCGCGATCGTACAGATCTTCAATCTGTGTTTCTTTGAAAATCTTATCAGCTGGGGCGTTCTGGCCATACTACCGTCTTCATTTATTATCTCACATATAACACCTGCAGGATAAAGGCCTGCCGATTTCATAAGGTCCACACAGGCCTCTGTATGGCCTGCGCGCATCAAGACCCCGCCTTCTTTTGCACGAAGAGGGAATATATGTCCGGGTCTTGTAAGATCACTCGGCCTTGTTCTGGGATTTATAAGGGATTTCACAGTAACTGCGCGGTCATGTGCGGAGATACCTGTCCTAACACCTGTCTTTGCATCTATAGAAATCACCCATGCAGTCTTGAAAGAATCCTCGTTATTCTCAAACATAGGGTGAAGACCTAATTCATCCAGTCTTTTTCCTTCCATAGGAACGCATACCAAACCCCTGCCGTGTTTTATCATAAAATTTATGGTTTCTGCAGTTACAAAAGAGGCCGAAGCAACAAGGTCACCTTCGTTCTCACGGTCTTCGTCGTCTACGACAATAACCATCTTGCCTTTTTTTAGATCGCGGATAATCTCTGGAATGGTATTGAATTTCATAATAACTCCTCATTAAAAAGAAATGGCCCGAATAATATCTCCGGGCCATGAATTTCTATTCTGCTTCGTCCGCCTCAGGCGGACTTCGCAGAAACTAGCATCTTCTCCCATCTAGCCTTTTACAATCGGTTTCGGAGTCTCACCGAATCTGCCCGCCTATGGCGGGCTCGCGGACTGTACCGCCGGTGGGGAATTCCACCCTCTCCCGAAGATCTACTTCTATTCTTTTATCGTACCTAGAATTATAACAAGAATTAATTAATTGTCAATATAAATTACAAATGTTATAATGTGGACACTATGGCTGATTTACCTTTAAATTCCAATAAATGGTTCAAATCTCTCCCTGATCTGATAATAGCTTTATATAACCACGAATTCAAAAATACTGCTACTGCGCCACTTGACAAAACTCTTAATGACCTTTTAGTTACTAATTTCAAGGTATGGGGTTACGAAGATGAAGCAAGACGTAAGGACCTGCAGGATAAAGAGATAACTACTCTAAAAAGGAATATTGATAGGGACAATCAAAAAAGGAATGACCTAATAGACGCTATAGACGCAATATTAAGAGAAGATATAGAAAAAAATCTCAAAACTATTGATAAGTCAGTGCCCCTGAACTCAGAAACACCTGGAAGCGTATTCGACCGCCTTACTATCCTTGCCTTAAGAACCTATAATCTCAAAAAAGAGCTTGAACGTAAAGACGCGGATAAATCTCACATCAAGAGATGCTCTCTTATGTTAAAAGAAGTGGAAGAACGTTCTAATGACCTGGTAAAATGTCTTGGAGAATTACTGGAAGATTGTTATTCTGGCAGGAAAAGACTCAAATCCTACAAACAGCATAAACTCTATAACGACCCTGAGCTCAATCCCTCACTCCGCAAATAATTTCACAAACTCACTTGCAGTTCTTGTCCATGTAAATTCTTTAGCCCTTACAATACCTCTTTTAATTAATTCTTCTCTTAGCTTCTCGTTATTAATAAGTCTTAATATCGCCTCGCCTATTTCTTTACAACTTGAAGGATCTACTAATAAAGCGCTATCCCCTGCTATCTCACCACAAGATGATGTCCTGGACGTAACCACAGGCACACCATAGCTAAATGCCTCTATTATTGGAAAACCAAATCCTTCATAAAAAGAAGGGTATATAAAAACTGATGCTTGTTGATACAACTTGCTTAATTGCCCTTCATTTACATATCCTTTAAAAACTATATCTTTTTTAAACCTCGCCTGTTTATACGCCTCAAATATTTTCTCGAACATCCAACCTTTCATTCCTACAATATAAAGCTTGTGTTTTATACCATGCTCTTTCTTCAACCAATCAAATGCCTTTATAACTCCGTCCACATTTTTCCTCGGCTCCAGAGTACCTACAAAAAGGATGCAAGCGTCGTGCGTTTTGCGTTGTGCGTCGTGCGTTTTCCTAATACTCACTCCAGGATATATGACCTTTATCTTCTCCTCTTCAGCGTTATAAAACCTAATCAAATCCGCCTTGGTATTAAATGAATCCGTAACCAATATATCTGCCTCGACTAAAATCCGTTTAATCTCTTCATCAATTTCCTGAATAGTACGTTCACTGTAACCATGCGGATATGCCTTGATAATCACATCATGAACAGTAACGATATATTTCGCTTTTCCCGGCTTTTGTAAATCATATGATGAGGTATGAAATACATCTACATCCGGCAAAATCGCCCCCGGTCCTTTTTTGAAATAATCCACACGATGCGAAAAATTTGCGCCGGGTAATCTCGGTAACCGCCTCTTAAAATCTAAAAGCTTCTTCCTGCTATATAGATGATAATTATTCCCTCTGTCGACCTCTGCCAAGGCACTAATCAGATCAAGTGTATACTTCCCTATACCTGTTCTTTTTTTTAGTGTAGAACGGATGTCTATTCCGATCTTCATCTCGGTAGGATATCCTGCATTTTCCTGAAGTTTATTTCCAGGCTGCTACAAATTCCTCTTATCTCTTCGAGGGCGTCCTTTGGAAGATCTGGTATGGCTAGTATGATTTCATTCACATCTTTATGTTTTAGTATCCGAGAAACATCGATCCTTGAACCCAATACAGAAACACCGTGTATGCGCCTGCCTATCTTTTCTTTGTCATCATCCAAGAATCCAACCGGCTTATACTGCAATAGCTTGTTATTCTTTATTTCCCTTAAGATAGCTTCCCCTGCGTCGCCTGCGCCGTAAATCAAGACATTCTTGCCGTTCAGACTGGCCTGGTCGAATATCTCCTTATAAATCCTCTCAAGGACCCTTGCACCTGATATAAAAACAAAAAGTAAAAGCCAATCAACAACAAAAACTGCCCTTGAAAAACCTTGAAATCTCCATATAAAAAGAACCATTGCGGCTGAGGCAAGAGAACCAAATGCCACTGCCTTGAAAATAACTATAAGGTCAGGCACGCTTACATATCTCCAGATGCCTCTATAGAGCCCGAACTTAAAAAATACCATATATTTTATAATCACTACTATAGGCAAAGATTTAACGATAAGGTCCTGGTTTTCAGCAGACAATACACCCTCAAACCTTAAAAGATACGCTGAAATATATGCCACGCATATCAATATAAAATCAACCCCTACTTCCAAAATCCTCCTTTTATGCATCAACATGCCGTCTAATATAACCCTCCCGTTCCTCTTTTTAAAATCCTTTGGTTTGACATCTGTGTAGACCTTGACCTTGCCTAAAAAGGTAGCAAAATATATAAGCGCTATGGCCGCGAGTAAAACAAGTATCAGCGTCAGTATCGAGCTGACGAACATCGAAAGCACGCTTATCCCTCCAAAAAATACACTTATAAAATATAATGCAATCACTGCCTTCTTGTCAGAAAGCCCCAGGACTACCATTCTATGCGATATATGGTCTTTGCCTCCCTGAAAGATTCTATGCGAGGACAATGCCCTTGCAATTGCCACAAACAGCGTATCAAGTATCGGAACAGCAAGCACAAGGACAGGTATGGCAAGTATCATTACTAAATGCGTGGATTCCTTCCAGCTTCCCTGTAGTGTTATTGTAGCTAACATAAAACCTATGAACATGCTCCCGCAGTCGCCCATGAAAATCTTGGCAGGACTGAAATTATATTTTAAAAACCCCAGCAAACTCCCTGCAAGGACTACTGCCGGTAATGCCAACAAAATATTTCCTGTTAAAAATGCAAACAAAAATATTACGCCACTGACAATAGCTGCAATGCCGCCTGAAAGCCCATCCATATTATCCAGCAGATTAAAGGAATTGACGATCGCCACCACCCATAAAACTGTAAGCGGCATGCTTATTATCTGATACGGTATTACTTTTATACTTACACCAAAACTGACCAATAAAGACGCTATAATAATCTGGCCTATGACTTTAGTATGGGGTTTTATATGTTTAATGTCGTCTACAAGGCCGAGCCCGAAAATAATGCCCCCACACAAAATAATGCCTATATTCTCTATGCTAGGTTGCATAAAAATAGCATAAGCAACAAGAAATGAAATAAATATAGCTATCCCGCCAAAAAGAGCAGTCTCTTTCTTGTGCCATCTATCTTCTGTAGGTTTCGCTACATACCCTCTAATTATAGCTATCCTTCTTATGAGAGGAGTTAAAATAATAGAAAGGGCAAATGAACTAATAAATGCTATAAGATAAGTTTTTAGCATAATCTACAAATCAATACTATAGTGTCATTACCAATCAGTAACAGATTCATAAAAACTCGCTTAATGTATACACCACATATCTGATCTCTTGTTCTGTCAATTCAGGATACATCGGCAAACTCAAGATCTCCCCGCAACATCTCTCAGCCACAGGAAAATCTCCTTTTTTATAGCCCAAATCCTTATACGCAGTTTGTAGATGTATTGGTATAGGATAATGTATCAATGTTCTAATGCCTCTATCCATAAGCTGTTTCATGACTTTTTCTCTATTTTTTATTCTTACAACATAGAGGTGATAAACATGCTTTATGTAATCTGCTTCATATGGAAGCATTAAATCCGATTCTTTTTCTTTAAATAGTTTTGTATAAATATGTGCATTTTTTCTTCTCTTTTCATTCCACTCGTCTAAATGTTTAAGTTTCACCCTTAAAATCGCAGCCTGCAAGGTATCAAGCCTTGAATTATACCCTTTTATAACATGTTCATATCTGCCCTTTCTACCATAATCCCGCAAGGATATAAGTTTTTGCTTTATCTGGTCTGAATCTGTTAACACCATGCCGGCATCTCCAAAGGCACCCAAATTCTTGGTAGGATAGAATGAGAAACAAGCTGCGTCTCCAAAACTACCCACCTTTTTACTCTTGTACATTGCCCCATGTGCCTGGGCACAGTCTTCTATAACTTTTAAATTATACTTTTTAGCGATCTCCATCAAGGGATCCATGTCTACTGGATGGCCGTAAAGATGTACCGGCAAAATAGCCTTTGTTTTCTTAGTAATTGCTTTTTCTATCTTGGAGACATCGATGTTATAAGTCTTCTCGTCTATATCTACTAATACAGGCCTAGCCCCTGCCATGGATACGGCAAGGATCGTTGCAATATAAGTATGAGGCATTACTATTACCTCATCACCTTTTTCAATGCCACAGGCAAGGCATGCCAAAAACAAGGCATCTGTCCCGGAATTTACACCTATGCCGTATTTCATGCCACAGTAATCTGAAAAAGCCTCTTCAAAAAGACCCACATCTTTTCCGAGGATAAATTGTCCTGACTTTATAACCTCTTCGATAGGACGCCTTATCTCATCTTTTATATCTTCATATTGTCTATCGAAACTAAATATATTTACCTCCATGATTTTTTCAATATTTTTTGAGAGCATTGTCTTTCTGTCCTTTCTAAAATAAGATATGTAATGACTAAGCTTTCTTACAGTAATCCACTACACTCTCTATAATCCCTTTGAGATCCATAGTCGATTCAAAATCAATGGCCTGTTTAGCCTTCGCAGTGTCTGGGACCCTGCGTTGCATATCTTCAAACCCTTCTTCATAGGCCTTGTCATATGGTATATACATTATCCTGGATTTACTCTTTGTAATCTCAATAACCTTTTTGGCAAGATCCTCTATGGTTATCTCTTCCTGACTGCCTATATTAAAAACCTGCCCTACAGCCTTTTCATTACTCATTAATTTTATAAGCGCTCCTATTGCATCCTTGACATGTAAAAAACATCTAGACTGCCTGCCATTACCGTAAACAGTCATATCCTCACCTTTAAGCGCCTGCTCTACAAATCTCGGTATTACCATGCCATAGGCACCTGTCTGCCTGGGACCAACTGTATTAAAAAGTCGGACTATCACACTGGGCACCTTTTTCTCCCTCCAGTATATATATGCGAGCATCTCATCCACTGCCTTTGCAGTAGAATATCCCCATCTTGCTTTTAAGGGCGAGCCTAATATCCTGTCGTCTTCTTCCTTTAAAGGGCCATTGGCATTCTTGCCATAGATCTCAGAGGTAGAGGTTATAAGTACCTTCTTATGGTAACGGTGTACCATATCTAACACTACCTCGCTCCCCTTTATATTTGTAACCAGTGATTCTAATGGCTTTTTTACAATCAAATCAACCCCCACTGCTGCAGCCAGGTGATATACTACATCGCTTTTCTCGACTAACTTATCCACCAGGGACTCGTTTAAAATCGTGCCTTCGACAAATATAAATTTTTTATTTCCATCCAGGTGTGCGATATTATTAAACCTGCCAGTTGAAAGATCATCAAGCACAACAACATCACTGCCCGACGTAATCAATTCATCTGCCAGATGCGACCCAATAAACCCAGCCCCGCCCGTAATCAATGCTCTCATCTATATCCTCTCCCTGTTATTTGTAATATTGATAATTCCATTGATTGCAAGTGCAGCAAAGATAATCAGATAAGGTTCATAGGGATATCTATATCGCGGATCTCCATACATTATGATTGCTGTTAGGGTCGTCATTAAAAAGGGGATTAATTAAACATACTTCAAAAAATTGCGCTTGCTGAAAAACAAGATCCTA
>Ga0180007_10006031_pt1 | contig 11999 bp, 13 predicted proteins | sample MM_PC_MetaG_FD_121122 | JGI IMG/M metagenome (GOLD analysis project Ga0180007, IMG submission 121122) | Groundwater microbial communities from the Aspo Hard Rock Laboratory (HRL) deep subsurface site, Sweden - MM_PC_MetaG | ecosystem: Environmental > Aquatic > Deep subsurface > Groundwater...
AACCTGTATATGACTGAAAGCGATTGCGACTTTGTGGCTGTTAAACTTGCGGAAGGATTAAAAACATGCCTCGTCAACGTAAAACTGACTCTGAAAAACTGATTGACATAGAGAAGAACATAACGGCCATAAAAGCCGATAAAGACAAGCAGCGCTTTGAAACAGAGCGTTCAACACGATTCGCCGACCTCAAGGCGTATTTAAAGTCCTGCTATGAATCCTCAAAACAATGGCGGCGCACATCGCACGAGCCGAATTGGGATAAGTACCACCGCAATTCAAGGAATGTCTACGACCCGGATAAACTTGCCAAGAAAAAGCAATGGCAGATAACGATGTTCGTCCCGCTTACAATCAAGCATAAGGAGCGCGTAAAGTCGCAGGTATACCGAACCCTGATAGGCGGCAGGCCCCATTTTGATATAGAGACCCGCACGGGCGGCGAGCATGAGCAGGCGAAGATGCTCAAAGAACTGGTGCTCTATTATATGGAGAAGGCCAATTTTGAAGTTAAGTTCAACGACCAGATAGACCAGGGTGTTACCTATGGCTCAGGTATAAGCAAGTTATATTGGAAGACCATAAAGGAAAAGCGCAAGATACGCGAGCCTGTGCGTGAAAAGTCTGAAATGAACGTCATGGAGCAGATTGTAAATTTCTTCAGGACTGGCAGGCTGCCCAAGACCGTCAAATACAAGACCACCGAGAAAGAGGTTGAAACCTTCAGGGGCGTGGTGTACGACTGGACTGATATTCACGATATTTTCCCTGACCCGTTCGACCCCACGTTCAAGAAGTCATGGCTGTTCCACAGGGCGAAGATGACGTATGGCGAGATGTTTAAAGGCGCTCAGGAAGGCTATTTTTACAGGGACGCTGTTGAACGGTTGCGCAATGTTCGTGAGGGAGACGAGACGCCGGAGGACAAGCGTGAGGAGAAGGCCGACAGGGGCGAGGCTGATGTAAGTCCAATCAAAAGGACTGATTTCGAGAAACCTCACACGATATGCGAATTCTGGGGGCGGCTGCCCCGTAAATGGATTTATTTCAACGAGAAATTCGGCAAGGACGAGGGCGAGGAGATAATTCCAGCCAAGGCCATAATGACCGAGGACGGCAATGAAGTCCTTAATGTAGAGGAAAACGATTCCTATGATGGCGATAACATTTTCAATAAGCTGGATTATATACGCATTCCAGGCTGCCATTATGGGATAGGCGTGCCTGAATTGTTATGGGGGATACAGGAAGAAATAAACGAATTGCGTAATCAGCGCGTGGATAACGGCACACTGCGTATGAACCTGATGCTGGCGGTCATGGATGACGCCCTTGTGGACGCTGACGAAGACCTTATGTCTGAGGCCGGCGGCGTGATTAGAATAACAAGGCGCAGGTATGACGACGTGCGAAAGGCTGTCCAAAAGATTGAACTTGGCAGGACAGAACCCAGCGAGTTCCAGGAGACCCTTGAACTTGAGCGTGAGGCGCAGGAGGCCACCGGGGTTGGCAGGGTAACTCTGGGAACCGGCGGGCAGATGGCCAAAGACACCAATCAGACAGCCAGGGGCATGCAGATGCTCAAACAGTCGTCCCTTGAGCTTTTAAGCTACTACACCGCCATAATGGAGGCCGCCTCATTTGTCAAGATAATACGCGACTTCTACATCCTGATATACCAGAACATCACAATGGAGGAAATAGGCAGGATATTGGGTGATGAGCGTGCGCTGAAATTCGAACTGCTTTCTATTGAGGAAGTTGAGAAATACTACAAATTCAAGCCTACCGGCACATTTACAATGGAAAACAGGCTTCAGAAGGCGCAGTCCTGCATGATGTTTAAGCAAATTTATGAGCTGTCGCCCTTTATTAAGCAGTTGCCGCTGGCTAGACGCATAGCCAGGCTGCTGGATATTGACGACCCGGATGAGATATTGCTGAACGAATCTGAGATACAGGGCGGCGGTGGGCCGGTAGGGATGCCAGGAGCTCCATTAGGCCCGCAGGGTCATGTGGGCACGCCAACGCCGGCATTTACACCGCCCTCAGCTACATCACCTGAAATAGGGGCTTTGGGAGCGCCCCTGGAGTCGCCATTGCAATGACAGACAGGGAACGCGACCTGCGAAGGGCGAACGCTTTTTTAACTATAAAGGATTCCAGCGGCTGGCTTGTTGTATTGGAGATTATAGAGGAAATGCGACAGGAGATATACCTGAAATGGCGTAAAATGTCGGCAAACGATTTGACTACCAGGAAGGGGTTTAACATACGGGCGCAGGCAAATGCTTTTAACGAATTGCTTGAACGCCTGTCAGATTTAGAGGCTGTCTTAAAAACAGAGTCTAAACGGCGATAACCCGCAAGGGCCGCCGCAGATGGCCCCCGCAAGGGGACAACCAGAGAGGTAGAAACATGGCAAACATAGACCCAAACACGGGACTCGAATCAGGTGTTTCAGTAAACACCGATTTTGAGATACCGCAGGTAGACCCGGCATTAGTGGGCTTATCTGAAGAGGAGCTTAAAAAGGCGATAGAGGCGAAAGTTGACGCCGCGCCCCCAGCTCCAGAGCCGGAGCCTTTAGTTGCGGCCCCGCAGGAACCAATAGCCCCGGAACCGACTCCAAAGGCCCAAAAGCCTGTGGAACAATCGGCTAAAGTGCCTGAAAAGTTCCAGAAGCCGGATGGTACGTTGGATGAGGAAAAACTACAGAAATCAAAGGCTACGCTTGACGAGTACCTGGCTGCTGAGAAGGAATTGACCCGTCTCAGACAGGAGAGTCTTGCCCAGCCTTTATCTGCCGACCAAACAAACGCGCATGAGGCTTTTCTTGCCAGGGTGCGCAAGGACTTCGAGGAAGACCCGGCAATGGCTATGGAGAAGATGTCCAATGCCATAGGGGGAACCATCGCGGCCGGAGTTTCAGGAAGGATGGACAACCTGGAATCCCAACTTGCGCTCAGCCGTATGACAGGCAATAATGCCGAAATGCTCACTAAGGAAATGCTTGCATCCCTTACGCAGATACGAAAGGAGCGTCCCCACCTGACATGGCAGGACGCCCTTGAGATTCAAAAGGGCAGGCAAGGAAACACGGGGCCGACTGCGGCACAGTCAACACCCAGGGCGCCAATAGTGCCCGGAGGTATCGCCCCCTCTGTTCCGACAACGACATCATCCGAGGCTTTGACAGAGGAAAAGGTCAACGAGCTCTTGAAGGGGAAATCTTCAATAGAGCAGGAGAAAATACTGGAAAAGCTACTCCCTCATCAATAACGCAGTGCCACAGGTCGGGTGAAACAAGAAAATGGCAGACACATTATCCACAACTAGCACTCTGGACAACCTGATGTCTTCGTATTACAGCAAAAGGTTGCTGAACAGAATGACTCCGCAGAGCAGGTATTATCAGTTCGCTGAGAAGACCTCTCTGCCCAAAGGCGAAGGTAAGACGATTTACTGGAACGCCTGGACCAATCTGACTCCTGTTACGGCGGCGTTATCCGAAGGAACGACAAATAGCCTGGTGGCTATGTCTTCACGAAGGGTGACGGCGACCATAGCGGAATACGGACGCGGTGTCAAACCCGCAGAGTTGGTTGAACTCACTGCAATCAGCAGCACTGTAAACGGCGCTGTTGACGTGCTAAGTGACTGCGCAAGACGCTCCCTGGACTTAGTTCTCCAGATGGGTGTCTTTAAGGCAAGTCTGGCGGCAAATGCAGGTACGAAGATTCTTTCGGCCTACATGAGCGCGCAGGCGTCGTCTTTCTGCGCTGTAACCGGCACAAGCGGCAGCAGCAATCAGTTCGTGTTCCCGGCGATATTCGGGACGAGCTGCACAAGACTGTCGGCAGTGCTTAAATCAGCTCCAAGCCTGTCTTCAAGGGCTTCAGAGTACGCTACCCGCAAAGTGGTCAATAAACTTCGTGTCTTGAACGCGGAACCATTTGACGACGGCAGTTACGTCGGCATCGCTTCCCCGCAGTTCGTCTCCACTTTCATGCGTGATAGCGCATGGAAAACCTGGAATCAGTATCAACAGGCGAAGGAGACGATGTACAAGCACGAGGTTGGACTGGTGCATAAGGTAAGATTCCTTGACACCACAGACCAGCCCAGGTACGCAGTGGCAGCTCACAGCGTAAACCTGACGTTCATCTTCGGCAAGCAGGCATTCGGCTGCGCCGAGGCAGAGGGCGCGGGAACCCAGATAATCGTGAAGCGTCCCAACAAGTACGACACGTCGAATCCGTTCGACATGTACTCAACGGTCACCTTCAAGTTTATCCAGGGTGCAGCGTGCTTAAATCCATCGGCTGGGCGGATACTTTTAACTCATGAGCAGATATGAGTTAGCGTAACGTCTTAACTGGTGTAAGTCGTTATTGGTGGGGGGAAGATGCCCCTTCCCCTATCCAATTTCTTTTTTTATGAAACGTGTAATTTACAACGATTACAGCGACATTTTGCAGGAGGCGCAGATATGCCCTTCAAAAGTCAACGCCAGCGAAAATTTATGTTCGCGGCCCAGAAAAGGGGCGAAATTCCCAAGGGCACTGCCGAAAGATGGGCGAAGCACACGCCCAGCATTAAAGCGTTGCCGGAACGCGCCCCCAAACGCAAGCACAACCATAATTCGGGATATTACCCGATAAAGGTCTAAAAACAAAAGGAGATGAAATGAAAAAGTTATTATTGGCCGTTGTTGGAACTTTTTGTATCGGCATTTTGTTTATATCCAAAATAGCAATAGCCGAGCAGGGATATGAGGCTGCCACAGCGATAGCTCTGGGATATATTGTAGAAACTTCGGTTGTCAATGTAAGCACAACCACTGCAACCCAGATTCTTGCCGCTGATAAGAATAGAATGGATGCGCGGTGTCAAAACATATCGGAAGCCTATAATATTTATGTAGGCAGCAATACTTCCACGCTTGTAACCACCGGCTATGAAGTGCGAACCGCCACAGCTAATGCGCAGGGAGTATTTCCCATTAAGGGGGCTTTGGTGGGCTCACTTTATGGACTTGGTCAATCCAATAATGCTGCTGCCACGGTGGAGGCGCGCTGTATTGAATTTTTGATTAAGTAGGCGAAAAACTTAAATGCCAGTGGCACAGGAATTGCTCAAGCTCAATTTGGGTTCCAATGACCGCAAGGTTAAAGGTTTTATGAACTTTGACCGTGTGGATTACCCTGGAGTTGATTTCATAGGCGATGTAACTGATTTATCGAGGTTCACCGACGAATCCGTAGGTGAGATTATCGCCAGTCATATACTTGAGCATTTCTCGCATAAGGATACCGTAAAGGTGCTCAAAGAGTGGCACAGGGTACTGGCAAAAGGCGGAAAGCTGATGGTATCCGTGCCTGACCTTGAGGTTATAGTGGACATTATAAAGGGCACGGAGAACGGGGCGTCAAATCCCTGGGTTACCAATATCCTCTATGGCGACCAGAATGACAAGCAGGGATTTCATTATGTTTGTTTTACGGCATACACGCTTGAACAGGCCATGCGTTCAGCGGGATTTTACGGTATTGAACGCGTTGAGGTATTCGGACTGGATGGATGCAGTACGCTAATGTATGGCAATGGGATACCTGTTTCCTTAAATATGGTAGGGGAAAAATAACATGCCTTGTCCAGGAAAAAGTCAATGACCGGAGAGACTATTATCAAAGTAATTAGTTTAAGCGGAAGTAATTTAAGTTTGTTTCAAGAATTTTTTGATGCCATCAAGGGAGAAATAGTCTGAAATGACAATAAGCACTTTCACTATTTTGAAGAACGAAGTGGAGTTCATAGGACATCATGTTATGTCTTTACTGAACTTTGTTGATGAGTTGGTTTTTTCCGACGGAAATAGCACAGATGGAACGATTGAAATAATTCAGTATATCCAAAAAAAATATGACCATGATAAAAAGATAAAACTCTTTCTGGATAAAGATTGCAAGGATTTACAGGATGATTATGTCCGGCTGTTCAACTGGACACTGGCACAATGCAAAAGCGAATATATCTGGTTCATTCATCCTGATATGCTTTGCCTCAATCCGCAGGTGATAAAGCCGTCGCTGGAAAGCAATGCCATGCGATATAGCTATAAGGTAAGAAGTTTCGCTGAAGGCAATAAGATAATCACAAGGGGACGTGGAGACAGGTGGTATACAATTTTCAAAAATGCCTTTGACCTGCATTATTGGGGATATTACGGCACAGCGCATGAGGACTTGTACTTCAGGGACATAACCGGCAATCAGCACGTCGCCCATCAGCTTGTTGAACACCTGCCCTATGAGATAGAGGATACCCCTATTGAAATATGCCATTACTGCGATACCAAGCCCTATGAACGCCGCTATGACAGGATGCTGAAGGTGCTGAAAATCTCTTACCCTGGACTGGAAGAAAAACAATATGTAGAACTGGCATCCAGCCACCCGCGTGTTTCCCTGAAAGACGGCCAATGGAACGGCGTTGATTTCGCCTTTGAGGATACTGATTTTAAGCCGGAGGTATTTAAGCGGTACAAATTCAATGGTAAAAAGGAAGGTTTATGCAAGAAAATGCTCTCACGTATTCTATCGTAATACCGGTGTATCAGACCGGACAATACCTGTCCAAGTGTCTGCGCTCTGTTCTTGAGCAGAAGTATCCGCATAAGGACGTAGTTGTTGTCCTTGACGGGCCGGATGAGGCGGTTGAAAAGATACTCAAGGAATTTGACGGTGTGCATGTGCTCAAATCCGAACACACCGGAGCATGCCATGCCCGGAACATAGGTATGGATTATGCCAGGGACATACTAAAAACAGACTTGGTGCTTTTTCTGGATTCGGACGTATATCTTGAACCAGGAGCCTTGCAGGATTGGGCCAATGTTCTTGCTAAATATCCCGACGTGGATTTCGTTTATTCAGATTATAGATTCAATGTGGCTGAGATGGGCGGGGTCAACGGCCAGGAGTTCGATATGTGGCTTTTGAAATGCAATAACTACATTTCCACCATGTCGCCGGTGCGCGTTAAAGCTGAACCAAGATTCGATGAGTCTCTTAAATCCTTGCAGGATTGGGATTTGTGGCTTACCCTTGCTGAGAAGGGGCATAAGGGCAAGTACCTGCCCGGGGTGCGATTCGTTACCGAAGTCCCCCATGCCGAGAGCATAAGCGGCAAAGGTTGTCATCCGAAGGTATGGATGGAAAGAAAGAACGCAGTAAAGACCAAGCACGGCATTGAAGACAAGCCTGTATGTTTTACGTCTTTGGCTACCCCTGAACGCGCAATAGCCATAGCAAAGAACCTTGACAATGCCGATTTCAGCTTTATGCCTTCATTTAACGTCCATAACTACAAGATGGTCTACCTGCTTGGCTTTTATTCGCAGGATGCCATGAATCACGCGGAAGTATTCAAGCGCGGCACTGAGGACATGCGCAAGGTCATTCATTGGCTTGGCGGCGACGTGCAGGCCCTTTATGACGCTGTTCCATTGAATGCCGCGTTCAATCTGTCAAAGGTATTGCAGAGATACGTCAATATCTGCGAATCCGTAAAATCAAAAAAGATGCTGGAGAAAATAGGTATTCGCTCAACTGTGGTCAAACTTCCGGTTGACAGCATTGACAAGGAATACGTTAAACCTGATAAGTTCACGGTGCTTTATGATGTTGACAGCCCATATAAAAAGTTCTTCAAGACAATCATAGACGCCCTGCCTGATATTGAGTTCGTTGAATTGCAGAACATGGCTGATTTGGCCAGGTACTCGCTGTTTGTCAGGCTTACAACCACAGGCATACTGGACGAACCCTGCAAGAAATTCCTGCTGGCGGGCAGGCGGGTGATGTCCAATATCCCTGAACCATACGCCGGATACATAGAGGATAAGGACATATCAGCGTTCAGCAAGGAGCTGGTTGCCGGAGTGCGGGGCGTGGAGGATATATACAGAGGGCTGAAAGAGGATGAAACAGGCCATAAGGCCGGTGAGTATTACTCTGAACTCCTGTCATGGGATACCTATAAGGAAACAATCAATTCAATCTTAGAACGAGGTTCATCATGGAAACAGAAAGTAAAACTAAGCCTTTAATTTCTTTCGTCATACCGAGTTACAATAAAGAGGTTTTTTTGCGTGAGGCGATAAACTCATGCCTTGAACAGACCTTAAAGGAAATTGAGGTAATCGTAGTTGATGACGGCTCAACAGACCACACTCCCAGGCTTATGGATTATCTGTCCAAGAAAGACTCACGCATAGTTTCATTGAGGCTGGGCAGTAACCAGGGCAGGTCATTTGCCAGGAATTACGGCAATTCAAAAGCATCGGCAGACATAATCTGCGTGCTTGACGCTGATGACAAGAACGTGCCCAAGAGGGCTGCCATTACATACGACCACTTTAAGCGCAATCCTGATACGGGCCTATTTTATGGCAGTTTTGCGGTTTGCGATTACTTCTTTGAGGTGGTTGACCAGATAAAGGCCAAACCGTTTGATTACGAGATGGTAAAAAAGACAGGCATGACGTATATGGGACATTCTTCCATGGCATATCCGAAGAAAATCACTGAGACATTCAAGTATTCAGCCGATGAATACGCCGACCTGGGACTTGATGACTGGAAATTGCAGATGGATTTATTCCATGCCGGAATAAAGTTTAATTATACGACGGAAGTTTTATATCTATATCGGCAGTTATCGGACAGCGTGTCTTTAATCCGCAACGCAACAGATGTATACAAACTCAAGGGGAAATACTTTGAAGAACATGGCGAACGACTTACAGAACTCGAAACCGTTTAGAATAGCTTTCATCCCGACGATGAATTCGGGCGTTGTCTACTATAGGATGTGGGCATTTGCCCAAGCATTGCGCAAGATTCCTAACGTGGACGTGGCATTTTTTTGTTGGCAGCCAGAAATAAACAATGTCCATCCTTGGATGCAGGATTGCTACACCAATCGCAGGGTCAGGGTTGAAATAGAGGATTTAGTGAGGTGCGCTGACGTAACAGTCTTTGGAATGGTATGCACGCCCATGGCACTTTCGCTGGTGGAGGCTGTGAAGAAAATAACCGGAAAGCCTATTCTCATGGAAATAGACGATTATGTCTATAATATCCCGCGATTCAATGCCGGTTCAGAGGTTTATTTCCCCAATAGCGACCTTGAGCATTTCGCATTGTCGCAGATGAAGATATCCGACGGCATGATAGTTACTACTCCTTTTCTGAAAAAGGTCTATTCCGAATACAACAAGAACATATTTGAGGTTCCCAATTCCATAGATTTTAATTTATGGAAGCCGAAGCCGGTTAAACATGCTGTTTTAAGGATAGGCTGGATAGGCGGAGGCACGCATTCTGAGGATTTGGAGATGGTCTGGCCAGCTCTGGATAAAGTCCTGAATAAGTATGAATGTAAATTCTACTGCATTCACGGAGTGCCCAATTTTCTCAAGGACAAGCAGGGCGTCTTTCACACTCATGACTGGCGGTTCATACTGGAATATCCCAGGTTCATGGCTTCCTATGAATTTGACATAGGCATAGCCCCTCTGGTGGACTGCTCATTTAATAATGCGAAAACGAATTTACGCTGGCTTGAATACTCTGCCCTGAAGATTCCATCGGTATGCAGTAATATCGGCCATTTCGCAGATACCGTTGAACACGGCAAAACAGGATTCAAGGCCGATACGGTGGGCGAGTGGATAGAGCATTTATCCGCGCTGATAGAGGATAAGAAGTTAAGGCAGGAGATGGGGAAAAATGCCTTTGAAAGCGTAAAGAATAGCTTTGAAGTCAATAAAACAGCCGGAAAATATCTGGAAATACTCAAAAATTTCGTGAAAGAGGGAAAATATGACTCGTGCCGAACTTGAGGTAGAGATTTCAAGCCGATTGGGAGACCCTTCTAATCAGGAATTCACCACCACGCAGATAGACGACAACCTGGACGCCGCACAGGACAGGATTGTCGTTGAAACCAGGTGCTTGCAGGATACTCATACGTTCAGCATAGTTGCTGGGACAAGGGAGTATGACCTGCCAACCGATTACATGATGTCTATTGGCGTCAAGATAGACGGCAATCCCTTAAATCCGACCAGCAAGAAGACTCTGGACTTTTACGCAGGTGAATCATGGGATGATTTGGAGGGCACGCCGACAGAGTATTATACCGACGCCCAAGACCCTGACACAAAGAAGATAGGATTCAATTACAAGCCAAACGCCTCCGGCACTGATAACTGCAAGCATTTATACCTTGTCAAACCGGCCAGCCTGTCATTATCAACGTCCGTGCCGTTCAATGCTCATACCCTGCTGATTCCCTATCACATGGTGCTTGTGCATGATGTTGTTCAGAATCTCCTGCAATACCGTGAGATGACCCCGCCTCTGCTTGAAAAAATCAGATTTCATCAGATGGAAGTGAACAGTTTTAACAATAAGATAGTTGGCACTTTCAAGAACACCGCCAATAAGAGATTGCGCTTGCGCGGGGGAAGGCAATGTATTTATTGATTCTAAGTCTTTTCCTTAATACCGCCCATGCCCAGCAGGGTTCCATTCAGAAATGGGGCGGGACAGATGACAGTCAATCATCCATTCTTATAGCCGGCCACCGCTCACAGGACTGCCTGAACGTGGAATCATCCGAGACCGGAATATCGCTCAGGCAGCGCCCAGGATTTGTGCAGACGCATGAACTTACAATTACCACCAGTCCTGTAACAGCATATCACTATTTCAAGAATTCAAGCGGCGACGATATACGCATCGCATCCCATGACGTGTATGTCAGCAAGTCGGTAAACGGAGCGGTTTACACTAATTTCATAACGACTGCCACAAATGGAACCACATGGGATTTTGAGAACTCCAAAGGGTATCTCTATGCCGCTGATTCAAATAATACCGGTATTTGGAGATATAACGGCACTACCCGCACTGATATCCCACAGGCTCCGGCAGGCACGCAGATTGAATTCACTCCACAGAGAATGGCAATAACAGGCGTGACCGCTTATCCCAATCGTGTCTATTATTCGGCCGCCAATGACTTCGATACCTTTGACATAGACGAATACGATTACTCGCCGTTCTGGGATGATTCCGGCCTGCCAGGTGATAAGGTGGTTGCTATAAAGTACGTGATGGGCAGAATGTTTGTCTTTAAGACCAATTCCATATCATCGTGCTTCATTGACAACCAATACAATTCAAAGTGCATGGGATTGACTGACAAGCTGGGAGTCAGGGAAAGAGATGCTTTTTCAATGGTTTATTACATGGGATACCTGTATTTTAAGGGGAATGACAATAATTACTATCGCACGGACGGTTCAATCTTTGAAAAAATAAGCCTTCCAATAAAGATTTTTCTTTCAAATCTTGTAGAGGGCGAGGAAAAGAGCAATACGCAGACCACAAAGACCGATTGGGACTTGGGCACAATTTCCTCAAATGGCCCCAGCGACGGTTTAAGCACCGCCCTGACAGTAGGCAGTGTTCAGGGAAGCACGTGGTCAGTCACCGAAACCACCGGAAGCTCGACCGAGTGGGGGGCGGGGACATTGACGAATGTTTCAACAAATGTTGCTGGTAGTATTCATTTGCTCCAGGGGAATTTTGCCTCTTTTACTGATGCGGGAAGCGATTGCTCGGCAGATTCTTACGGATGGGAATATGTCAATACATGGGCTTGCACAAATCTATCTGCATTTAATATATATGGAAGTACATCCTTCAATATACGCCAAAGTTATTGTGGAACAAGTGTTAATGTGTATGTGCTGGATACAAGCAATAGTGTACTTCTATCTGAAACGCGGGCAGTAAATAACGAAACCTATGCTGAATACGCCATACATACATCAACATTAGCCTATTCCAAAATAAAAATTAAAATAGAATGTCCCTCTCAAACCGCATATATTATGCGTTCGCCGGCATTTATTCGAGGCA
>Ga0180007_10006032_pt1 | contig 11998 bp, 7 predicted proteins | sample MM_PC_MetaG_FD_121122 | JGI IMG/M metagenome (GOLD analysis project Ga0180007, IMG submission 121122) | Groundwater microbial communities from the Aspo Hard Rock Laboratory (HRL) deep subsurface site, Sweden - MM_PC_MetaG | ecosystem: Environmental > Aquatic > Deep subsurface > Groundwater...
AATGGCATAAATTTGCGTAAAACATGGCTATATGCTGGAAAATCCGTGAATGGATCAGTACTTGCTTGACTGAAAAGTTTAAGTAAGTGACAATCTGTATCCTGCGGACAATCAGCAGGAAACCTATGAGTGAAACAAATTACAGTAGGCAATTGGAAGAATTGGTGATGCGTGCTGCCAAAAGAGGAGCCGATCGACAATCTATTGCTGCTGTGATAGAAGAGCTACAAGGAAAAATTCAATCTAATCCAGAGATAGCTTTGTCAGAGCAGACAAAAGATTCGCCTGCAGTAGGCGAAGCTGTAGAAGAAGCTAAGAAGAAGCTAAGAGCATTATGTGGTGATTTCAATTAGGAATCCTCAGAGACTACACGCCATGCTTCGTAACAATTGACAATTAACTATTAACAATCAACAGTGGTAGTGATTGGTGAAACATATGTTTCTGCAATTGCTTCCAAAGTCGATTGTCGAATGTCGAATGTCGATTGTCGAAGATGATATAGTCCGATCCCTATGGCGACATAGGGTGCCGTAAAATCGAACGGCTATTAAAAAACAATCGTCAACAACAAGTTGATTGTCGAATGTCGATAGTCGATAGTCGATTGTTGATTGTCGGAACGAAGTTCCGACCCGCACGAATGGTATAACGGTCTGGGCACTGTCTCGATGCGACGCCCGGTGAAATTGCAGTCCCGGTACAAATGCCGGGTAGATTACGGAAGGACGAAAAGACCCTATGAAGCTTTACTATACGCTGGTATTGCAAAGTTGGTCTGCGTGTGCAGGATAGGTGGGAAGCTTAGAAGCTTCGACGTCAGTCGGAGCGGAGCTAACCTTGAGATACCACCCTCACATTCTGATTTTGCTCACCCATTGCATGTACACATGTTATGGGGACAGTGCTTGCCGGGTAGTTTAACTGGGGCGGTTGCCTCCTAAAATGTAACGGAGGCGTGCAATGGTTACCTAGCGCCGGATGGAAATCGGCGTGGTCGTATAATCGCATAAGGTAGCCTGACTGTGAGACTTACAAGTCGAGCAGAGACGAAAGTCGGTGATAGTGATCCGGTGTCCTCCCAGCACCCTTTTTTAAAGGGTGCTTGGGTTACCACGTGGGTGGGACATCGCTCAACGGATAAAAGTTACTCTAGGGATAACAGGCTGATCGCTCCCAAGCGCCCACAGCGACGGAGCGGTTTGGCACCTCAACGGGGTGCTACAGAAGTAATTCTGTACCAAAAATTCGGCTTATAACGGTGAAACCGTAGCAAGCACAGTGGAAATATTTTTGCTTGCCGGCAATACCGTGGGAAGCCTCCTTTGGACAATCAACAATCTACAATCAACAATCGACTTAGAGATAAATTGTAGAAACGTAAGTTTCTTTAATTATTTCCAAAGTCGATAGTCGATAGTCGAATGTCGATTGTCGTCGGATGGCCCCGTAACGACTGACCCGAAAGGGGAGAGTCCGCCTAGGCGGACTAATACGCCGATGCCTGCTGCATTAAATCAGATTACGGTTGTTTGCCTAAGCAACGACCTACGATCGATAGCAGGATAAAGATATAGTCTGCACCATATGAAAATATGGATTAATACCAACTTGTATAATTAATAATACTAATTGGTATAGTACGATGTCGGCTCATCGCATCCTGGGGCTGAAGAAGGTCCCAAGGGTTTGGCTGTTCGCCAATGAAAGCGGTACGCGAGCTGGGTTCAGAACGTCGTGAGACAGTTTGGCCTCTATCCTCCGTAATCATTTAGAAACGTGAAGGACGCTGCTCCTAGTACGAGAGGACCGGAGTGGACGGACCTCTGGTGACCCTGTTGTCGTGTCAACGGCAAAGCAGGATAGCTATGTTCGGACGGGATAACCGCTGAAGGCATCTAAGCGGGAAGCCCCCCCTAAGATTGCGTTTCTCCATAAATCCGCCGCAAGAATAGCGGCTAGATCGGCCACAGGTGTAAGTGCTGTAAAGCATTCAGCCGAGTGGTACGAATGGATAATTGAACGTTCTTAAATAACAATCAACACTCAACAATCGACACACTTCGTTTTCGACTGTGTTGTTGATGGTTGTGTGATGAGCGTTGTATTCTGTTTACGTATTACCTTTAAGGCGAGCAAGACTTGCTCATTAACAACAGTCGACAATCGACACGCCCTCCGGGCTTTCAACAATCAACTTTGGAAATAGTTGTATAAACATATGTTTCTATCATAGTTTCCAAAGTTGATTGTTGAGTGTAGATTGTCGATGGTTGAAACAAGATCCTACGATCTTGGTATCAATAGCGAAGGGGGTACACCTGTTCCCATCCCGAACACAGCAGTTAAGCCCTTCAGCGTCGATGGTAGTATGGCTTTGCGCCATGTGAGAGTAGACCGATGCCAAGATCGTGGGATCTTTTTTATGACTATTGACAGTTAACAATCAACAATCGACATTGGAAGAGATAGGAGAAGCATTCGTTTTTCTCATTAATTCCATAGTCGATTGTCGAATGTCAATTGCTTGCCGACCCGTAGCCAAGAGGCGGGACGAAGGGCGGGGGCCAAGATTGTGGGATTTTTTTAGATATAACTAAATATTTTTCTTTATCTGCGAGCATCTAATAGGTGAGAAATATTTGTATTAGGAATAATCATTATTAAATACAAGTCTTCGCACGTCGAAGACGTGCTCTAGTTTTGCATGTATAAACCAGAGCACCTCTTCGAGGTGCGAGGATCTACGGTAAATTATATATGTTTATTGCTGGACTTTATCATTCTGATTAATTTGAGAAACAATATTATCAATATCTTCATCATTTAGCAGTGTATTGGTATCGTCGCGAATAAATCTTCTTACAAATTCATTAGTATCTGTAGCTTCATCGTCGAATTCAAATTCTTCACGAAGAATGCTTACTAATGCTGCGGATATAATAGATTTAGCATCTTGTTCTCCAAACGTATTAACTAGTAATTCACTTATTTTTAATACACCATATACAGAATAATTTGGAAGTGCTGTTGTCAGATTTTGTAATAGTGCTGAACGAATTTGATCACTAATTGCACAAAGTGCTGGTAGTAATTCTCCTAAATCAATTCTTACTATATGTTGGTGAATTTGTTCGTTCAACATGCATGAAAGCTCCTTTGCAGCTACTTGTACTGGATCTTGCGTTTCACTTTCAGGGCGTTTTATACTCATAGGACAGATATTAAAACAATTTAATGCTCAATGGTCAAGTATTATCTAACCCAAATTCACTGATTTACTGGAAAATATTATAATACACAAATCTTAGTTTCCGATTGCTTCAACCCTCTCTCTCAACTCTTCATCCCCCTCTTCATCAATTACATCATCGATATCTTCTTTAAGGAATTGAATTCGATCAAGAATATAATTTAGTTGATAGCAGGCAGTTTCTTCTTCTTCGCATTCACTTCTTGCGTTATAAAAGTCATCTCTTATATCAAAGTATGAATTTATCAAACTTTGTTTCAATTCGATCTTTTCTTCCATAATTACCATGAATATATCAGGGAATTTAAGAATAATTGCTTCTGTGCGGTCATATATTTCACTTAATTGCATAGTTGGTAAATTCACACCACCGTTGGGCTGATCTGCAAGTAAGCGCTCAATATTATGTATTAGTCTTTTGACATATTGTGACATGGCCTGAATCTCTTCTCCGGTGCGATTGATATCAGAAAAGTAATCATATTGGTTTTCTACCCATTCAATATTACTTGATAAAAATTCTTTGTCATCTTTGGACAGATTACGTGATTCTTTGATTTTACGCAGTTTGGATCCTGTGAATTTTAGAGTTTCAAGAAGCTTTTCGCGTTTACCTTTATTCTTATCTGTCTCTGAGTATTTTTCTTCCATGTGCTTAATAACAACCTTTTCCTCTTCTACAGATAATTTCTCGGTATGCTCGGATACTCTTATTGCTTCTATGACTCGTCTAGGCAATTCTTCTTCTATTTGAGGAGGTGGAGAAGGCAGATCATGAAGATTTTGTAAGTGCTTTTGTTGGTTTGTGTCGCAAAGCTCTCGATTCTCTGTCCAGTTACCGGACTGAGTGAAACAGCCAAGGTGTACATCTTCATCTTCTTCTTTATCCGCCTCAGGTTGATCGTCTATTTCTTGATCGACTTCATCATTCTGATCTTCTTCATCATTTTCAATCAGATCTTCATTCACATCTTCATCGTCATCTGTGCTGAGCTCCGTCGAAGTATCATCTTCTTCATTGTCGTTATGTCCTTGTCGCTGTCCTCCTCCTCCATCATCCTGACTTTGTCCCTGCCCCTGTTCTACTCCGTTATCATCATCATCTGCATCGTTTTGACCCTGTCCTTGACCCTGTCCTTGTCCTTGTCCTCCTCCATAATCTACGTTATTGCGTAATTTGCATTTATTGTCACAGAAATGAGTGTTTGGTGGTTCACATTCTTCTGATGCATCTTTTATTCCGTCTCCACATACAGGTTCCAAACCTATGCACATACATGTATTTGAACATTCTTCATTAATTGAACAGTCAAAGTCATCTTCGCATTCTTCGGATCCTTCCAGATCTCCATCACCGCATGTCGGATTATTTGGAAGTATTACGGGAGAGGGGGTAGGTGTTGGAGTGGGGGAAGGAGTAGGAGTAGGAGTGGTAGCAGGTGGTGGAGGAGCAGCTCCTTTTTTAACACACAAGCATGCCTCACACCTTTCATTATTGGAGCAATTAGAGTTGAATTCACATTCTTCGCCGCTTTCAATGATATGATTGCCGCAGGAAATTATTGTCGTTCTTGCAGGAGGAGGAGTGGTAGGTGGGAATGTAATTATTTGTCCAGTTTCTTCACATTTGCAGTCATTGCATTTATATCCTGCAGAGCAATCTGAATTTTTTTCACATTGTTCTTCTCCGGCAATAACTTTGTCTCCACAAATGTTCTGGGGATCATCATTCCCTTTTGTATTGCATTCACCTTTGTTATTACATTTCTCATTTGAATGGCACTTATTGTATTCATTAATACATACTAATTTGCCTGTGGAATTTATTTCGCAGTTACCCTCGGCAATGCATTCTTTTGAATCGCCTCCACACTTATCATCCGGCTCTTTATCTTTACATTTGTCATCTGTTTCATATTTGTCATCATCGGAATCTGTTAAGTCTTTTACTATTTGGTGTGTCCATATACTTAGGCATTTGCCTTCTCCATTGCATGACGATCCCCATGGACACAATGTCTGTTGATTTATACATTGGAAGGAATAATTTGTACTAGAATTACCACCTCTCGGATAACAAAGACCGCTGCTTAGACAGTTCATAATATTCCCACCGCATGTTTCATATAATTGTCTGCATATTGAGGTTGAGTGTGTGTCATCATCTTCGTCTGTACTTAGCTCTGTCGAAGCATCATCACGATCATTTCTTCGCAATTGCCCTTGTTGTCCTTGTCCCTGCTGCCCTTGCCCTCCTCCGTTATTATTGTCACTATCTTTAAACCAGGTTTCTCCCTGTCTATTTCCTGTAGTCATTTGACTCAACCAATTTGAGTTCGAAATAAACTTCCATTTGGATAAAGAAGCATTTAATTGATCAGATGAATCAGGCGTAAATACTGTAGCGGCGACTATTGCGACCAAAGCACTGCCTGCAACAAGAATATATTTCATATTTGAGTGGTATTTATGTATCGTGTTTATTATACAACAAAAAGTCCAAATAGGCAACTTATATGTATGGTTCAATCTGTGTCTAAATAAAAAGCAGAATTTGTGGTATATACCCCTTCGCCCGTGTCTTCAATGCGGGGCTATGGGGCATTATAGTAATTTTACTATAAAAGGAGTACAATAGTATGAATATACTGAGCTCAAATGCACTCAAACATACAAAAAAAACAGGCTAGGCAAACAAGCAAGCTAGGGCTCAGGTCTATGCTAAAGTGGTCATTGCCGTTTTTGGCTGCATTGATGCCAATATTGCTTTTAAGTGTGTATTCTTACAGGATTGCTTCAGATTCAGTCAAAGATCAGGTTTACAGCGAAAACATAGCAGCCACAAACAGCATGTCACAGTTCGTTGTGCAGGAATTCAAAGAGATTGTCACCCTTATGCATGCGGTATCTTCATTAGAAGGAACCTTAAATGGGGTAAATGAAAATGATGCATTTACTCTTACGGGAAGGATGAAAGGAATTGCCGTAGCTTATCCAAAAATTGAACTTGCCATGGTACTAAATAGCAGCGGACGAGTAATGGCGAATTATCCGACCGGAACAGGGTCATTGGATCACGCTGACATGAGTATATTTAGTGATGTAAAGAATACCGAGAAGCCGGTGATTTCCGGTGTTAGAGCATTCCCGGAGAATAAGCATCTGGTTTCCATATCTGTGCCCATATTAAGCGAGGAGCAGGTTTGGATCGGAGCTTTGTTGTTTGTTTATAATACTAAGCCAATAGTGGAATTATCGCGAAAAATTGAATTTTCCAATCAGGGTGAAGTATTTCTTTTGGATCACAATGGAAAAATTGTTGCGCATCCTAACAGTACAAATGATGATGACAAGTATTCTGATATTTATCAGGTCAAAAATGCACAAATGGGAGAAATGCAAACTACTACCTACACCGAATCTATTAATAAAAGAGAAATGATTGCAACTTTCCTTCCTTTAAATGTGGGTAGTAATAAATGGGTTGTAATTTCTCAGCAGCCAAAGGATTTGGCTTACAGAGAATTGCGTCGTGTAAAGCTAAATATAGGTTTAGCCGGTGGAATATTGACTCTGGTGACTTTGATGTTGGTTATATGGCTTGCAAAGATGAGTGCACGTGTAACCAAGTTGAACAGTGAGCTAAAGCAAAAAAATATAAAACTGAGCGAAACTGCGGCGATCGTAAGTTCTTCCAATGATGCAATTATCGGATTGGATTTGAGTGGTAAGATCGAGAGTTGGAATGCAGCTGCAGAAGCTATTTATGGCTACAAAGAAAGTGATGTAATTGGCAAGGCAATTGATGTAATACTGCCTACAAAACAGCAAGAGGATCACAAAATGATGATCAGTAAAATCAGAACCGGAACAGGTGTAAAGGACATAGAGACTGTGCATGTTAATAGGGATAAAAACATTATTCCCATATCTGTAACTCTATCTCCGATCAAAGATGAAAAAGGGAAAACAGTTGGCGCTTCCGCAACATGCAGAGATATAACTGAACGCAAAAAGGTTGAACAAATGAAGGATGATTTTATTAGCTTTGTTTCCCATCAGCTTAAGGCTCCAATAGCAACACTCAAGTGGACATTGGAAATGATACTTGATGGAGATTATGGAAAGGTTCCCAATGAGCTTGTTAAACCTGTCAAAGATATGCAGATGGTGGTTGAGCAAAACAGACATCTGGTTGGTGATATTTTGAATGCATCCAGAATTGATCGTGGAGTTATTGCGGTAGATCTAAAACCTGTTTCATTAAAAGATGTCGTTGAACGTTCTGTTCGGGATTATAAAGTTCCGATGGAAGAGAAAGGTCTAAAATTAAATCTGGAAGGTTTGGATCAGGAAATACAAGTATCAGCTGATGCGGAAAAATTTGCGGAGGCGGTTAGCAATAGCGTAAGTAATGCAATTAAGCATACGACTCAGGGATCGATTACTGTTTCTATGAAGTCAGAAGGTAAGTATGGAGTTATCGAAGTCAGAGATACCGGAGAAGGTATGGATCAGGAAATGGTTAATAAGCTATTCACCAGAGACAAGGTTGTTGGAAAGAGTGCTAAGGCTGAAAAAAGTGCTGGTTTGGGTCTTTATATAGCCAAAGAGTTTATGACTTTGCAGAATGGGGAAGTGGAGGTTGAGTCAGAGAAAGGAAAGGGGACGGTGTTTATTTATAGGATGCCTTTGGGGTAGAGGAATTTTTACTCTTGTATTTACCCCCATCCCCCGACCCCTTCCCCCCCTCCGCTTGCCCACAGGGGGAAGGGGAGACTAGACTTGAGATTTAGTCCGTAAAAGATTGGACGTGAATGGTATTTGCAACTTTTGAAATTTCTTTAAGTACATCTGGTAATGAATGATTAATTTTATTATTTGGAAATCGAATTATTCTATATCCAAGTTCTTTCAGATATTCTTCTCTTCCTTCATCATATTCTTTTCGGTCTTTGTGGATGCCACCATCAATTTCAACAATTAATTGTGCTGATATACAAAGGAAGTCGACAATAAACGAACCTATTGGAGCTTGCCTTCGGAACTTAAGGCCATTTAATTTCTTACCACGTACAGCATTCCATAATATTACTTCTTCAGGTGTCATCCTTTTTCTTAACTTTCTAGCATATTTCACTTTCCTTTTTTTCTTGAGCCAGTGATATTTTTCTTCTGGGAGCATATTAAGGAGGATATTTTTATATTTATGTGGGTAATGTGCAAACAAAGAACTAACTAAATATTTGACCCCCCTTCCCCCTGCAGGTCAGTGGGGTGGAGGGGGAAGGGGTCGGGGGAAGGGGGCAATAATAAGCAGCAGCATACCGTAACTCAGTCATTGCAAATCACTCCAAATCATGCTATAATAACAAAGTAGCTCACACAAACATTATGCGTCGACCTATCCACATTATTCCCGTTGTAATAGTACTAACCTTAATAGTTACATCTGCAGCCCGTGCATTTTTCGATGAAATTGCTCAACTTAAACAAGAACTTCAGTTATGGGAAGAGGTTCATGCGGCAGATTTTACGGATGTTATTGAACAGCTAGATGATATTACCGGAACAGTATTCACCGATGTTACAGAAGAAGACTGGTTTACTTCTTATGTATCTTCTCTTATGGATTGGGGTGTTGTTTCCGGTTACAAGGATTCCGCAGGAAGGCCAACCGGAAAATTCAAGCCCGGGAATTATGTTACAACTGCCGAGGCACTTAAGATGGCAATGAAGGCAGCAGATATAGACGAAACACAATGCGATACCGTAGCTATGCATGCTTCGGCAAGTGAGCATTGGGCTGCAAGCTATATAGCGTGTGCGGAGGAGAAAGGAGTACGTATGTTTAAAATTCCCGACGAGACATCACTTGATCGACCTGCAAGACGTGCGGAGGTTATAACAATTATTCTCGATTCATTTGGTGATGATGTTATGCCTGTCTATTCAACATTTAACGATACAAGAGGTCACATATTCGAATCTGATATAGCGCATGCACAATTATATGGAATAGTAGGCGGAGACACGAATAAGGATGGTGTAGAGCTTGGTACATTTCGTCCTGATGATCCTATTAACAGAGCGGAAACAGCGAAGATTGTTTATCAGAGGATGAAGGAGGAGGCGAGAAAAGAACTGGCTTTGTAGATTGGTATTATTCTATTGAAGTTCAATTGATAATTGAGAATTGAGAATTGACAATTAGTTCGCTATTTATAAAACCGAAAGTATCTTTCTAATAGGTTCTTCCTGTGGCGATGCGATCCTATAGAAGACAAAGAAATTTCGTTTTCGTCTGACAAGTAATCCTGCTGAGTAGAGTATTTTTATATTTTGTGAGGTTGCTCTAAGCGAAGATCCGATTGCCTTTGCAATTTCGCCTACTGATGTTGATCCATTCTTTTTCAAAAATGCACATATTTGTAATCTTTTTAAATTAGAAAGTGCCTTTAGATTGTGTTCGAGTTGTGGGAGATTTGTCATATAAGTACTGGGGATTTGATAATTGTATGTAAAGTAAACTATAGGAAGCATTCGCGCGAATACATCATATAATAAAAACTCGATATTTTAAACTCCTTTATCAATTTTACTGTACAATTCACACATGCAAGAATGCCTCTCGCTTTCGTCTCCAGCCGTCGCTTCTTGGCTATGGTCGGCAGGCTGGGCTATGGTCGGCAGGCTAGACTTCGGCGGGCAGGCCACGCCTCACATGTGAGGCGTGGCAGGCCAAAAGATCTTCTGATTAATACTATGCTTGAACGTCTCCAAAAGATTTTATCGGCACGAGGTATCTGCTCCCGTCGCAAGGCGGAAGAGTACATCGAGCAGGGTTTAGTAACAGTAAATGGTGAAGTTGCAAAGCTTGGACAAAAGGCGGATGCGGAAAAAGATAAGATTGAGGTTGATGGAAAAATCATCGAGGATAGGAAGGAGATGTTGTATTATTTGATGAATAAACCTAAAGGAATTGTGACTTCGAATGTCACTGGTCACTCGTCACTGGTCACTGGTCATGCTGCCAATAACAAGAGACTAGCGACTCCCAACACTTCAACCATCCGTGACCTTCTTCCTCCCAAACTTCAAGGCAAGATATATCCTGTTGGAAGACTTGATAAAGAATCCTCCGGTCTCCTTCTACTCACAAACGACGGAGTCCTTGCCTACCGCCTTACTCACCCAAAGTTTTACCATGAAAAAGAATATGAAGTGATTACAGAGAATGAGATTAAGGATGGGGCACTGCGCAAACTCGAAAAGGGCATAACAATCTCGGGAGAGAAGACAAAGCCTGCAAAAATCAAAAGATTAGGAGATTGTAAATTCACAATAGCCCTAACTGAAGGGAAAAACCGGCAAATCAGGAGAATGTGTCAGAAAGTTGGAAGTCCGGTTAAAGAGCTCAAGAGAATTAGGATTACTTCACTTGTTGATGGGAAGCTTAAGGAAGGAAAAACTCGCGAGTTAACAATGAAAGAGAGAAATGATCTTTTGAAGTCAGTAGAAATAAACTAATAAAAGAATATTGGAATACTGGAGTACTGGAATATTGGGACTTTGAAATTGCATGGACAGAGCTTGGTTTCACTTTAGGCTATTATTCCAATATTCCAGTATTCTACTGTCTCAATATTCCAATATTCCAATATTCTGATACTCTACCTTTATGAAAATCATCCCACACGGTGCCGCCCTCGAAGTAACCGGCTCATGCCATGAAATACAATTCGAATCACCATCAGGCATTAAAAGAATTTTACTTGATTGCGGTTTGTTCCAAGGTAAGCGATCTGAGGCTGCTGTAAAAAATGTTGAGTTTACTTTTGATCCTGCGGTAGACATAGATGCAGTTGTTCTAAGTCATGCACATATGGATCATGTAGGTCGTGTTCCTTTGCTTTACAAAAAAGGATTCAAAAACAAGGTGCATTGCACATATGCAACAAAAGATTTAGCGGAAGTTATGTTGATGGATAGCGGATACATACACGAGAAAGATGAAGAATATTTTTGTAAACATCTAAAAAATTCAATGATTAAATGTGAAGGACCTTTGTACACACAGCAAGATGCAATTGATTGTATGGAAGTGTTTCAGGGTCAGAATTACGAAACTTGGTTTGAGGTTTGTGATGGACTCAAAGCTCAATTCATAGAAGCCGGACATATTGTTGGAGCGGCTATGATTATTTTGGAGGTAACAGAGAACAATAAAGTTCATAGAATCGGATTTACCGGAGACCTTGGGCGTAACACTCTCCCAATCATTCGTGATCCTGCTGATATGCCTCCTGTCGAAACTCTTATTTGCGAAAGCACTTATGGGAATCGCGAGCATGAAGATATTTCTACTGCAATGGATCATCTTGCTGATGTTCTTATTCGTACGGCAAAACGTGGTGGCAAAGTAATGATCCCTGCATTTTCTTTGGAGCGAACTCAGGAAATTGTTTACGATCTTCATGTTCTGTGGGACGAGAAGAAGATACCTGCAATTCCAATTATCATTGATTCACCTTTGGCTACAAGAGTAACTGATGTATTTATGAAGCACCCTGAATGCTACGACAAGGATATGTACGATAAGTTTCTTGCCAAGGCTCACAATCCTTTCCAGTTCTCTTTAGTCAGGTACACGGAGTCTGTGGAAGAGAGCAAGGCTCTTAATGGTACCCCCGGCCCTATGGTCATTATGGCAGGATCCGGAATGTGTGAGGCGGGTCGCATACG
>Ga0180007_10006033_pt1 | contig 11997 bp, 10 predicted proteins | sample MM_PC_MetaG_FD_121122 | JGI IMG/M metagenome (GOLD analysis project Ga0180007, IMG submission 121122) | Groundwater microbial communities from the Aspo Hard Rock Laboratory (HRL) deep subsurface site, Sweden - MM_PC_MetaG | ecosystem: Environmental > Aquatic > Deep subsurface > Groundwater...
ACTTCGTGCTGGGTGACAACCGCGATGACAGCCGCGACAGCCGGTTCTGGGGTTCGGTACCCCTTGAGAATATCAAGGGCAAAGCGGTGTTTGTTTACTGGTCCTGGGAACCGTCGGAAGACGCTCCCGGATGGGGATTTCCGTACGTGATCGACGCTGTCCAGTGGGTTGGCCATGCCATCTATCATTTCCCGACCGCCGTCCGCTGGGGCCGCTTGCTCACGCCCCTTGACTGATGTCATTAGGACTCTACCTCCATTTTCCTTTCTGCCGCAATACCTGCTCGTATTGTGACTTCTATAAGGAACTCCACAGCCCCGAACAGGAACGTGCGTTTTTCTCGGCGCTCGAAATCGAAACCCGTCTGGCAGCCGAGCAGCTTCAAGATCGCGATATTCGTACGATCTACGTTGGCGGCGGGACGCCGTCGCTATCTAATCTTGAATTGTTCGCCCGCTGGCTCGAACAGGTGCGGGGACTGTTTCATGTTCTGCGCGGGATTGAGTTTTCGTTTGAGTGCAATCCTGAGTCGGTTTCGGTCGATGGTCTCGAACGGCTCGGCGAACTGGGCGTCAACCGTCCGGTGTTCGGCGTTCAGTCGTTCGACAAGAAGTTGCTCAAGCGGCTGGGCCGGCGGCACAATGTTCATGACACACATCAGTCCGTATACCTGGCCAATGCTTTGAGCTTCGCCACGTTTGGAGTGGATCAGATTTTTGGGATACCGGGGCAGACCGGCAAGATGTTGTCGACCGATCTGGATGCGATTGTTGATCTGCAGGCGCCGCATATCTCGTATTATCACCTGACAGTTGAACCCGGGACGCCGCTGGCGGAGAAAGTCGATGCGGGCAAACTCAGAATCCCTGAGGCGGATCGGGTAGCGGCGTTTTATCGCGCCGGCTGTGAGTTTTTTGCCGAGGCGGGATATAAACGCTACGAGATATGTTCGTTCGCCAAACCGGGTCATGAATGCAAGCACAACCTGGGGTACTGGGAAGGCGAGGCATATATCGGGCTGGGACCGGCGGCGCATTCGTTTGTGGGCGAGCAGCGGTTTTACAATCCGCGGAGTATCGACGAGTGGGCATCGGCGTTGCATGAGGGGAACCATCCGGGTGTACCCGACGACTCCGGCCCCGACGAACGCATGACCGAGGCGATCATGCTGGGGTTGCGAATCAGCAGGGGAATCGACCGGGCTCGTTTTGCCGAGCGGTTTGATTGCGACCTGGACAGCCGCTTGAATTCTCAACAATACGAGATCCTGGTCAAGGCGGGGTATTTGATCTCCGAGCCGGGTGCATTGCGTTTGTCCGATGAGGGGTTTTACCTGGCGGATGAGATTGCCAGGCGGTTGTTGAAGTAGGGGGCGTAGTGACCTACGCAGGGCAGGTCTCTATTAGCCAATAGCCCGATCATATCCGAATCAGAATCAAGCGTAATCACTTCACCATATCAGAATCGCTCCGGAGACCTGCCCGATTACACAAAGGGCGGGCGGCCTGCCAGCACTGGTCTGAGTTGAGAGTGTCGGGTTTCTCGCTCATCCGCTATTCGCGGACGATCTCGGAACCCGACCTACATCAAGATTGCAGGGACTGTCCAGTACTCATGTCCTGGAAATCTTTTGTAGGTCGGGTTCCGAGGCCCGCCGAGCAGGCGGGGTGAGAAACCCGACAACTATGCCTCAAGAAACCAATGGATTCCTGCGTGCGCAGGGATAGCAGCGCTGGGTGCCTTATCTCTTTGCTCCAACACGGGACGCCCGTCGGCTCGTGAATCATGCATCCAGTTGCGGCGGGTCCGGGGACGCACCCACTACAAACCATCCCGGTCATCGAGCTGACCGGGGCATAAGGGTCCGGTACTCTCATTTTGGCCCCCTACATTGTGATTGTTCGGCCGGTATCAGGTGTTATATTGACCGCTTATGGACTTCTTTGAGGAACCCCGGGACGAAACCGCCCTGGACAATACCGCGCCGCTGGCCGACCGCATGCGGCCCAAATCGTTCGATGAGTTTGTCGGGCAACCCAAAGTCATCGGAGTCGGCACCCCCCTGCGCAAGGCAATTGAGGAAGACCGCGTACCCTCGATCATCTTCTGGGGTCCGCCCGGCACCGGCAAAACGACCCTGGCCCAGCTGATAGCCGGATCGACTCGCGGCCAGTTTGTGCCCTTCTCGGCGGTGACCTCCAGTATCAAAGAAATCAAGGCCCTGATCTCCAAGTCCCGCGACTATTACAATATGTCCGGCCGCCGGACCTATGTGTTTGTCGATGAAATCCATCGCTTCAACAAAGCCCAGCAGGACGCTTTCCTGCCGTATGTCGAACGGGGCGATATTGTCCTGATCGGCGCGACTACCGAAAACCCGTCGTTTGAGGTCAACTCCGCGTTGCTCTCACGGATGCGGGTGTATGTACTGACCCGTCTGGCGCCCGAAGATATCCAGACCGTGCTTGCGCGGGCGCTCACCGACGAAGAGTACGGTCTTGGTGCCGACGGCCTGAAGGTTTCGCCCGAAGCGCTTCAGCATATGGCGGAGGCGGCCGATGGCGATGCTCGTCGGGGGCTGTCGCTGCTGGAAGCGGTCGCGGCCTATGTCGACGACGGCGCGGAAATCACGCTGGAAGCCGTTCAGGATGTCCACCAGAAGGGGATGCTGGCTTACGACAAGTCCGGCGAGGAACATTACAATCTGATTTCGGCGCTGCACAAAACCATCCGCGACGGTGACCCCGATGCCGCGATTTACTGGCTGGCGCGGATGCTGGAGTCCGGTGAGGAACCGCTGTATATCATCCGTCGGTTGATCCGGTTTGCCTCCGAAGATATTGGCCTCGCCGATCCGTTTGCGCTTACTTTGTCTATCAGTGCCCGCGATGCCTTCCACTTTTTGGGGTCGCCCGAGGGGGACCTGGCTATCGCCCAACTGGTGATTTATCTGGCCTGTGCTCCAAAGTCAAACGCCGCCTACATAGCTTTTGGCAACGCCCGGAAGGATGCCTCGACGTTTGGTTCGCTGCCGGTGCCGCTCTGGCTGCGCAACGCTCCGACTGACCTGATGAAAGAGCTGGATTACGGCAAGGGGTATGAGTACGCTCACGATCACGACGGCGCGATGGTCGACCAGGAGCATTTCCCCGACCAGTTGAAGAATCGTCAGTATTATCATCCCAAAGAGGCCGGGCGAGAGGCCAAGATATCAGAGTATCTCAAGCGATACCGTGAATACCGGGCCGGGAAGACCCGGACAAAAAGCTGAACCGAAGACCTGCCGATACGTTTAAGTACTATGCATCTCAAAAGACTACTCACAGTTGTATGTATTCTGGTGCTGCCGTTCGGCGTGCAGGCGGCCTCGCTGCTGGTGCCCATGGACGACGCACAGAACGATCACCTCAAGGCCTACGGGCTGGTGTATCGCGCCCTGGATATGGGCTATCAGTCCGAATGGCTGCTGAATTATCGGGCAGGATCGTTTCTGATTGAATTCTCTCCCGAAACCGCGAACCTGGCCCTGTTGATGGGAGTCACGGCGGAAAAAATCACATCGGGGCAGGTGGCCGATATCTACCGCCAGATTGAAGTCGAAAACATGGAGCGGGTGGAGCTTGAGAAAGCCCCGGCCATTGCCGTGTATTCACCACCGACCGCCCAGCCCTGGGACGATGCTGTCACGCTGGTGCTCAACTATGCCGAAATCAAATACGATATTATCTGGGACGAGGAAGTACTCAGCGGAGCACTGGAGGAATACGACTGGCTGCATTCGCATCACGAGGACTACACCGGTCAATACGGCAAATTCTACGGTGCCTTTCGTAATGCCCTCTGGTACCAGGCCGATGTCAAAACCAACGAGGACATGGCCCGCAAGCTCGGCTACAACAAAGTATCTGAGATGAAGCGAGATGTGGCCAAAACGATTGCCGATTATGTTCGTCGCGGCGGATTCCTGTTTACCATGTGTTCCGCCCCTGAGACGATTGATATTGCTCTGGCGGCCGACGGGGTGGACATTGTGGCGCGGGAACTCGATGGTGACCCCATTGATCCCGGCTACGAAGGCAGACTGGACTTTGGCCGGACGTTTGCCTTTGAAAATTTCGAACTGGTGACCGATCCGATGGTGTACAAGCGGTCGAATATCGACACGTATCCCGATCGCATGATGCGTTTCCCGCTGCAGGAGCAGGATTTCTTCTACCTGTTTGAGTTTTCCGCCAAACTTGATCCCGTCCCCACGATGCTCGTGCAGAACCATGTGGCGACAGTCAACGGATTTATGGGGCAGGTGACCGGGTTCCGCAAGTCGCTGCTCAAAAAGCATATCACGGTGCTGGGGCAGCCGGACAACTACGATGAAGTTCGTTATCTCCACGGGAATCTCGGGCGGGGGACTTTCACGTTCCTGGCCGGGCACGATCCCGAGGATTACCGTCACATGGTACATGATCCGCCGACAGATTTGTCCTTGCACAAACATTCGCCGGGGTACCGTTTGATTCTCAATAATATCCTGTTCCCGGCCGCCAAAAAGAAAGAGCGCAAAACCTGACGCGGTTCGGCACGCAGGTGAATTTCGTATGTGACTTTTCGGCTTGAGACTCGTTAATACAAGTAGCTCGCAGATTGTTCGGAAACATCTTTTCCCGGGCCGATATCATGCGAAGACTTGCCCTTTTGGTTCTATCAATTCCCTCTCTATGGCTTATCCAGTGCAGTTCGGACGGTGTCGTCAACACGGTTGACATGTCTGTGCAGGGCACGTGGGAGTGTGTGGGTGCTTCTGAGTACGGCCAACCCAGTACGATGTTTGTGGGCGGCAGGTGGCGGTTCTGCCCGGACGGCACACTCGAATCGAATTTCCGCGAGGATCAGATTCCGGTGATGTTTGACTGGGAACGGGATGGTGACAGGCTGCTGCTATACTACCTGGATAACGATCTGAGCCGGGAGGGCCTGGCCGCTGTCATGACACTTGATCGCCGGGAGTCGTTACTGATTGTATCCAGTACGGCATGCTACGAAGGGTTGCCGTCGACCGTCCACACTTTCGAACGACTCAGTCTCTGGTGTCGGCGATGACGATCCTGTTTTTTTTGACATCCGGCCCGATACTGCCTACCATTACCGCATGACGAGCGATTTTGACCGGGAGTTTATTGCCATCGACTACGGGAGCCGTCGGATCGGTCTGGCCAAAAGCGATCCCATGGGCATGATAGCATCGCCCCTGAAAACGCTGGAGGTCAAGTCGGTCAAACAGGCGCTGAGTGACATAGTCGCGGTACTCGAGGAATATCAGCCCAACGGCGTAGTCATTGGCTATCCGTTGCTGGCCTCCGGGGATCGCAGTCCCAAGTGTGATGAGATAGACCGGTTTATTGCCAAACTGGAAGAAGTGTATTCGGGGCCGATACATAAAGTGGACGAGCACGGAACCTCAGTCAAGGCGGCGGATATAATTCATGCCCACGGGAAGCGGGTGGGCAAGGACAAGCGCCGGATTGACCGTCTGGCGGCCGTGATTATCCTGGAGCGGTTTTTGGCCGACACCTACGGGACCTGAAGGGGTGCCGGGATCGTTTCGAATAGGTGTAAGAAATAGACAGGACAACAGGAAACAGGCTTGTACAAATACATCATCAAAGCGCTGGTATTGTTGACAGTGATCATAATCGGGTACCTGTATCTCAGCTATGCCTATCCCAAAGATATCGGCGACAAGGTCGTGTCGGTTATTATCAAGCCGGGCGATGGGTTCGCCACCGTGGCCGAGCAGTTACTCGATGGCGGCGTGGTTCGTTCAGGTCTGATGCTGAAACTGCCGGCCCGCTGGCGGGAACTGGACAAAAAACTGGTAGTGGGTCGGTACGACTTCACCGGCGAAAACTCCTGCCGGTCGGTTCTCAGCAAGCTGGAACGCGGTGACTTCCTGAAGATTCGGGTGACGGTCTACGAGGGTGCGCCGATCTGGAAGGTTGCCTCGGTGCTGGCCGAGCGCATGGAAGTTGATTCGCTCGAGATCATGGCGCTGTCGACCGACTCCCTTTTTCTGGATTCCCTGGGGCTTCCGTATCTTGAAGGGTATCTGTATCCCGAGACGTACTTTTTCCCCTGGGGTACGAACACCAGACAGATGCTGAGCGAGATGACCGCCATGCACAAGGCGCAGACGGCGGACCTCTGGACCGACACTATCCCCAACGGACTATCGCGGGAGGAAGTGATCGTGCTGGCATCAATAGTCGAGGCCGAGGCGTTGCGCGACGATGAAAAGCCCCGGATTGCATCGGTGTACCAGAATCGTCTCCGCAAGCGGATGAAACTGGATGCCGATCCGACTGTCATATATGGGTTGGGGGGACTGGATCGCCCGCTGAGCCGTCGGGACCTCAAAAAAGACACTCCGTACAACACGTATAGAAAACGCGGCTTACCGCCGACTCCGATCAATTCCCCGGGACTGGCGGCCATCAAGGCCGTATTGCAGCCCGAAACGACCGAATATTTGTATTTTGTGGCGGATGGAACGGGGTATCACCGTTTTTCGAAAACCAATGCGGAGCATAACCGGGCGCGCTACGAAATCAAGCAGAAACGTCGCACCCAGACTCCCTGACCTCAACCGTTCTTACTTGGTATTGTTCTGAGTGACCTGATACCGGGCTATAAGCTCGGCGAATTGTCTCAGGATGGGGTCCAGCCATCCGTCTTCCATCGTGACAAAGGCGTTGGGATCATCGGAACTGAATCCGACCAGTCCCACAACCGTGGCATCGTGCTTGATCGGCTTGAGCAGGAAGGACTTGGTGTCGTCATCGAGGAGCAGGTTGCGTTCAATCAGGTTGCCGTTGAAAAACTCGGTGAAGCTTTCCATGTACATCTGGCCGTCCTCGGCCACCCGTTGAAACAGCGATGAAACGGTGGGCATGCGGAGGGAGAGGTTGCGCCTGAATTTGCCGCGGTTCCATGACGCGAGAGCTACGAAGCGCGCCTCGTTTTCTTCCCGGATCACCAACATGGCGCGGCTGATGTCAAAATCGGCCCGAAGCTGGTTGGTGAATTCCAGGAACACTTCCCTGGGATCGGCATGGTATGCAATCCAGTCGCTCATGTCATCAATCAGCTCGTTTTGTTTGACGGCGAGGTATCCCTGGGTGCCGCCGGGCTGTTCCAAAGCCCCCATAGTCACTCCCTGCAGGTTCCGGCCTGCCCGTGTTATTCCGTGACCAGCTCTCGCTGGAGGTCGTATTTCTTAATTTTGCGCCACAGGGTAGTGCGACCAATACCCAGTTCCGCGGCCGTTTTTGTGTAATTCCAATCGTGCTCGTTCAGGGCCCGGATAATCAGCGACCGCTGACCGTTGTCAAGGCTGTTGCCTTTTAAACGGAGCGTGGTTCTGGGCTGAACCTCGGGTTGCTCATGACCGGCGCACTCGTTGGTGACAAACATGATGTCATCGTTTTCAAGCCGGGTGCTGGTGGCCAGGGCCGCGCCTCGGCGGAGCGTATTCTCCAGTTCGCGGATATTGCCGGGCCAGGAGTGGCTCAGCAACTTGTCTACCGCCTGACGGCTGATAGTTATTGTCCCGCGGCCCAATTCCATGGAAATGGTGCGCAGGAAGTACTCGGTCAGAATCTCAATATCCTCGGATCGTTCGACCAGGGTCGGCAGGTGGAGCGGGATGACATTGAGACGATAGTACAAATCCTCCCGGAACTCGCCATCCTTGACCATGATGGCCAGGTCGCGATTGCAGGCCGCGATAGTCCTGACATTAACCTTCCGTGAGACCGATGCTCCGACGGGACGGATTTCCGAATTCTGCAGGAAACGCAGCAGCTTCACCTGGGTTGATTGCGGCATGTTGGCGACTTCATCCAGGAAAATAGTCCCTCCGTCGGCCGCCTCGAAAAGTCCTTTTTTCGTCTGGGTGGCCGACGTGAAGGAACCCTTGATGTGCCCGAACAGTTCGGATTCGAGCAGGGTCTCGGGTATAGCGCTGCAGTCTATAGTGATAAGCGGTCCGTTCCGTCGATGCGAATGGTGGTGTACGGCGCGGGCGAACAACTCCTTGCCGGTTCCGGAGGCGCCGGTGATCAGGGTGGTTATATCGGTTGGCGCTATCCGCATGGCCGTTTCCTTAAGCTGCGCGATTTTCTTGGAGATACCTACGATGTTATCAAAGCCGTAGCTCATGGCCACATGCTGGCGAAGGGTGATGATTTCCTCGCGCATGGTTTTGCGCTCCAGCGCCTTGTTGACGCGTAGCAGCAACTCGTGGTTGGAAAACGGCTTGGTAAGGTAGTCTGCGGCCCCGGCCTGCATGGCCCGGACGGCACTTTCTATCGACCCGAAGGCGGTAATCAGCACGGATTCAACATCCGGGTGACGTTCCTTGACAATCTTGATGAGATCAAGACCGTTTTCATCGCCAATACGAAGATCGGTGATGACCAGATCAATCGTCTTCTCGGCAAGAACGCTGACTGCTGCCGAGAGGCTATCGGCCTCCAGGACCTCGAGTTGTTCTTTTCCCAGCAGAATTGCCAGGGATCGGCGCATGGCCAGTTCATCATCGACAACAAGTATCTGTCTTTTTCCGGTAGTGCTCAGGTTGGACATGGATAGCTACTCTACGTTTACAGGTATTTCCAGGTTGGTGGTTAGTACGGTGCCGTTCCCGGCAACATGCTGTGTGATCACCGCATTCATCAGGCGGCAGAGTCTCTCGCAATACTGCTGCCAAGCGACAACAAAGGCGGGGACGTGATTAACATCGGCAAATGCTGTCTGGATGTTGACAATCACACGCTTTTGGTCCGTTTGTTCGGAGATGGCAATTTCCGTGAGACTGCGACGGGCTTTATGACCCAGGTGGGACCTGAGCGCGGAATCGAACAGCACGTTGAGGGCAACCACCGGGAGGCAGGCGACCGTGTCGATGCCGTAGACCTGCAGGTTCACCTGTCCTTTGTCGGTACGCCATTCGGCAGACCGCCGGACGGTCTCCGCCAGTTCGTCGGAGAGAGTTATCGATCGGACCGGGTATTTGTCATAGTTGAAGAGCAGTTCCATGCGATTCAGATAGGCATCGAGGTTGGCCACCTCCGACATGATGATGCCGGTCAGTTCTCGCTCTTCGCTCTCAAGGTCATGAGCGGCAATGGTATCCAGATGGGATACGGCCGTCATGACGGCTGAAATTTTGTTGCGCATGCCGTGTACCAGGAAATCCACCTGGGGATCGAGCGTTGTTTCAGAGGGGCGCTCGTTGGCGACGTGCGAGACTATAGATAGATGGATGCCGTCGACCGTTACGTTGTCCATGGACAATTTCCGACCGGGCGACAAGCTCACGTACCGGTCGGAGATAGAAGAATATTCGGAATCGATGAGACGATCCAGGGTCAGGCCCAGCGCTCCGGCGGCGGCCTCATTGGCCAGCAATACTCGACCGGCAGCGCGATTGACGACCAGCCAGGGGCCCTCAATACGTTCAAAACGCTTCTTCAGGACGTTGGCGATCGGGATAGTGGCAGCCCAGGCATTGCGGAACTGTCGCACCAGCTGGGTAAACTCTGATTCATCGGCATGAGTTGACGAAAGATCGGGGGACAGGTGTCCAATGACCAGTCGGATGTCATCCTGAGTACACAGCCCGGCCGTTTGTACGCGGAAAGTTTCGGACTCACCGTTGTGTTCAGGGCAGAAGCGCCGGCTGAAAATGGCCTCGGAGAATGTGGTTACTGAGGCCTCACTCATGAGACCGTCGAGCGGCCCCAGCGGTGTGTTTTCGGGATGAAGGTACTCACCCTGATTAGCCAGAAAAATGAGTGAGCGATCCGGTACAAGAAGGTCAAGAAGGCATTTCTCTGAGTCGCTCAACCAGTTACGAAAGCGCAGGGCCAGCAACATCGATTCGATCCCGGCCTGGGCGAGGGCACGATTGATGAGGGAGCGGGGGCGCTGATCGATCAGTGAGCGCGACGGGAGGGTTGATTCAGTTTGGAACTCCTGGACGTACACATTGGTCTCCTGTTTCAATCTGACACATGTTACTAGGAGTATCGGTTTCACTTCGAGACGCTTTAGCTGTTTCGGAACAAAACAGGTGGGTGAGGGCAGGGTTTTTGTCTTGACTGTCCCGAGTGGCCGCCATAAATTGCCCCATGCCAGTATCACGCGTACAGATTGAGCAGTTGGCGGCATTTTCCCGGCTCAATTTGTCCCTCCGGGAAGTTGACCGATTCTTCGTGGCACCCGGCAGAATTACCTCTCCTTTCGATCAATTGAGCGATTTGCGGCCGTTTCCGGACCGTCCCGGTCGACTTATGTCGGCGCCCGGGCCGACTTTGCGCGAGGCATACAAAACCGCCCCTGCCGAGGCACCCTTGACCGATGGGACCGGTGTTATCGTCCCCAGGGTGTGGGGCTGATGGCCGGCAAAGTGATCGCCGTCATACCCGCACGGCTGGGATCCTCTCGATTCCCCGGCAAGGTGTTGTATCCGTTGAACGGTAAGCCGTTGTTGTATCACGTGTGGCGGCGGGTCAGTCGGGCCAAGTTGCTCGACCGGGTGTTGATTGCGACTGACAACGCGGACATACAGGACGCAGCAGCGGCTTTTGGCGCCGAAGTGGTACGCACGTCCTCCCGGCATCGGACCGGTTCGGATCGGGTGGCCGAAGTTGCCGCAAAGAACCCTGGTGCCATCTACATTAATATCCAAGGGGATAATTTCGGACTCAAACCACAGGTGCTAGACCGGGTTGTGGCGCTTATGCAGGCCGATAGCAGGATGTCCTGTGCCACTCTGGCACGGTCTCTTACGTCGTCAGCCGACCTGTTTGACCCCAATACTGTCAAGGTCATTGTGGCCCGGGACGGTCGGGCGCTCTGGTTTTCTCGCTGGCCGCTGCCGTATTTACGAGGCAGTAAAGAAGGTGCGTCGGTAGCCGGGTTCAGCTATCTTTCGCATATCGGTGTTTATTTTTTCAGGCGGGGGCTGCTGCAGGCGTTTGGCGGATGGAAGCGTTCGCCCCAGGAGAAGGCAGAGTCGTTGGAGCAATTGCGTATTCTTGAGAACGGGTACAACATACAGGTGGTCAGGACATCGATGAAAACCGTGTCGGTTGACACACCCGCAGACATAGATAAAATAGCGCGACTAGCATAGAATGGGTAGTAAGATGGCTGAAGCAAAACAGACCAAGTACGTGTTCATTACCGGGGGTGTCGTCTCCGCTCTCGGCAAGGGTATCAGTGCGGCATCGCTTGGATTCCTCCTGCAGCGCCGGGGTCTGACGGTGCAGAACTGCAAGTTTGATCCATACCTCAATGTTGATCCGGGGACCATGAATCCGTTCCAGCACGGCGAGGTGTTTGTATTGGACGACGGTTCCGAGACGGATCTTGATCTGGGCCACTACGAACGATTCCTGACCAAGTCGCTGAGCAAGATGAACAACGTGACCACCGGTCAAATCTACAATACAATAATCACCCGGGAACGTCGCGGTGACTATCTTGGTGCGACGGTGCAGGTGATTCCGCATGTCACGGAAGAAATCAAGGGTCGCGCACGCAACCTGGCCCGCATCCCGGAAAAGCCTGATGTCATCATTCTGGAAGTGGGCGGTACGGTGGGCGATATTGAATCCCTGCCCTTTATGGAGGCGTTGCGCCAGATGGGCCTGGAGGAGGGCGCGGAAAACGTCATGTACCTCCATGTCACCCTGGTACCGTATATCGCCGCCGCCGGCGAGTTCAAAACCAAACCGACTCAGCACTCGGTAGCCGAGTTGAGGGGAATTGGTATCCAGCCGAACATGTTGTTGTGTCGTTCGGTCAAGCCGATATCGGACAGTCTGCGCCAGAAGATCTCTCTGTTCTGTTCAGTGCCCACCAAGTCGGTGATTGCGAATCACGATGTCTCGACGATCTACGAGGTGCCGCTGGTTCTGCATGCCCAGAACGTCG
>Ga0180007_10006034_pt1 | contig 11994 bp, 20 predicted proteins | sample MM_PC_MetaG_FD_121122 | JGI IMG/M metagenome (GOLD analysis project Ga0180007, IMG submission 121122) | Groundwater microbial communities from the Aspo Hard Rock Laboratory (HRL) deep subsurface site, Sweden - MM_PC_MetaG | ecosystem: Environmental > Aquatic > Deep subsurface > Groundwater...
CTATATTCTATCGGCAGAAGCCACAGTCTGCTGCCAAGAAGCTAAAACAACCTATAGCAAGACCTGACCTCGATAATTATTTAAAAACCTTACTCGATGCGCTCAATAAGTTTGCCTACTCTGATGACTCCCAGATAGTAGAAATACACGCTAAGAAAGCCTTTGCAGAGGCAGGAACGCCACCAAGGATAGAATTTGTATTGGAGAAAGTGGACGACAACCAAGGGGACGCCCTGTTCTTATGGGCATGGGCGAGTAATGAATATAACCACCAGATATGAGATTACGGAGATACTGAGGTAAAAATGCTGTTCGATAACATCCCCATAGATAAAATTGGCAAGGCTTTTGTTGACCTGGCCCAGTATCAATGGGACAATTATGGAGAGCTACTTTCGCGGCCCCCTGGTATGCTCGGGGAAGATACCATGCCATTACCACCAGTCATCAACGCTCCGGACTATGAAGAACTGGAAGAAATAAAGCTGGAAAAATTCATGCGGCAGAGGCCAAGACACGTTCGGAGAATGCGAAACCTTTAGGATGATGGAATCTAGCATGGCATTTACGGCAGAGGCAAATAAGGTTTTTAGGAGTATGGGATACGTCAGTCATCAAGAACAGACGGATTTCCTTTATATGATGGGTATCAAGCCACACCCAGGACATCAAAGGGGAACGGAATGCTGAAAGGAGGGAAGATGGATAAGATAATAGAACAACTAAAGGAAGTGAGCAATCAAATCGATGAGCAAATTAAGAGTGCTTCTAGGGGACTAAGGGCAGGGGAAAAAGATAGATGCCAATTTGCTAGAATGAAAATTCAAGAAGCTATAACTAAACTACTAGAGAATTGGTGAAGTGGAGAGCGATATTGATTTATGAAAAGCGCCTGCGAAAGATGCCCTTTTCGGATAGACGCTAGAACTTGCCGGTTGCCGACAGGCCCTCCATCGGAGAGCGTCAAGACGGCAAAAGAACACTACCGGAAATATTTTGGCCAGCCTTGCAAAAGATAATAATCGAGAGGTAGTAAATGACGGATGGGGAATGGTTTGCGCCCAGGGAAATCAGGTTTAACAGACGAACAACTATATGGCTGCTTGAGAACCTGGGGACTCTTCAGTCCGGCATCTGGCCCCCAGAAGCATCTAACTATACCGACGCCAATATAAGAAAAAAGGGAGTCAGCCGGAGGGCTCCATCTGCAACACCCATAGAATATTATACAGAGATAACAGACAGGCTGGAGAAATGCGGAATAGACGGCTTGGTGCTCCTGTCCATAGAGAGTTGGGGTGAGAGCGAGGACTCAATGGCCAGGTATTTAGGAGAGACGGCATGGAGAATCAAGAAGAGATACAAACAGGCACTGAAGTATGTGGCAAGCGGCCCAGCTAGGAGATGGCACGATAGTTACGACAAAAAGGGCAAACTTAAAAGGAAAGGCGAGACCTACCGAGAGTTCGAGGTGAGGAAGAAGGAATCTGGTAAACCTCTTTGAGCCTGAGTTACAAAAATATAATTAAAAAATAAAGCTAAAAAGACTGTTTTACTATTGACAATAGCCGTTATAACTGTTATAATGATAGTAGAGAGTAGATAAGGAGGACAAAAGGAAATGAGGGAAATAACAGAGCTAGCAGAAAAAGTAAACCAGGGTAGAGTTGGGGTTGAGTCATTACAAAAAATGCTGGCCTATGAGAGGAAACTGGCAGAACCCCAAATCACCATGAGAACACTAGGAACATTCAGTGCCGAATATGAGAACAGACAGGCCACGGCAGAGCAGGAATTAGATGAGAGCACACAGGCAGCCCTACGAAATATCCCGATTATTGAAGGTCTGCTGATAAATTTAGGTGCTAGCATAGAAACTCCTAAATCAAAACCGGCACATGTGAGCGACAAAACATCAATCCAGATAACCAAGGACACCAAGAATCGGCTGACAAAGCTCGGTATAAAAGGAGACACCTACGACGACATCATTCAAAGGCTATTAGATCGCCTCAAGCCCCAAAGCCAAAAGCCAAAAGGTGAATAAAAACCACGCTCAAACAGGTGACTCAGGCTCAAAAAGTTTTTAGATACGAAAAATAGGGGCAAATCCCCCCTTTCAGGCTCATAATGGGGGTTATTGACACACTATGATATAATATAAAATAGCGAAAGCGTATGAGTAGAGAAGGCCCGGGCAAACATCCCGGGCCTTTCTTTGCCCACAGAAACTTGTATTTCTCAAGAAATTCTCAACTATAATGACAGGATAGCGAAAGGACTATAAGTGGATATTCAGAATACCAAAAGCTGAAGAAGTCCATATTAGAGTTTGATATGGTAACTAACGGCAAAAATGGCAATGGAGGCAGACCCAAGAAACCTATAGACTGGAAAGAGGCCGAAAAGCTCTGTGCCCTTCAATGCTCGGAGTTAGAGATAGCAGACTGGTTCCATGTGTCTGTGGACACCCTGAGCCGTAGGTTAAAAGAGGAAAAGTCAGCCAATTTTGCGGAGTTTTTCACACTCCATAGGGTGCAGGGTAAAATAGCACTTCGCCGCAATCTATTCAAACTCAGTGAGAGATACCCTCAAGCAGCTATATTCCTGGCAAAGAACTGGCTGGGCATGGCGGATAAACAGGAGATAGAACATAGTGGTAATATCAGTAGGAGCCTTGAGGAATATACCACAGACGAACTCCTCTCGATTATTGAGAGCCAGCGAAGAACTCCTAAGGCGTAAACTTGCCACTGAAAGACTACTTCCTTTCTGTCAGTACACCTTATCTAATTACCAGGTACCCCCCCACATCCAAGCTCTGTCAAATGCGCTAGAAGCCATAGATAGGGGTGAGTTAAAAAGGTTAATGGTAATCATGCCTCCCCGACACGGTAAGTCTGAAATCGTATCTTTAAGGTTTCCCTGTTGGTATTTGGCAAGGCATCCAGAGGATTACGTAGTCCAGGCTGGTTATGCTGAGTCGATTGCACTTACACATTCGAGGAAGGCCAGGGACATATTCATATCGGGCGAGATGCAAAGGCTATTCCCCAATATTCGTCACAGGCCGGAGACACCAGGGCAAGAGTTAGTAATACCTGAACGTCAGGCAGCTCACGAATGGGGAACAAAGCAAGGCGGCTCATATTATGCAGTAGGCATTGGCGGAGGTTTGACAGGGCGGGGTTTTAATCTTGGCATCATTGATGACCCTGTTAAGGATGACGAAGAAGCCTCAAGCCTCACAATCAGGGAGAAGGTTTGGGAGTGGTACAAAACAGTCTTCAGGACAAGGGCGCAGCCAGATGCTTCTATCATACTGGTTATGACCAGATGGCATCAAGAAGACTTGGCGGGTAGATTGCTAAAGCAGGCGCATGATGACCCCAATGCTGACCAGTGGAAGGTTTTACACTTCCCTGCTTTACACGAAGGTCAAGCATTATGGCCCGAGAGATATCCCCTTAAAGTGCTTGAGAGTATCAGGTCATCAATCGGTAGCAGAGCCTTTGAGTCGTTATATCAAGGCAACCCAACCATAGCAGAAGGGCAGATAATCAAGAGGGAATGGTGGCGGTATTTCTTAGAACGCCCTAGATTTGCACGGACATTACATAGCTGGGATACGGCCTTCAAAGCTAAAGAGCTAAACGATTATTCAGTCTGCACTATATGGGGAGAAGCACAGAACGGATACTATCTCCTTGATGTTTGGAGGGCAAAGGTCGAATTTCCTGAGTTGGAGAGGGCTGCGGTTGCCTTATATGAAAGGGATAGACCTGACCTGGTGATAGTTGAGGACAAGGCCAGTGGGCAATCGCTAGTCCAGGCACTACAGAGGAATACCAGAATACCAGTCCTTCCGGTTAAGGTTGACCGGGACAAGGTGGCAAGGGCTAATTCAGTCACCCCGCTAATCGAATCAGGCAGGGTCTTACTTCCCGAATCAGCGCCCTGGCTATTTGATTATATAGAGGAATTATCAGCATTCCCCAACGCTGCTCACGATGACCAAGTGGATAGCACTACGCAAGCCCTAGCCTATCTGAGAGGCCCCGGAGAACCCGTGGAGCAGATAGTAATATACGATGCCATGAAAGCAGTTAGAGGACTTGAGTTATAACTTGACATTTAGAGTACTAAATGCTATAATCTTATTATGGCTACCAAGATAGATTTAGAACAATTAAGAAAAGAAATCAGAGAACTAAACAGAACCAAGACTTTATATAGAGTGCTGAAGGAAGAATTAAGACGACTGGGTTATTGGAAGAACCAAGGCAGAGGCGACCCTATAAAGGCTTTCCATGCTAGAGGTAAGAATGCATGGTAACGCAAGAGCGAATAGATACCTTAATCAAAGAGATATTTACTAAACCTTTGCCACCCAAAAAGAGGAAGAAGTATAAACGCAGGTCAATCACGCTGCCTGATAATTGGGAAGAGATTAGATTGTATGTGTATTGGCGTGACATCATTTGTGTGGAGTGTGGCTCACCAGGTCAAGGCGTGCATCATATAGATGAGGATAGAACTAATAATAACTTCTCTAATCTTATCTATCTATGCTGGAGTTGCCACCGTAAACACCATCACAGAATCGGACAATGCTTGGAGTTAATATGGATTTATTGAAAGCCAATGGGTCAACGTATAGCTTTCCTGCTACAACACAGGAGACGCGTCTATTGAGACTAGCGCCCAGAGATGAAGTTTATGCTTTACTTAGGGAAGCAGCCGCCAGTGTAGAGGCGGAACTGGTGCTTGAAGATGCGGGGTGGATTAATCTCAGTGGGCAGACAGGGGAAGTAATCACCAGCTCAGAAAGGATAGCTAACCTCAAGCTCTCACGGCTCTATGCAGCTAAAGACCCACTAGGCAAGCAGGCTATAAGACTATGGACGGATTATTCATTTGGCACCGGCATGACATGGGACACAGTAGATGAGCCAGCTAAGAAGATATTAACGGCGTTCTGGGATACTTCAGGCAACCAGAAGTTATTGTCATCAATAGGACAGCGCGTTTCATCCAATAAACTATTGATAGACGGTGAGATATTCTTTGCTATATTTCTTGGGACACAAGGACAGGCAAAGATAAGGCGCATTGACCCGCTGGAGATAACGGAGATAGTCACTGATGTTGATGACGTTGAAGAAACCCTATATTACCGCAGACAGTGGACAGACGTAAGGGGTATGCCACATGACGACTACTATCGAGATGCTACCAACGCAGCAGGTAAGCCTGGGATAAGCAGTGATGGGGCAACGATAATCAGCAAAGAAGGGCCATTGGTCTATCACCTTACATTCAACACCGAGGGTCAAAGAGGCAATCCATTGTTACTACCCGCTCTTCCCTGGATGCTGTATCATACGCGCCAGTTATCCAGTTACATAGCTGTTGACATCGCGCAAAGCAAGTTTGTACTCAGGCAGAAGGTAACAGGCGGCCAGGCAGCGGTGAACGCTATCAAGGCTATTACTGAAAACAAGGAAATAAATGCAGGGTCAACGATAGTAGAAAACCAGGGAGTTGATACAACCTCCTTCGATGTTGATAAGAGGGCAAAGAACGCCTATGACGGGGCACGCTTAACCAAACTTCAGGTCTGCGCTGCGGTTGGTATCCCTGAACAGTATTTCGGGGATTTAGCAACTGGGAATCTAGCCACAGCCAAAACCGTGGAACTGCCCATGATGAAAATGTTCCAGTCTTACCAACAGCTTTGGGCTACCGCAGACAAGGATATCAACACCATTGTATTGACTCATGGCAACGTACCCCCTGCCGATCAGTATGTAGACATTAACTTCCCTGCTATAGCCCCCGAGGATGTGCTGCAGGCAGCCACAGCCATAGTTCAGATACTTGGTGTATTCCCTGAGTTTGCATCTTCCCCCGACGTACAGCAACAGGCTATGCTGACACTGGGGGTTAATGACCCGGCTGAAGCACTGGAGCAGATAGCAAAGGAATCAAAGTCTAATCCTGAGATAGCCTTGGTGAAAGCACTTAAGCACTTCAGGGAATCGTTGAAGGTAAAGGAGTAGGAAATGAAACCAGTTGACGTGGCACGTAAATTATTACTCGAACCATGCCAGTATTCCATGCAGTATTATAGGGGATGGGCTTGTACTCTAATAATGGATTGCCAATGTGACGAGCAATGTACGACATACGATGAGATGGACTGCCCCGCAAAAAAACAAAGCAAGTTTGTGAAGGATTAGATGCCACTCGTTAAAGACATGGGAAAGGAGTAGGTAATGCAAAATGTCCAGAAGATTGGTTGTTTAATGGTTATACTGGGATTCCTATTGATCGGGTTAGTGACCTGCGCTATAGTGATTTTATGAAAGCGGTAGCAATTATAAAAGGAGAGCAGTTAATTGAGAGTTATTAATGGTATGAATACTTATCCCGATTTACCTAGTGGCTGGTTCGGTAGTGACACGGATGCGGCGATAGTCTATTATGCCAAACAAAGTGGATGGAACGAAGGAACCACAGCGCAGTTCAAGAAGGATATAAAGGATGTGATTGAGGAATTGGAAACCTATACGTTCTATGATGATTTTGGCGGGGATAGTGCCAAAGGATTTAGAGACCGGTTGGTAGAAAAGCTTAAGAAGTTAGCGGAGAACAATACCTAAAGGAGAACGCCATGAATGAATGCCCAGAGTGTGGAGGCAGGGGGTTTATAGAATACCATCATGGCCTATTACGAGTTAAGTGCAAATGCCAGAGAGAGGTAATAGTACACAGCGAGGGGGCATACACGGGCTTAATGTTCCAACTATTTGGCTCAAGAACCGATGAATATAGCGATGAGGAACTCTGGGAACAATGCAGGGGAGCAGCCATTAAGAATATGGAATTTCCTTATAGAATAAAGATGCCTTGTGGTCAAGAGTACATCATTGCCAATCCTGAAGTTATCCCCGATAAAGATGAGCCTTGTCCTTGTGGCAATCCTAACCATACTGTAATAAAATTTGTTGATAATCGTGAGGCCGTAAATGACAGCGATAGAGGAACTGGACAAGCTGATAAACCTGCTGGAAGCCGAAATCCCAGCAAACCCAAACGCACCCGCGAACTTAAAATTAAGAAAGAGACTTGAAGGTGATATAGCTAGGTACTTCCAAAAGCTGGATAAGGCATTCCCCTATGGCAAACTGGCTGAGATTTACAATCGGTATGTATCCATCGAAGAGGCTATGACCCCTGCTGACTGGAAGGCCGAATATCAGAAGGGAGTGCCTCACTGGGCAAAGGATATGACACCTTCAATATTCGCAAAAGATTTTGTTAAGCTAATGAAGGGACACAAAGCCGAGAGCGTGTTGGAGGTCGGCTGTGGTAATGGTCGAGACTCTATTCTATTCGCCAAGTCAGGCTTTAAATCAACCTCAATAGACATAGTGCCGAAAGCAGTAGAACTGGCAAAGTCTAATGCTAAGAAAGCCAAAGTAGATATTGACTTTAGAGTAGCCAACGTTGAGAAGTTGCCCTTTGATGATGCTAGTTTCGGGGCTGTTTTCACCCTGTCAGTATTGCACTCAACTAATCTTAAAAAGTCATTGCCGGAAGTAGCGCGAGTATTAAAGCCGGAGGGTGTTGCCTTTATTTATATCTACGGTGACACACAGTATGATAATGGCAAACCCACTGAGGACACAATAAAATTTAGTGACTACCTCCGTGACTTGAAGGCTCTAGGCTTTAAGGTCTTGGAGTCATATATCAATAGCGAAAAGGAATATGACTCGTTTGGCGAGAAGCATCGCATCTTCGTAGTCACATTACAAAAGGAGTCTTGATGGGTAGTTGCACCTGGGAAAAGAAGGACGGGCGGTATGTCTGCATGGCGAAGCACTGCCCTCACTGGGATAACGGTAACTGCCTTATCGGTAAGGTGACACTATCCTGCGACAATGAGGACTGTCTTTGGTATAGCGAAGGAAATCACCACTGCAAAAGCATGGATGTTCACCTTGATGCAGACGGCAAGTGTTTAGGAGTAAGGTAATTTATAATCGGTATGTAGAAAAGGAGTAGATCATGTGGCGACCTGAAGGATGGGGGGAAATCACAGATAAAATAATAGACAGCAACCAGAATCTATTTCTCTGTGGGTGTGGTCAAGAGGTAGAGGGTATCGAATTGGGCGCAGATGCTATGCTGGAGGCTTTGAAGAAACAAGGTGTTACATTAACCATTGCCGACCTGAAGATAGATGTTCCAGGTTTTATTATAGTACTCATACCAGAGGCCTCGGATGCCACTAAATAAAGACATGGGAAAGGAGTAGGTAAGATGAAGCAAAACAGTGAATCTTGGTATGATGTAACTGAAGAATGCGATTTGCAATTAGGCGGTGTCTTCCCTCACGAAGGGAATGGGCACTTTATAGGGTTGTGGCATAAGGGTAAATGGTTGCTAGAATTTGGGTTAAGTAAAGTTAATATAAACCCTGATATAGTAAAGTGGGGATATAAAATTAAACCTGCTCGGACTGAACTCACTCTTGGCTGGTTTAAGGTTTTAAAAGAGGCTTAGATGCCACTAAATAAAGACATAGACAATATCCTCAACCCCCTACTAGCCAGCTTTGATGAGACAATAACGGCTACTCTGGAGGGGCAACTAACCGAGGTGTATGTATCTGGCCAGGCCGAGATGATAAGCTGGGGCAAGACTAAGGCGGGGATACCGATAGCCTATGAAGGCCCTCCCATTAGTAAAGCTATAGACTGGGCGAAAGCTCACGTCTCAAAAGCCAAGTTGGTTGATGGGCTTAATGCAGAAACCAGGAAACAACTATCGCAAGTAATTTCTGATGGTATAAAAAATAAGCGTGGTATACCAGGGATTAAAAGTGACATCCGGCACAAGTTTGGCTGGATGGCTAGGGGCGCACCTTCAGACATTAAAGGATTGACATTGGCATCCAGAGCTGAACTAATAGCTCGGACAGAAACAGCTAATGCACTATCACAGGCAAGCCTTAACACTATGCAAGACATGGGGATAGAGGGCAAGCAGTGGATAACGGCAGGGGATGACCAGGTAAGTGATGAATGTCTGGCTAATGAAGACGAAGGAGTGATCCCTGTAGGTCAGACATTTAGCGGCGGTGTAGATGCGCCCCCTCAGCACCCTGACTGCCGGTGTGCAGTAGCCCCGGCGAGGTTGAGTAAATAAAAGGAGTATTGCATGAACCAGAGAGTAGCCAGGAAGGTACACAAGGAAGCCCGTAGATTAGCAAAGGCCAACTGGTTTGAATACCTCAATGCTATTATGTCTTGGCCTTATATGGTTAGACTGAGGTTTGCATGGCACATCGCTTGTCCGTGGCATAAAGCTAAAAAGAAATGACAGATGAAGAACTTAAGGAGCTTCTTGAAAAGATAGTCTGGCCGATTGAATACGGCTCGGTTAAAGTAACTTTGCGCAATGGCAAGCCGACTCTGGTAACTATTGAGAGGACGGTTAAACTGGATTAAAGGAGGAACCTTTATGAAGGACATCAAGAATCTGAAGAAATAACCAAATAATAGATTAAATTAGCTGAACGGAAGAACCGCAGGCTTTGAGGAAACTCAGGTCTGCGGTCTTTTTTTTATGGAGTAAATAATGCCTTACGACACATTGGCTGATTTGCCTGACGGTGTTAAGAAGTTGCCCAAACATGGGCAGGAAATATATCAGAAGGCTTTTAATGCAGCCTTTGAGCAATACAAGGGAGATGAAGCGAAAGCACACGCTACTGCATGGGCAGCTGTCAAAATGAAATATAAGAAAAATCCCGATGGCGAGTGGGTATCCAAAGAGTCTCAGGAGGTATCAATGAAAATAAGCGCCAAGAATAAACAGAACCTATCTATAGAAGCCCTACAGGGAACCTACTCAGAGATAATCCAAGAGGCTGGCAGGCGCAACGCCGCCAAGGATGCCGCCCGGGTTAAGAAGATACTTGAACTCTGCCAGGAGTTGTTATCATCTGAGGTCGAACCGGAGGAAGAGAAGACAAAAGAAGCCTTGAAAGAAGCAATCTCCGTATTGAAGCTGATTAAAACAATGGAGGCCACGAAAATAGAAGATGGTATTGAATTTCCCGCTTCAGCTTACGCTTATACACCAGACCTGGAAACGCCGTCTGGCTGGAAGCTAAGGTTGTGGGAAGACCTTGAGAAGAAAGTCACGCGGGCGCAACTAGGCAGAGCAGCCGCAGCACTCAGCCCTGGAGGGTTCAGAGGGCAGAGGGTACAGATACCGACTGCGGACTTATCAGCCGTAAAGCGGAAGATAAGGGCCGAATATAGAAAGCTCGATGTAGACGATGAAGAGATACCGCGATGGGTAAAGGAGGCCATGTCGCGGGAACTCATACAGAATTATATACCACTTACTGAAGCTACATTCGATAAGGGCAGGGCCACGGTAATCGTAATCAAGCCAGGCTTCAACGCTACCGAAGATAGGTACTATCCTGCTGAAATGCTGAAGCGTGATTATAAAGTATTTGAAGGTCAGAAGATGTACGCTGACCACCCAACGGAACAGGAAGAAAAAGACTTACCCGAGAGGTCGATAAAGAATACCTCATGGGTAGCCGTACTAAAGGGTGTAACTGTTGACGAATCCGGGGTTGTCACCGGTATTGCTGAAATCATAGAGCCGTGGTTGATGACGAAGTTAGCTACACTGCGAGATAAGAAACTGCTATCAGAAATGGGCATATCTATCAATGCAGTCGGGCATGCTTCTAAAGCTACCATTGATGGTAAGGAAACATTGGTGATAGAAGAACTTACAGGTGCCAGGTCGGTTGATTTTGTAACCGAACCTGGAGCCGGTGGAATCGTCACATTTTATGAATCTGACAGGAGTAGGGATATAGATTTGGTCGAACTGTCAGGACTAAAGGAGAGGCGCCCTGATTTAGTCAAACTTATTGAGGCAAGGGTCAGGGCAGAAATAACCAAGGAGGTTAAGAAAGCAATGGAGAACGAGGAAAGAATCACAGAATTGGAAGGGCAGGTAACTACCCTAACCACAGAGCGCGATACTCTCAAGGAAGCCGCTTTGAAGGCAGAGAAGGACAAGGCAATAGCCGAAGCACAAGCCGCTATAAAAGAGGCTGTCGATAAGGCAGAGCTACCCGATGCTGCTAAAGAGGTTTTGAAAAAGAGGTTTGCGACTGCCGAATCAGCCGAGGGAATCACCGAAGCTATACAGGCCGAGACTGATTATATCGCCAAACTGTCCGAGGCGGGCAAGGTTAAAGGCATGGGTCTGACCAATGCCGACCCAAAGAAAGCCACTGAATCACTCAGGGAAGCAGCCAAGAGGATGCACCCCGAATGGTCAGAAGCGCAGGTTGAAACTTTTGTCACTGGGAGATAAAACATGGAAATAGATAGTCGACAATGGCGATTTTGTAAGGCTATAGCCTGTGACAAGCTGGAAGGGATGTCCTGTACTGTCGAAGAGTGTGAGCACCCTGATAAAGCAGAGGCCCTAACCGAAAGGCGAAGGGTTTTATGGGAGGTGAAACATGGCGGGAATTCCTGATACAACTAACCCCTATTATGACCCATACGCATCGGCAGGGGATGAGGTGTCTTCAACGGGTGAAGGAAGGCACATTATGGTCACAGAATCAGAGCTTGTTCACCCAAACCATGCTGACGGCCTTGTTGACAAGGGAGACCCCGTAGCTTTATTTGATGGTGTCGGGGTAGCCCTCAAATCAGCTACTTCAGCCAGTGAAAGAATCCCGATAGACACGGAGGGAATCTGGCGGTTGTCAGTTGTGAATACAGGGGCAAATGCCTTTGGCACTATTGTCACCGGCCAGGTGCTGTACATTGATGCTACAGGAGTAATCTATGATGAATGGTCAACCTCGTATGCAATCTTTGGATATGCATTACAACCGATAGACAGTGCTCGCACAGAGGTAATAGCCGTCAA